>Ga0210347_1224403_pt1 | contig 11489 bp, 7 predicted proteins | sample S456metaT_FD_159705 | JGI IMG/M metagenome (GOLD analysis project Ga0210347, IMG submission 159705) | Metatranscriptome of estuarine sediment microbial communities from the Columbia River estuary, Washington, United States - S.456... | ecosystem: Environmental > Aquatic > Marine > Intertidal zone...
AGAAACCCCGCATTAGGCAGTTACCGCGCCTTCGTCACCGACCCGGCCCGCGCCTTAGTGCTCACCTTCGCCGAACCCGCGGAACAACTCTTTCCCATCGTCATTTCGCCCGGTAACCCGGCTGCCTTTGCCGCGGAAATAAAACAACTCAGAGGAATTTAATCTATGCAAAATTACTTAACCGAGAAATTCGACCTAGAAGACAAAGCTCTGGTTTCCGCACTGGATGAACTACCCCTGTGGTCGGCTCCCTTCGGTTTGATGCTGTTGGACCATATCGATTTGAAACCCCGCATGTCCGTACTGGATGTAGGTTGCGGCCTGGGATTCCCGTTACTTGAACTGGCGCAACGGCTGGGACCCGACGCCGCCGTTCACGGCTTGGACATATGGAAACAAGGTCTGGAACGCATCCGCGCCAAAATAGAGGTGATGGGTCTTAAAAACGTCGCCCTGACGGAAGGAGACGCCCATCATATCCCCTTCCCGAACAACAGCTTCGACTTAATTGTTTCCAATACCGGACTCAACAATTTCGACCATCCGCAACGAGTACTGGAAGAGTGTTTTCGGGTGATCCGAGCCAACGGTCAAATTGCCCTGACCACCAACCCCATCGGCCATATGGTGGAATTCTACGACATCTACAGACAGGTACTGGAAGAGGCGGAACGCCCGGATCTACTGCAAAAACTAGACGTCCAACGTTGCCACCGGTTGGGAATGGACAAAATCATCAGCATGCTGCAAAACGCAGGGTTTCACTTACTGGCCACCCACCATAATAAATACATGATGCGCTTTACCGGCGCAACAGCTTTTTTTAATCATTTTCTGATTCGGATTGGGTTCATCGACGGCTGGAAATCCTTCTTGCCTCAAGAGATGCTGGAACAAGTTTTCACGGCATTGGAAAAAAGAATTGATGCCGTTGCCGCTCGACAGGGTGAGTTCCGGGTGACCGTACCCATCGTCTATATTGCAGCAGAAAAAGAATTACATAAGTCAAGCCGTTAGTTGATCCAGGCGGTGCAGCAGTTTTTCGATTTCTTCTTTGTGATTGTATAGATGGAAAGAGACCCTTACGCCGTCCAGATTGTCTTCCGACACATGCCGCACGCGAAAGCCGCTTTCTTCCAATTTTTGCGTTAGATTGCCGCAGGGTTTATCTTTAAGTTTAAACGTGATCATGGCAGAGCGGGCATCCGCTTGTGCAGGCGAAAGGATTTGCAGCTTTGGTCGTTTTTCCAATTCCTTATAAAAAAATTCCGCCAGTTCTCGAATATAAGATTCAATCGCATTGACATTGACGCAGTTGCGGAAATCCAGAGCGCATTCCAGGCCCATGAATAGAGCTTCATTCTGAGTGCCGTATTCGAAACGTCGGGCGGTTGGATGCAGAGTCAGCTTTAAATTTTGAAAATCAATGCAGGAATCCGAATAAGCACCTACTACGCTGGGAGTGACCAGTTCCATTAAGTCATTTCGCACAAAGAGCACGCCGGTGCGGTTAGGTCCCAGCAGCCATTTGTGACCGCTGAAGGTATAAAAATCCGCCCCTATCGCTTTGATGTCCAGGTTCCGTTGACCGGCGGACTGGGCACCGTCCAGCGCAAACCATACACCATTGGCCCGAGCCAATCGACCAATCGCATGCACCGGCATCACCTGACCGGTGGTGCAAGTAATGTGGCTGGTAAAGATCAAACGGGTGCGCGGCGTGATCAACGCTTCGATTCGTTCGACATTGCCGGCGGCGCGGTTGAGGTCCGGATGAAAAAGACGTACCACGATTCCTTGCCGCTGCATTTTGTGAATCAGAGGAATGCCCAGCGCTACATGCTCATGAGTGGAAGCGATGACTTCGTCACCTTTCGCTAGAGGAAGACCGTTCAGGATGATATTGATACCTTCGGTAGAAGTGCCGATGAGGGCAATTTCTTCTTTGCACGCACCTAATAATTCGGCACATTTGCCTTTGACACGATCCCAATCGCAGCCATTGTATCCCGGATTGGGCTGCCTGTTTTCCAGAGCCGACGCTTTCTGAATGGTTTGTTGAACCATATAAGGCGACGCACCCAAACCGCCGGAGTTAAAATAATGGTAATCATCAGGCAACAAAAAAAATTTGCGTAACTTTTTCCAGACGACGTCATTCATGCGTGCGCAGGACGGAAGGTCCTTCATTTTTGCGGCAACAAAATCTTCTGCTGAATGTCCTTGCAAACCATTGCCCAGAAACAATCCTGCCCCCAAGCTGCTTACTTTTGTAACAAAATGTCTTCGTTTCATCCGCGTCTTACTGCCGCCTCCAGTCAGAATGATACCATTTGGATTTATTTTTTACAATTAGAAAAACCCTTCATTTTGAAATGAATTTTCAATTGACTTTTTTTTTTTTAAAAACTATACTCTAAACGTGCAAAAGTTGGAGATCAATCAATGAAAAATAAAAGCAAGGCAAGCAGCGGAGTATCCATTTTAGTCGTGGATGACGAAATAACAAATTTGCAGTTATTAGAATGCATGCTGGAAGAAATTGGTTGCAACGTGATAACCGAACAAGACAGCATGACCTCCCTTAAAATCGCCAGGGAACAATTACCGGACCTAATCCTGCTGGATGTGATGATGCCGATCCTCGACGGCTTGGAAGCATGCAAAATGCTCAAAGAAGATGAGCGGACTCAAGAGATACCGGTAATATTCATCACCGCGTTAACCCAACCGGAAGAGAAAGTAAAAGCCTTTGAAGCCGGAGCCGTGGACTATATTACCAAACCTTTTGTAATGGACGAAGTGGTGGCCCGTATCCAGGTGGTTATCGAACGAAAAGAAGCCGTAGAAAAGCTGCGGGAAGCAAAAGAAGAAGCTGAAGCTGCCAACCGTGCCAAAAGTGAGTTCCTAGCCAAAATGAGCCACGAAATCCGCACCCCCATGAACGGCGTGATCGGCATGACCGGTCTGCTGCTGGAAACGGAACTCACCCCCCTGCAACGGGAATACGGCGAAACCATACGCACCAGCGGCGATGCCTTGCTGTCTCTGGTGAACGATATTCTGGATTTCTCCCGCATCGAAGCCGGCAAGCTTACCCTGGAAACCCTGGATTTTAACTTACGTACCGCTCTGGAAGAGGCTACCGATTTGTTGTCTCTCAAAGCACATGAAAAGGACCTGGAATTCGTTTGTTTTATTGATCCCGACGTGCCGTCGCTGCTCAAAGGCGACCCGGGCCGACTACGCCAGATTATTATCAACCTGATGGGTAACGCCGTAAAATTTACCCCCCAAGGCGAAGTCTCGCTGCAAGTCACCCTACTGGAAGAAAAGAACCAGACCGTCACGCTTAAATTTACCGTCAACGATACTGGTATCGGTATTCCGGAAGACCGCATCAATGCCTTGTTCGACGCCTTCACTCAGGCCGACGCATCATACAGCCGCAAATACGGAGGCACGGGTCTGGGCCTGACCATTTCACGCCAACTGGTGGAAATGATGGGCGGTCAGATCGGAGTCAACAACAGACCGGACAAAGGGGCCAGTTTCTGGTTCACCGCCGGCTTTGAAAGACAACCGCCGGTGAGTCGGGAAAACATTAAAACCAAAGACGCACAGCAAGACATTTCCGGTCAGCGTATTTTAGTAGTGGACGACAATGCCACCAGCCGCCGTATGCTGGCGCTTTTGCTGGGCACTTGGCACTGCCGCTACGACCTAGCCGCCGAGGCCGCTTCCGCTCTGGAAAAACTACGCATCGCCGCCGCAGCAAACGATCCCTACCGGATTACTATTCTGGACCGCATGATGCCGGATATGGACGGTGAAACGCTGGGGCGGAATATTAAAAACGATTCGGCCATTAATAATACGCTGCTGGTGATGATGACGGAACTGGGTAAACGAGGGGATGCCAAACGATTGGCCGCTTCGGGCTTCAGTGCTTATTTGACCAAGCCGGTTAAACAATCGGTACTTTACGACTGCTTAGTAACCATTCACAGCGGTCGTACGTCCATTGATGAGCGTACCGCAGCCGGCATCGTCACCCGTCACACGATTGCGGACGAAAAGCGCAATAAATTACGATTGCTGCTGGCTGAAGACAATTCCATCAATCAGAAAGTGGCGTTGCGAATTCTGGAACGACACGGCTTCCGCGCCGATGCGGTAGCCAATGGACTGGAGGCCGTCAAAGCGGTGAAAACCCTCCCCTATCATCTGGTGCTGATGGATTGCCAGATGCCTGAAATGGACGGATACGAAGCGACGCGAAAAATTCGCCTCTTTTCCGATGTGCCCATTGTGGCTCTTACGGCTCACGTTTTGGAAGGGGACAGGGAACTGTGTATTGATGCAGGTATGAATGATTATATTTCCAAACCTATTAATCCCGGTGAATTGATCGATTGTATTGAAAAGTGGCTGGTGAATATGAATATCAGCCAACCTGCCGAAATTACACATCGAACCAAGCCGTTAGCGTCATAAGGTGAAACAATGGCCGACCCGTTGATTCTTGTTGTGGATGATAACCCGCAAAATCTCTTTGCCCTGTGTAATATTCTGGAATCAAACAACTACCGGACCATCACCGTACAAACGGGTAAATCCGCCCTGGAATATGCGGAAAAAGATCAACCGGACCTAGTGCTGCTGGACATGATGACCCCCGGCCAAGACGGCTTCTCTGTGTGCAGGAAATTAAAAACAAATAAAAACACATCGCATATCCCGGTGATCTTTACCATGGCATTGTCCGGGAAAGAGGAAAAGGAAAAAGCCTTCACTGCCGGTGCCGTGGACTATATCCCAAAACCCCTGTCGGAAATGGAAGTGCTGGCACGAGTGGATCGGGTGATCGGTCTGGAGAAGTCGAAACAAGCACTGCAAGAGAGTGAAGAAAAGTTCCGTTCCTTCATGGAATCGTTGCCGGCAGCGGTGTTGATTCATCGGGGTGAAAACTGGATCTACGCCAACCAAATGGCGGAAAAAATGACCGGCTACGCCTGGGATGAATTGTTATCTATGAAATTCTGGGAAATCATCCACCCTCGGTACCGAGAAATGGCTGTGGCCCGTAGTGCCGGCAGACAAAAGGGCGAGTCCGTGCCTAAGGGTTACGAAATTAAAATGATTACTAAGAATGGGGAAGAACGCTGGGCCGATTTGCGGGCGGAACGCATTCAGTTTGGGAAGAAAGCGGCCATTCTGGTTTCGGCGCTGGACATTACGTATCGTAAAAATGCCGAAGCGTTGCTGAAAAATGCGAAGGAGCAAGCGGAAGTAGCCAATCAGGCTAAAAGTGAGTTCCTAGCTCGTATGAGTCATGAAATCCGTACCCCCATGAACGGTGTGATCGGCATGGCCGGCCTTTTGCTGGATACGGACCTGACTCCCCAACAACGTACTTATGCGGAAACGGTTCGATCTTGCAGCGATGCTCTGATGGCTTTGATCAACGATATTCTGGATTTCTCCCGTATCGAAACCGGCAAGATGGACTTGGAAATGTTGGACTTCGACCTGCGCGCCTCCATGGATGAAATTTGCGATACCATGGCGTTGCGTGCCCATCAGAAAAAGCTGGAGTTTGTACTGGTCATAGATCCCCAGGTTCCCTCATTTTTGATCGGTGACCCTGGCAGACTGCGCCAAGTGCTGATGAACTTGATGGGCAATGCAGTCAAATTCACCGCTAAGGGGAAAGTGACCTTGCACATAGCTGTGGAACATGAAGCGGAAAATGACGTAACCATACGATTCTCAGTTACCGATACCGGCATCGGAATTGCCGAAGACAAAGTACAGGCGCTCTTTAGTGCCTTCACCCAGGTGGACCCGTTATTTACACGCAAATACGGCGGTACCGGGTTGGGGCTGACTATTTCCAAACAACTGGCCAATTTGATGGGCGGTGAAATCGGCGTCAACAGCCGTGAAGGTGAAGGTTCCCAATTCTGGTTCACTGTGGTATTCTCAAAGCAACCGATCAGTGAAAAAACCCGCTTTAATTTGCCGGAACAAAAAGACATAACAGGCCAACGGATTCTGGTAGTTGACGACAACCCCACCAACAGTCACCTGCTGAAAGTATTGCTGGAATCTTGGCACTGCCGGCCGGGGAACGCGGTAGACGCCGAAACGGCGCTGGCAATGTTGAAGACGACGCAAGCCGAAGAAGACCCTTTTCGTATTGCCCTTCTGGACATGCATCTGCAAGGGGGCATGAACGGTGAACAATTGGGCAAGGAAATTAAAAAAGATCCCCTGTTAAAAGACACTCTACTGGTTATGATGGCGGAACACGGCAAACGGGGCGATGCGTCGCGCCTGGAAAAATGCGGGTTCAGTGCTTACCTGACCAAACCGGTCAAACGAACCGTGCTCTACGATTGCCTGCTGGCGGTGACTAACGGGAAAAAACAACTCTTCCCGTCCCAGGACCGACGCATTATTACACGACACTCCATCGCTGAAGATCGGCGTCAGGCAATTCGCATCCTGGTAGCCGAAGACAACGTATCCAACCAGGAAGTAGCGCTCAGCATTCTGCAACGGCAGGGCTTTCGCGGCGAAGCGGTAGCCAACGGCATGGAGGTGATCGAAGCTCTGAAATCCATTCCCTACGATCTAGTGTTGATGGATTGTCAAATGCCCGACATGGACGGCTACGAAGCCACTCGGCGCATTCGCGCACGTGAAGCCAAAGAAGCCGGGATAGAAAACGCAGCCCTGGAACCGGTCCGGATCCCTATCATTGCCATGACGGCCAATGCACTGCAAGGCGACCAGGAAAAATGCCTGGAGGCCGGCATGGACGACTATATTTCCAAACCGGTTACGCCGCTGGATCTGGAAGAGATTCTGGAAAAATGGTTGACTAAAAAATTCGAAGAAAAAAATTCGGCGCTGCCGAAAATCAATCTTGAACCGGAGGTTAAAGAGGAACTGATGATTAAAGAAGAAATTGCACCAGGAAATGACGCGTTGCAGATATTCGATGTTTCCGGATTAACTGAGCGCTTAATGGGAGATCGGAATCTAATCAAAGGTATTATCTCCGGATTTTTGGAAGACATGCCGCGGCGTTATGCATTGTTACGGGAAGCATTAACCGCCGGCGACGCCCAAATGGTACGGAGACATGCACATACGATTAAAGGTGCCACTATGAATATCGGCGCCTTTGCCATGCAGGAAGCCTCTACGATTTTGGAATCCCTTGCCAGGGAAGAGAACATGGAAAAAGCAGGCGAAGCGTTTCTAATGCTGGAAAAACAACTGGAGCGGTTCACCGTTGAAGCGGAAAAATTCCTTACGTGATCGAGTGATCGGGTAATATAATGACGAACGGAACCAATTGCATCAATTGCGGCGGACCGCTGGAACCGGGGTTCAACCGTTGCGTCTACTGCGGGACTGCGGCAAACAGGGGCGGCGGATTGTTCTTTATGAATAAAAAATTCCGCGTGACTGCGTTGTATCCCATATTATTGACTGTGGGCATCGGCATTGCGGTTTATATCTACGGTTTCGCTTTCGATGATTTCTCCGAAACCCAACTGGTGGGACTGACGCCCTTGTGGTTCTTTTTCATCATTTTCGGAGCCTACGGTTATTTCGCCGAATTCCTGATGAAACGCATCATCACCGGTCAGGGTACCTCCATCGCCGCAGTATATAAAAGCTGGTGGTCGCAATTCCTGAGACGTCACCTTCTGGGCGGCATGATACTGGGCATCTTCCTTTCGCCCTTTGCCCTGATCAAAACCCGGAACTCGTTGCTCATTGCATTCGTCGGTTCGATTCTGTGGGGCATCCTGTTGGTGATTTTCTTTAAAGGAATATTCCCCGCTTTTTGATTTTCAAATATTTACAGTTCCGGAAAAGCCCCGGCACTATACGGAAATTTTCCGCACTTGTTTTTTTTTTAATTTTAAGTTACAATGTTAAATGAAAACAATGAAATCAAAACCCCGGTTTCTCTTTCTGAAGAGACTATAGACCAATCGCGAGGCATAAATGGACTGGACACAAGTATTTTTTAAATCCTTCGGCGGCTTGGGACTCTTCCTGATGGGCATGAAATTCATGTCCGAAGGCATGCAAAAAGCAGCCGGCGACGGCTTGCGTAAGACCCTTAACTTCCTGACGACCAATCGCTTCATGGCAATTTTTGTCGGTTTCTTCATCACCGCTCTGATTCAATCCAGCAGTGCCACCACCGTGATGGTAGTCGGGTTCGTCAACGCCGGCCTGATGACCCTGCGCCAAGCTGTAGGCGTTATACTTGGCGCCAATATCGGCACCACCGTCACCGGCTGGCTTATTACGCTTAAAATCGTCAAATTCGCCTTGCCTATTATCGGCATGGGTGTTATGTTCCGTTTCTTCAGCAAAAACGAAAAATGGCGCTACATCGGTGAAATTTTGTTCGGCTTCGGTATTTTGTTCCTGGGCATGCAGACCATGAGTTCCGGATTCGCACCGCTTCGGGAATCGAAAGATTTTATTGCTTTTTTTACTAAAGTTGACGGCTCCGGCTATATGACCATTATATTGGGGGTGGTGATCGGTACCCTGACCACATTCGTGGTACAGTCCAGTTCCGCCACCATCGGCATTACGATTGCCTTGGCCTCTCAAGGCCTCTTGAATTATGAAGGTGCCGTGTCGTTAATCCTGGGCGACAACATCGGCACCACCATCACGGCCCTTTTGGCCGGCATCGGCGGTAATTTTCATGCCAAACGGGCGGCCATTGCCCATATGCTCTTCAACTTTTTGGGGGTGATCGTCATCCTGGGCTTTTTCTATCCCTTTGTTCATTTGGTTGAAAATTTGGTGCCGGGCCTGGCCGACATGACCATCAGAACTGCCGAACAGGTGGCCCAATACGGCTCGGAAATTGGCTCCAAACCCTTCATCGGCAAACATATTGCCATGGCCCACACCTTGTTCAATATTTCAAACGTGGTGCTCTTTACAGTTCTCATTCCCCTGCTGGTGAAGTTGTGCGAAAAAATAATCCCCGAACCAAAATCCCGACAAGAAATTCGCATCGGCGGTTTTACTCATATCGATACCAGCCTGATCGAAACTCCGGCCCTAGGTATTGCCGAAAGTGAAAAAAAACTGATCATCATGGCCCGCAAGGTGGCAGGAAGTGCTTTGAAAGTGCAGGATATTATTTCCAGCACTAATTCGCAAAAGGAATTATGCGACAGCGTTCTGTGCGAAGAAAAAGTGATCGACGAATACCAAAAACATATTACCGAATTCCTGGTGGCTCTGTCTGCCGGCTCCCTGTCGGAAAGCGACTCCAACCACGTGGCGAATTACATGACTCTGTCACATAACCTGGAAAAATTTGCAGATCATCTGGAACACATCACGCTGATTTTCGACAAACTGGACCGCCGCGCTTTGGAACTCTCCGATGATGCACGGGCAACGCTGGAAAATATTTATAAAGAAAACTTGAACTTTTTCAATGCTTCCTTTAACGCTCTGACTGAAACCGTCGATCCCTTGACCTTCATGGATGAAGCGCAAGTAATCAACCGCAGGGTGAAAAAACTGGTGAAAAAAGCCAAGCAGGAACATTTCATCCGTCTAAGCCAAAAACATTGTCAGAACGAATTGGCTATCCATTACATGGACTTGCTCAATTATCTGGACGGCATGCGCTCCCAAGCTTACAACATCGCGGAAGTCACCACCGGCACCAAGTACCAGCATTAACAAACGCTGCCCGGTGCCGGATCCGACTAAGTTAAACAGGATTAAATTTACCCAGTCCGACGGGGAATCTATTGGTCAATATTCCCGTCTTTTTCCATTTGATTGATCAGTTTATGAATCTCCTCTTTGATATTAGGAGTAAAGGCTTTTGACAGCGCCCGTTCCAGCGTATCCAGCGCCTTTCCTTTGTCACCCATCTTGGAATAGACCCGCCCCAAATTAATCAGGTAAGTCACATCCGGTTCAGTCAGCAAGGTCAACGCTTGTTTGTACCAGAGCATTGCTTCTTTGTATTTTTTCCGTTGCTCCAAAACAATGCCTTTGAGGTTGCTCAACGGGGCGAAGTGATCATTCTTTTGCAAGCCTTTGTTGATGTAACGCATGGCGGAGTCGTAGCGCTTTTGTTTAATCTCCAACATCGCCAGATTGGCAAATGCATTTTCAGGCGTCGTATATTTATCCGCATTGGCAGCCATCAAGAGATTTTCCTTAGCAATATCGTAATCGCCCAATTCGGTGTAAACCACGCCGATGTAATTGTATACATCATAATAATCCGGCTGAGTCCGTGACACCTGCTTAAAATATTTCAATGCCTTCTGGAACTCCCGTTTATTCAAATACACAATACCCAACGCATTCACCGCAGGCATTAAGGTCGGATTTTTTTTCAATGCTTTCAACAGCTTTTTTTCAGCCAGATCAAGGTTGCCGGCTTTAAGATGAAAAATCGCCTCGTTCATCATAAGTTCAGGCGATCCTTTTTTCGGTTGTCCCGGGTAAGCGGAAGACGATTTCTTTTTGGCACAACCGACAGTAGGTCCCAACAACAATACAATACAAACAACAGTCAATAAAGACAACAGCAGTACCGATTTTTTCACAATGACCCCCTTCTGGTCAAAACTTTATATGCTTTCACAGGCTTGGAAAGTCCCTGTAGTTTTTGATCGCCCAGACACTCACATTCGAACTGGTCTCCGGACAATTTAAATGTCTCTTCAGAAATAATGATTTGATTCGCCTTGGCTACCGACGATTCCAACCGTGACGCAATATTAACGGTATTGCCGATCACCGTATAGTCCAGTCGTTTAGGAGCGCCGAAATCTCCGGCCACAAGTTTCCCGGAATTGATGCCGATGCGGATACGTATTTGATCCTTAGCCGACAGGTTGTCGTTTAATTTTTCAAGCTTTTGCAGCATATCTATAGCTGCGTGGATCGCTTGTTCCGCATGGCTTTTGATTTCAAAAGGCACACCGAACACCGCCATGATGCAATCGCCGATATATTTGTCCAGCGTGCCGTTATGGGTAAATATCACGTCGGTCATTTCAGTAAACAGATTATTCAAAAAAACACCGATTTCCACCGGATTCATAGGTTCCACCTTGGTAGTGAAGCCCACGATATCCATGAAAAGCACCGACGCTTCGGTCTCTTTATAGGTATTCATTTCCAATGTGCTGCTGTCGTGTCCTTCCATGATTCGGGACACTACTGCCGGTGAGTGGTACCGTTCCAAGCGGGCGCGGATCTTTTTCTCACGGTTCAGTTTGTTCAAGCTGTTGATACCTTCCACGGACAGTCCTACAAAATTAGCGATGACGGACAAACTCTCCAGATCATTCTCTGCGAATATCTTGGTGAAGTCGGTCGTATCCAGATAAATCAGACCGTAAATTGACGTCTTGGTCCAAATGGGCACCGACATGACCGACGTGATGCCGTAC
>Ga0210347_1354563_pt1 | contig 11424 bp, 3 predicted proteins | sample S456metaT_FD_159705 | JGI IMG/M metagenome (GOLD analysis project Ga0210347, IMG submission 159705) | Metatranscriptome of estuarine sediment microbial communities from the Columbia River estuary, Washington, United States - S.456... | ecosystem: Environmental > Aquatic > Marine > Intertidal zone...
ATAGCTTTTATATCCATTGCTATTTTTTTTCAGCCGGATAACTCAGCGGGTCAAAAGGAGAAGCAGGGAGATGAAGGAGGAATGAGTTTCATTTTTGCAGAAAAGCGCATTGACTTTCGTTCTTCCGGTGTGCTATAGTAAATTGCAAACAGGTACTAAGCTGTTTGGTAATTATGATAGACGTTAATTCGGTAATTCGGTATTTCATTAATCAGGGACTAGAACAAGCCCCTCACGGAGGTTAGAAAATGTGGCGCATCAGCCAATTGGTCAATAATACGGAACCCATCAAACCCATAAAAATGTCCGACGGTGAACCCATAGACATAATGCGCGGCGGCATCGGCAAAAGTTTCCGATTGATCGTGGCCGGCAAAGGATTTCTGGACTTCACAGATTTAGGACACCAACCGGGCGGGCCTCATTATTGCCTGCTTTATATAAATGATCGCCAATATTGGTTCGACGGTGACGGTGAAATCACAGTGACCATCTATGATGACGCAGCTTTTTTGATCACCGGCGACGGCAACCAGTTGACCGGCCTATTAAAGCCGCTGCCTCAGGTGAGTGAAGAAGATGCACTGCTTCTGAATCATATGGTTTCCAAAGGTATTGTGCCTTATCGCAATAACCCCGACGATCCGGACAGAACACGAGAAGAATTAGAACAATTGGGTTGGCGTTTTTTCCCTTATACCCCGTATAGTTCACATCTGGCCATGGCAGTCTATGATTGGACCACCCCCGATTTCGCTCGGCTTGATTTCTTCCGACTCTTCATGTACACCGGAATACCCGGCGGCCCCCTGGACAAAGCAGGCATTGCAAATGCCGTCTGGACTTCCGCTTGGCCGCCCTTTACGCCCAAAAACAAAGATTATATGAACGCCTTTATGATGACCCCCGCACGTTCTTACCTGGATGTATTGAAACAGTTGGATAAATGCGCAGATTTACTGAAACGCTTGAACGAAGCGGAACTGCGTTTATTACGGGCCGCGTTGATTTCCATGCCGCGCACCAGTATACTGGAAGTTCCTATATTGTACAGCGGTCAGGTCGCCCTTTCCAATCTGGGCACCCATCATTTTGCCGCCTCGTTCCTGCAATTCCCGGGAAACAAAGGGCCGGTAGGCGCTTCCATGGAAATGCCGCTGCATGAAGCATTGGATTCCTTCATTCAAAAAGGGAAAATCATTACTACCAAAGTGGTGATGAGTTTCACCCACAAAGAAAACGACGCCATGCACAGTCAAAACGGAATCCTTATTAAATTGCAGCCTCCCGATGATGCCGTCGTCTGGGACCAATGCGGTTACATCACCCCGCTTTCGGACGGGCCGGAAAAAGCCGAATACGCCTTCCCGCCGGGAACCTTGTTTAAAGTGAAAGATATCCGCTATCGCAAAATACAAACCAAAGACCTGCTGGAGTTGACTATGCAATTGACGGTCAAGGAGAAAGCCGTACGGCCTTGAGCTGTTTATCTTTGCATTTTCATTAAAACAGCCTCTTTCGCGAATCCGCAGTACCGAACCCACCACCCCTCGGTTCCAGGCGGTTCAATCATCTTATGTCTTTAATTAGAAAGGCAAGACCCCGCTGTCGATTCTCTTTATGGTTAATGTTGATGCTTCATAAAATGTTCACGCATTGTCCGAGCATCCATTTGATGGCGTAAAATAACATCACCATTGGCTTGCCGAAGGCCGTATTTTTTTATTCCATCGCTAAATTGTTGCAAAAGTTCTTTGGGCACGATACCCGAAGCACCTAGGCGTTTCATCATTTCGTCAGCATTGAACAGCTTCAATAGAGCCGTAAGTGTGGAGTTTTCTTGCTGTTTTTTTAATTGAAAGACCAGCTCGGCTTCCAGTTCCCCCAGTTGGTGTTTAAACGGCGATAACGCAAAATGAAGACTGACTTCAGATTGAATTGCCAGCATAATGAATTTAAATGCCGTCGCAATAATACGTGGATCGACGGCGGCACCTGACTGGCTGCGGGATTCAATCGTTGAGTTAGTCAAATCCAGGATTGCCCCGGCAACCTCTTTGTCCAGGTGCTTGAATTCCAACTGGAAACGTGCGTCCAGCATCCGGCTTAACAATTGCAGAGGCTTATTGCCGGGAACGGAAAACACGGCATCTTTTATTCCGATACCGATTCCCAGTTCAAAATGCAGCCCCGATTTCTCCGGTTGAAAAAATAAAAAAGAATAAGCGTTTCCAATAGTCCCGGAAAGCAATACTACATTCTTTGTTTTGGCGGTAATTTTTGTTTTGCCTATTTGCATGCTTCGGTTGTAGATGGCCGTGCCTGTATCCAGAAGTTTTTGCATATCAGTTGCTTTAACCTGCGAACGTAACATTTGATCGGAAAAAGTCTGGTCTTCTTCGCCGGATTTTATGGCTCCCATATGTTCCACCTCTACCAGGACGTCGATATCTTCTCCTGATTTACCGATATATGTCAGTTGCAATGACGACTGCTCCGTGACCGTTTCATTACTCTCCTTCTCCGGGTCGGAAAAAGTCGTTCGGCTGATAACAGCTTTGAAGTTCTTTAAGCGCATTATATCACCCGTCGTCCCACCGATTGCTTGTTGCAGATCCTTGGGACTTTCAATAGTTAGACCTCGTACGTACTGCATGTCTATGAAATTCTCGTCCGGACCGTAAATGAACACGACTTCATCAATTTTAGCAGTGACGTCGGCACTATCGAAAGTTTCTTCGGAAGACGTGTGCCGATTCAGCAGATTGACGATTTCCACCAGATCCGTTTTATATTCAATGTGCCGCAATGTGATTCGATACCGGTTGCCCGATAGAGGAACCACATCGGCTGTATCGGGGGCTATGGAAATAGAGGTCCCTGCCAACTGGGAATTTAAAAAATTTTCCAACTGCTTGAGCACCTGCTTTTGTGAGGGCGGTCCCGGTTTTCCGCATTGAACGGCGACGGCGCACAACACTAGTATCAAAAGAATGCGTAACGTATAAAAACCATTAGAACTTCCGGTTACGGCACTTGTTTTATTGACTCTTATTTTGTTTTGGTTCATCTTCAATCTCCTTTGTTTTTATCACTAAGATTTACGGCTTTGATTCGTTGTTCTCTTTTTTTCAATCGGTTTATAATACCTGAAGGTGTATCATGCAGTTTTACGGTTCCGTCAGCCGAAGCGCTTAAGATCTGTCTGTCGTTGTTGGAAAACCAGGCGGAAAGCACCGGCTTCGTGTGTTTTTTTATATCAGCCAGTAAGTTGCCCTCCAGGCTCCACAATTTAACGGTGCCGTCGTCCGAAGCGGTAACCACCAGTCGCCCGTCCGCTGAAAAGGTTGCTTGATTAACTGCGGCAGTATGCACGAATGTGGCTTTTAAACGGCCCTCCATGTCCCACAACGAAGCTCTACTTCCATCGGTTGCCGTTAGTAGATAGCGTCCGCAAGAAGAGAATACGGCATCAATGATACCGGCAGTTGTTTCCGCTCCCAACTTATTTTTTACCTTTTGAATTTTCTCCAGGGTGGTTATCACGTTGCCTTTTAGGTCCCAGATGCGGGCATAACCGGAAGCGGTAAACACTCGGTTGCCGTCCGCTGAAAATATGGCTACCCGTACCTGACCAAGTTGTTGTTTAAATACGGTCAGTTCCTTTCCATGCACGTCCCAAAGGTGGGCACTGTCACCGAACGTCGCCGTGAGTATTTTTGTACCGTCCGGTGAAAACCGGGCACTGATAAGGCTGTCTTTGTGCTTCATTATAATGGAAGGAGCACCGTTTAAGGCATGGAGTCTTGCAGTATTATCGTATGAGGCGGTAAGCAGGAAACGACCGTCCGGAGAAAATTCAGCCCAACTGACATTGCCTTTGTGAATACTAAAAGTTTTTATATAGCGGCCCTGTTCATCCCATAAAACAGCCGTTTGGTCAGCAGAAGCCGTAACGATTCGGGAACCGTCCCTGGAAAAGCGGGCACTGTGGACCCATTTTTTATGTCGGTCCATACGTGCAATCACTCGGCCCCGTAAGTCGGTCAGCAGCACGAAATTGTGTCCTACGGCAAGTACTCGGCTCCCATTGGGGGAAAGACATGCCTTGATAAACGGTTCTTTCATGGAAATAATATCCATGCACATCTGGTCTTTTAAATCCCAGAGTTTAGCGGTATAATCTCTGGAAGCTGTCAGGATACGGGTACCGTCCGCTGAAAAGGAAGCTCCCAGGATCGCGTCACCGTGTCCTTCCAGGCGCGCCTTCACCTGGGCTTGCAGATCCCACAATATAGCTGTGCCGTCCAGGGATGCCGTCAGGACTTCCTTGCTGTCGGGTGAAAAAACGACTGCCGCCGCCATTTGAGTGTGACCCTTCAACAAAATTCCATCCTCTCCATCTATGTGGGAATTAAGCAAATCATACAAACGTACCGAACCGTCCAGAAAAGCCGTCGCAAGCCAACCGCCTTGCGGCGATACGGTTGCATGAGTCGCTATATTGGGCAATCCGGTAATAACCCTCTCACTATTATTCTCAAGGTCCCGTAATCTGATTTTATTATCGGTCATAATCATCACCAGGTAGTTACCATCGGGTGAAAGCAATGCTGAATTAACGCCGGTGGAGTCGGCAAGGATGTTTCCATTCAGGTCCATTAGAAGGCATTTCTTTTTATGTGTGCCTGTAAGGATTCGCCCTCCATCATCGGAAAATGCTGCATAATTGACGGCGCTTTCGAAACTAAACCGGGCACTTTCCCTTCCGTCCTGATTCCACAGACGCACGGTCCGGTCGTCGGAAGCTGTCATCAGGTGATCGTCCACCGGTGAAAAACATGCGCTGTTGAGTCGTTCTTCATGTAGGAAATCGGCTATCCTGTAACCATTTATGTCCCATAAAAAAGCCGAATTACACCTTGCAAAGGTCAGGATTCGGTCTCCCCGTGTGGAAAAAACCGCCGACCCCACGGCGTCAGGATGCGGGAAGGTTTGCACCGCTTGCCCGTCCGGACGCCACAACTGGGCGGTTTTGTCAGCTGAGGCAGTCAGCACGTGATCGCCGGAAGGGGAGAAGCGGGCACTATTGACGATGTATTTATGCTTGAATTGGGAGTTGAATAAAGGTCGGTGTAATGTTTCCGATGCTGCCGCGCTCAGTACTTGGGCCACACTGTCGTTGGCGTTCAGGTAATAGGCTTCTTCAGCCAATTTAAGCGCTTCAACAGGATCTACCGCCAGTTTAATCCTGGCCAGAGTAGCCAAACGGTTGGCTCGTGCCGCTTTATCCTTTTTGCCGGCTTCAACTGCTTTAAAAATTAGGAAAGGCAGCAGTACCGTCAAGATTGCAAGCATTAGGATCAGCCCCCTTTGTCGGGTTCGTATCTGCATTAATTTTCGTTTACTCTGAGCCAGCAATTCTGATTCCTTCTCTGTTAACATACGCATCCCCGCTCGGCCCTGTTCAACCACTGCTAAATCCGCTTCATCCAGGAAAATTTCGTTTACAGGTCTGACGCTGTTTCTGGTTTTGGAGGCCAGAATGTGTGCCGCGCGCTGTCCGGGACGGTCTGATTCAGTGTACTTTTTCCTGATAATGGGAGCCAATGTGTCGTGGGCGATGCGGGTGAAATTGGGATAAGAATGGGTCAAAAGGTAAAGGTCTTTTAAATCTTCCACCAGTCCATTGATCATATTTGGGAGGTGAGAATAGACCGGCTGCAATTCAAGGTCAGTCCGGTTACGGGCCGTATCTTGGGCAGTGGTATGAAAGACCAGCACATCCAGGGCCAGTCCTGAACGAACTGCTTTGGGGCGACGTTGCTCAAGAGTTTCCATCTGCCTGTCAAAAAAATCCTCCAGCATCAGTCCCTCATGCTCCAGTTCCCGGTAAAACGCGACACTGAATTTTCGAGCCGGTTTGGAAGTATCTTTTCGACATTCCCGCCACATTCGGGTCAATACGATTTGCAGCGTCGGAGCCGTTGGTGAACTGCCGTCCGCCAGAAGATTGTCTGAAATGATTTCCGGCAATCGATCTTCTACTTCCAACTGGTATTTATTTTGCAGTCGGGTTGTGGACGTCAAGCCCCGCACCACTTCAACAATTCCCTCATGCATCAGCGTATCCAGGTAGTGTTCCGCATAATAGACATGCCGGGTATTTAGCGGTGACTCCACTTCGGGGTGAAATTCTTTACGGTAGACCAGTAGCAGCTTCCCTTGCGGATAAAGGTCCGGGTTCGCAAAGAGTCCGGTTAAGGCCGCAGACAACGCCAAATATTCAGATGAATTTCGTTCAGCACCGGGAATAAATACCTCTTCCACCTGGTCCAGAATAATAGTCAACGGTCGTTTTGTCAATGCTTCAATCCTACACCAGACATCATTTAGTGCCGGACCCGATAAGTCCGGAAATTCTTTCTTCGATTGCTTCATTAATTCTTGACAGCGGTCCACAAGTTTTCTTTCGAGGCTTCCCAGGAGGCCGTTTTCACTGTGTTCCCGGATAATTAGGATTTCGTGTTCCGCTTTCAAACGCGGTATCAGCCCAGCTTCCAAAAGCGATGATTTGCCGACTCCCGATTGGCCGTACAATAAGATCACCGGAGCATCATTAGATGCAGTGATAAGGCTGTACAGGCGACGAATATCCAAGGAGCGGCCGAAGAAAATTCCGGCATCCAACTCTTTGTAACGCTTCAGATAGTGATACGGTTCACTGGGTAGCGGTAAGCGGTCCGGTAGAGGAGGTAAACCAAAAAGCGGATTACCTGATTCGTCCGGCAGGTTCCAATGTTTTATTTCTTCCGCTCCTCTTTTGAAATAGATCTCCCAGGAGAATTCATGTTTATCAGCCTGGCTCTTGGATTGAGTCTGTATCTCCGCCACCGCTTCCTGCCAGGCCCGTTCCAACGGCAGACCGGCAGCAATGCCGCTGTAAAACCGTTGCGCCAAATCCGACGCCATCCAATCGGGAATTTTACCCTCAGTGCCGATAACTACCGGTACATCCGCCTGGATTAATGACTGGGCATGTTTTTTGGTGCAGCAACCGTTAAGGAAAACCAGGGTCAGGCCCTTTTGCTTGCTCAGAAATGAAACAAAACCCTCCTGATAAGCCGATTCCGGTGCACCCACTTCATTTTCCAGCAACAGTTTGGTCTCCGCGGCATGTCCCCCGAAATGAAAAATCGCTATGCGGTCGCGGTATTTTGCACGTTGGAAAAGATCTATCACTTCTTTTCGAGTGGCATTGTTCCGACCCACAATTTCACATAATCCGGCGTCTTCCGCCTTTTGCAAAATGTCCTGCAATCCTCTTAATTCCATGGGCAGGTCCGATAAATAATTCCCGTTCTTACGGCGGTCGTTTGCAAAGGCAAGGAAAATCACCGGTTTTTTTTCAGCCATAAAACCTCCTGGTATGATGCTATTTTATTTCATCCTCAAAATCGCGGCAATAAAGATCGTCTATTATCCTTATAAAATCGTCTAAATGCATTGGTTTTCATTACGGATATGGCGGCATGGTAAAAATTGTGCATTTGGCGGGAATCACCTGCCGAACTTGGTCTCCTGTAATTATCGGTCTTGAAAAGCCCGTCCCCTGATGCACAACTTTGTATATTTACAAATCAGGTATGCTTCTGGTAAGATAGAACCAGCGCAGTTGATAGAGAGGTACAGGATGCGAATCACGAAAATCGTCCCAATTGGGTTTGGGGTAATCGCGGTATCCGCCCTTTTGTTTTTTGGTGTTAAAGACAACACTGGACCACAAGCGCACAAAACGGCGCACAAAACAGCAGATGACTATTTTGTCCGAGCCGGTCAATTGTTCAAAATAAACCGGTACAGGGAAGCGTTTGATTATTATGAAAAAGCCTATGAAATCAATAAAGTCATTCGCCCGGATGCTGCCGGTGTAGATTTGAACCAGATGGGGTATTGCTGTTATTCCATGGGCAGCCACCCTATGGCACTGGGTTTCTATGAGCGTGCGCTTAAAGCGTTGCGGGCGACGGGGAATGTGACGGAGGAAGCCAAGACTCTAAATAATATGGGACTGGCTTATTCTGCGTTGGGTGAGAAACAAAAGGCATTGGTTTATTATAACCGCTCCCTGGAATTGAAAAATGCCAATGACGATCCCAATGCACGTGCCGGCACACTTTCCAACATTGGAGGTATCTATTCCAACCGGGGGGATCTGCAAAAGGCGCTGGAATACTACCGGCAGGCATTGGCCTCAAAAACAGAAGGCAACGCTCCGGCGGATCGAGCCGTCATTCTGGTCAACCTAGGTTCGGTCAACCATTCATTGGGCAACTATCAAAAAGCCCTGGATTATTGCCGGCAGGCGTTGCCGGTTTTCCGGGAGGCAGGAAACCGGATGGAGGAAGCCATCACACTGAACAATATGGCCCGCGCTTACCTTGCTTTGAAAGTAAACGATGACGCGCTGGCCTGTCTGTTAAAATCCGAGAAGCTGTTTCAACAAGTGAACCATTCACCGAACCGTATGAAGGTTTTGGTGGAGATCGCCCGTTTATACGCGGGACCGCTGGACCGGAAAGAGAAAGCGAGGGACTATTTTAAAGCGGCGCTGGAGGTTGCCCGTTTCATTGGTGACCGGAAAATTGAAGCGGCGTCGCTCAGCAATATCGCCGCCATGAATAAGGCGTTGGGTGCGTACCCGGAGGAATTGAGCGACTATGAACGGGCACTGGCCGCAGCCCGGAGTTCCGGGGATTTACGGGGCCAGACCATCATTCTCTCCAATATCGGTAAGGTCTATTCTCGGCAGGGTAATAAAAAAGAAGCATTATTTTATTTGGAAAAGGCGCTGGAATTAAATCGAAAATTAAAGAACCCGCGCCGTGAAGCGTGGTTGCTTAACGATATCGGCATGATCTACTGCGATTTGGGCAATATCGGGAGAGCCCGACAATATTTCGAACAATCGCTGCCCATTATCCGCCGCGTGGGGGATGAATCGTCCCAAGCCAGTGTTCAAGCCAACTTGGCACAGGTTTATTCCAGTTTGGGAAAGAAAAAAGAAGCGCTTGTCTTTTACCGGAGCGCCCTGGCGGTAAAGCGTAAAAATAATCACCAGGCCGGGGAAGTGGGTATCCTCAACAACATGGCCTTAATTCACGCCCAACTGGGAAACAGTGGACAGGCCCTGTCTGATTATGAACGAGCGTTGGCTGTGTTGAAACAGTTGAACAGACCGCTGGAGCAGGGGACGGCCTATTCCAACCTGGCGTCACTTTATACGGATTTGGGCCGGGATGGCGAGGCGCTTGAGTATTACCGCGAAGCGTTGGCTATTTTCAGGAAACTGGGGGATACCTATCGTGAAGCGATGATCTTGAATAATCTCGGGCATCTTTATCATAAAATGGGGGAATCCGCCAAAGCCCTCGACTATTACCGTCAGTCATTGCCGCTTCGTCGTCGTACCGGTGACCGGGTCAATGAAGCGGAGACGCTGAACAATATCGGCGTGGTGTTTGCCGAACAGAATAAAAATGAGGAGGCCCTGGGCTATTATCAGCAGGCCTTGCCGATTCGGCGTCAGGTGGGTGACCGGCGGGGCGAAGCGTTGACCTTGCTCAACATGGGCAGTCTGTTTACAAGGATGGGCCGCAACCCGGAGGCACTTGGACACTTTGAGCAGGCTTATCTTCATTATCGTGCCAACGGCAGTCACGACGGCGAAGCCAAGGTGTTTAACGGCTTGATGCACTATTGGTTCACACTGAAGCGAGCGAAACTGGCGATTTTTTACGGCAAACAAGCGGTGAACCGGTTCCAGCAATTGCGGGACAATATCTCCGGTTTGAAACGGGATTTGCAACTGAGCTACCTGGGTGAAAAAACAATGGTTTACCGGAACCTGATGGATTTGTTGATCAATGCGGGGCGACTGGCGGAAGCGCAGCAGGTGGTGGATATGTTGAAAGAGGAGGAATATTTTCAATTTATCCGCAAGTCCCGATCAGCCGCAGGAAAACTGAAAGCGCGGGTGGACTTCACTTCCTTTGAAAAAGAATGGCTGGATAAATATGATGGGCTTGCCGCTGAATTTTCTCAATTATCCGGTGAACATCACCTGTTGAAGTTTAAAAAAGGCAGAACAGACCCGGAGAAAAAGAAGCTGGCGGCGCTGGCCGGCAAAGTACGGGGTAGCCGGGAACGTTTGACAACGTTTAGTATCAGGATGCGACGCGCCTTTGCCGGCAGTCATTGGTCAGCGCATGAAGAACCCGGTTCGGGAGGCATCGATCGCAGGTTACAAGAAACACTGATCCGCTTGGACCGTGAAAGCGGGGGCAAGCGAAAATACGCCGCTTTGCATTATGTACTTCAAGAAAAGTATTTGTCCATCCTGGTCAATACAGCCGGAGGCATGACGGTCATTCGGAGCCCGGTTGTCCGGACGGAGTTTCATCGATTGATTCTCGCGTATCGAAATGTGATCATGGAATTGGGGAAGGTGGAACGGGGCATTGAAAAAATCAGCGATACACCCTCCGGGAAGGTGACGCAATTACTTAAAAAGAAGAGACAGTATGAAGCCTTGTTGTATGACGTCGTATTCCGGCCGGTGGACCTGGGGCTTGGGCCTTATGGTTACACCAACGTATTGGTATCGATGGACGGAGTGATGCGATATATTCCTCCGGCGGCATTGTGGGACGGTGAACACTATGTGGTTCAGTGTTACCGGATATCGACGATGACCGCTTCAGGCATAAAAGCCGGTGGGAACGGACTGACGGGTAAACGCATCCTGGGCCTGGGAGCCGGCAGCGGCGGCGAGGGGTTTACACCGCTGCCTTTTGTAAGAAGCGAAATCGCCGCCATTGTACGGGATGAACGTCAGGGGTTCCACGGATTATTGGAGGGTAAAGCCTTTCTGGACAATCAATTTACGTGGAAAACAATGACCGCTCAATTGAAAACCGCTGCTTTCCCATTGGTTCATCTGGCCGGACATTTTCGTTTCAGTCCCGGTGACGAAACCAAGAACCTCTTGCTGTTGGGTGACGGTTCGGTCATGACATTGAGTGACATACGCCGTATGGGAAAACTGTTTGACGGGGTGGACCTGTTGGTGTTGTCCGCCTGTCAGACCGGGGTGGGGGGTAACGGTGAAGAGATTGACGGCTTTGGAGAATTAGCGCAGCAGAGCGGTGCAAAAAGCGTGGTGGCGTCCCTGTGGCCGGTGGCGGATGAAAGCACTAAGGAACTGATGGTGCATTTCTACCGTAACATAAAAGAAGGAACGTTTGCAAGTAAAATTGAAGCCCTGCGTCAGGCCCAATTGCATTTGGCCGGGCTTCCCGATCTGATCGCCGGGAATAAAACCAAACCAATCCCTTCGAATCTTCCTAAAAGCCGGTATGCTTC
>Ga0210347_1289653_pt1 | contig 11413 bp, 7 predicted proteins | sample S456metaT_FD_159705 | JGI IMG/M metagenome (GOLD analysis project Ga0210347, IMG submission 159705) | Metatranscriptome of estuarine sediment microbial communities from the Columbia River estuary, Washington, United States - S.456... | ecosystem: Environmental > Aquatic > Marine > Intertidal zone...
AAATTAATGGGCTCAAATTTATTTAAACTCAATGGTACCCGCGTTCATTGAGGGATAATTTAAAAACCCGATGCAAGGCGGGGATTGCAATATGTTACCATTATTGGTAAAATAGGGGATTATGAACTTAAAAGAGATACAACAACCCATAGCGCACCTGCTGGAAGAGACCAGCAACATTCTGGTTAATCGAGTCAGGAGCGACGTTTCCGTCATCGATGACATTACCCGTCTGGCTCCTGTGGCCCGCGGGAAAAAGATTCGATCCACCTTGCAATTCCTGCTGGCAGGCATGACCAATACTCTGGACCCTATGCTGAAACATCCTGAAATTGCGGCTTCTATTGAAACCTTTCATCTTTCCAGTTTGATTCACGACGACGTGGTGGATAATTCCAAATACCGCCGTGGTAAAAAAACGTTGCAATCAAACCTGGGTAACAATATGACGGTGCTGTGGGGCGACTTTTTGTTCATCAGCGCTTTCAATGCATTGAACCGCTTGGGGAAAAAATTCCTGATGGATATCATCCTGGAAGCCGCCCGTCAGATGATCGAAGGTCAAATCATTGAACTGGCCAATACTTTCAATTTTAAGATCGAAGAAACGGTATATTACGATATCATTAATAAAAAGACGTCTTCCTTGTTTGCGGCAGTCACTCACATCGCTGCTGCGCTGAATGGGGAATCGGAAGAGGTTCAGCAGAAGTATTACCAATTCGGCATCGACTTCGGTACTATTTTCCAGGTGAGCGACGACATGCTGGATATTTTTTCCGAAACTTCAGGCAAAGACCGATTCAGCGACTTGAAAGAAGGTAAGATCACGTTACCTTTTATTATCCTGCAACGGGAATGCAACAAGGAAATCGAGAAACATTTCGAAGATAAAGACCCCGCTAAATTATTGGCGCTGTTCGACCAATGCAATACCAAACAACTATGCGTGGACGCTATCGCTCAATGTTACAATCGCGCCCTGGATTTCGTCAAGCCGTTTCCTGATTCCATTTATAAAGAATCACTGGTGAACCTGCTGGACTTCATCAGATACCGCAACTACTGATGCCCGAGGCCCAGACCATCCGACGATGTCCGCTCCCGACAACCTGGAAATCGAAGTTAAATTAAAGATCCCGGACACCCAAGTCAACATTATCCGGGATAAAATCAACGCCCTGGGTTTCCAAACCAAAGAAGCAGTTGCTTACGAAAACAACATCGTTTTCGACACCCAGGACAAACAGTTGAAAAAAAACCATCACCTGTTGCGCTTGCGTCAAAAGGACGATAAAACAATATTGACCTTCAAGCGCCCCTCTTCACAAAGCGATGCGTCAACCATTTACAAAATCCGTGAAGAGATAGAAACCGAAGTCGCCAATTTCGCCAACACCAAAACCATCATCGAAGGCCTAGGTTATACAGTATATTTCATCTATGAAAAGTACCGTGAAATATTCAGCCGTCCCGTCGATTCCGTGGAATTAATGTTGGACCGCACCCCTATCGGTTATTTCCTGGAAATCGAAGGCACCGAAGCGCAGATCGACGCAACGGCAACCGCATTGGGTTTCAGCAAAACCGATTACATCACCGCCAATTACCTTTCATTGTTCCGCCGCGACCATCCCGATGGCTTTATGCAATTCTGAAGCAGAAAAGAAACCCTCCGCACCCGGACTGACGAAGCTGTGAGATTTTTTCCCCAAAGACGTATTTAATACTACGGAACCAGAAAAAAAACGGAGGTCCAAATGAAACAAAAGACGTTATTCACAGGGATGGTAATACTATTACTTTCCATTACCGGCCCGATGATTTTCAGCCAACAGGTTTTGCAACAAAAAAAGAATCGGCAATTGACCTTACAAAAACAACCCTTAACACTTGCAGTGCCCTATAAGTTTGAAATCCAGGGCATCAAGCGCATACTGACCACGCCGGAACTAGTAAAGTTTCAAGTCCAGTATTTTATTTCGCCTCACTACCCCAAGCCCTGTTTTATCAGTGCCTATATTCCCAACAAAGCCGGCATGAGTTCCAAGTTCGGATTTCGACCGGCGGGACGATTACCAAACGGCGTACCCAAGGGCCAAAAGCATTTCACGGACAACGTGGTTTTTGAAGCGATTTTTCACGACCCCCGCCCCTATCGCTCCCAAACCATCGAAGTGGTTATCTACGATGCCGATAAGAATTTAAAAACTACCATCATCAATTGGGGCCAACTCTGGGGCCGAACCGCGCCGCAACAGACGGCGGCAGATCTGGTGATTCAGTCCATTCAGGTTTCCAAATACAACCCCTATCAAAAAACCACCTTCACCTTCCGCATCCGCAACAACGGAGGTACCGCCGTAGGTCAGACGGATATCAGCATCTGGTTCTGGAAATTAAACCCCAACGGCAGCTTGCCGGCCACCCCCAATGAATTCTGGCCCGGCAAAGTTCCCGGCAATCCCGCAGGAACCATCGGACCGGGACAGGAAGTGGTTTTTACCAAAGATAAATACGAGTTCCTAGTGGACGGCAATTTTCGGGTTAAAGCCAAAATCAACCCTTTCAACAATGTTGCCGAATCCAACACCGGCAACAACGAAAAAATATTGAATTTCACTATTCCCAATTAAGATGACGGAATATTATTTTTTATTGGCCGGCGGCCTGGGCACCCGCACCCGACCGCTGTCGAATTACAAGCCCAAGCCGGTGTTCCCTCTGGCCGGTACGCCGTTGATCCGAATCATGCTGGAACAGCTTTACACACAGGGCATAAGTCAAGGTTTCGTGAACACCCACCACCTAGCGGCACAAGTAGAAGCAGCGGTTTCCGGTTACCCGGACGTTACCGTGCTGTATGAGGCGGAACTTTCCGGCAGTAAGATCATTGGCACAGCAGCGACATCAATGGCGTCGGACGACCTGTTGTGGGTCGTGAACGGCGACATTTTCATCGACATCGATTTTGACGGCATGAAAGCCGCTTTCCTGAACTCCGGCTGTGACGGATTCCTACTGGCGCGCCGCAGGGAACCGGGTTATCCTGCGTTGATGATTGATCATCAAACAAACCTACTGCTGGGTCGCGAGAAGATTTTTTCAGCAGCGGAGCGCCGCCGTCTTGCCCAAGGCGGCCCGGAAATCATGTACACCGGTGTAGCGATTTTCAACAGGAAACTAACAGCAGCAATCAATGAGATCAATTTTTTCGACAGCTTCGAAAAACGCCTCCCCGGCAGTCCCTTGTTTCAGGCAGACAGGGAACCGTTGCGAATCGGCGTTTTCCTCCATAATTCCATCTGGTTGGACATCGGCGACCCGGAAAGTTACAAAGCAGCGAACCGTGCCTATACGGATTTCAAACGAATCCCGGTACCCAACGGCAACAGCCTTTCGCCGGGAGTAGAGATTTCGGCGGAAGCAACGGTTTCAGATTGCATCATCTGGGACAACGTACGTATCACCGGGGCATCAGTGGTGAAAGATTGCATCGTTACCGACGGCGTAACACTGGACGGGGCTCAGCGGACCGGCAAAATACTGACGTCTTGATCAATGCGGCCCATGTCCAGTTTGATGATCTGATCGGCGATATCGAAATAGTGGTCGTCGTGGGTTATGGCGATGATGATTTTGCCGGCGGCTTTCATTTCCATTAATAGGTCGCGGTAGAAAAATTTCCTGAACTCCGGGTCCTGATCGGCGGCCACTTCATCGAATAGGTAGATGGGACAATCTTCAAGGTAACACTGCAACAACGCCAACCGCTTGCGCTGCCCGGAGGATAAATTGATGGTGCTGAACTTGCCCTCTTCTAATTTGACTTTTTTGTCCAACCTTAAGACTTTTAAATACTTGGCGATCTCTTCTTTTTTCTCTTCCAAGTCCACGTTGTAGAGTTTTTCAAACAACATGAAATTATCGAAAATAATGGAAAAATACTCACCTAGGTAATCGTTGCCTTCGATCTTTTTACCGTCAATAGTCACGTCGCCTTTTTCCGGTTGGTAGAGTCCGGTAATCAGTTTGGCCAGCGTTGTTTTCCCGCTGCCGTTGCCGCCCACGATGAAAAGAATTTCGCCGCTTTTAACTTTCAAGTCGATAGGTCCCACGACGAAATCCTGGGCCCCCTCTTCGCCGGCATAGGTGTAGGTCACCCCTTTGGCTTCGATGCAACCTACCCGTTCGCCTTTGTGAGAGAGGGCCGCGATTTCTTTGTAGCTGGTCAACTCCGGCATGGCGGGGATCTCGTCGATGAATGTACGGATGCGGTCCCAGGAAACCTTGATGCGAATGAAGGTAGGAAACGAACTCATAATCGAAGTCACAGGTCCGATCATATAAAGTAATACCATTATGAAACTGATCAACCGAGCCAGCGACAGTTCCGGAAAAATGCGGGGGAAAGAGATACAGATCACCGCCAGCAGCGTCATGATCATTGAGGAGCTGAACAAATTGGCATTGATGAAACGCACAAACGCCGAGACTCGGGTTTCGCGGTACTCCGCGCAGGCTTTTTCCACATCGGCGTCGTATTGGACTTTTTTATTATGATGCATGCTGATTTCACGGAACCCCTTGACCAGTCCTTCGATCAGTTTCATAAAGACATCTTGGGTATCCCTCATTTTCTCCATCAGCACCCGAGCCTTTTTGCCCACAAGAATATAAAATCCGCCCAGCAAAAGCGCAAAGAACAGCGTGGAAAGGGTTGCAGTCAATGAAATAGCCGATAGATAAACAAACGCCGCAATCGCCGTCACCAGACTGCTTACCGTGCCGACCACCATGCTTGCGGAATTGGCGATGCTCTCCGTATCATTGTTCAAGGTCGAATAGACTCGTCCTGAATCGATCTTTTCAAACATCTGGTAGCGTGTGCTGAAAATCTTAGTGGTTAAATTCATACGCAGTTCATAAACGATATCATTGGCAATCACCATCATACGAGTGCGCACCACTTTCTGGCCCAGCACGGAGATAAACAAGGAGGCGCCTATGAAATAAACCAGGTATTGCATCGGCATGGGCGAGAAAAAAGATGTGGAAATCAAAAACATGGTCGCAGCCCCGGCCAGTCCGGACACAAAGCCCAGGAAAAGAATCATGGGCAACGGTCGCAAATACTGGTTGCGAAAGGACCCTTTATCCTTATACGGCAAAAACAAAGACAACAGGAAAATAACATTCGCGGCACCCAGGAAAACCAGCACCAACCTCACCAGCGCAGGAAAACTCTGCGGCGCCCAGGCCAGAGCGGCTGCCCAACTGAACCCCATGGCGGCGTCCGGCAGGAAATAAATACTCAGCACCAGCGGCGCGGTGCCCAACAATGCAATGCCTATATGCATCATTTTTTTAAAAGACGGTCCGGTGACTTTGCGCACACCGCGCAGGGCATCAATCAGAATATAAATCACAATCCCGGCACAGATCAGCAACAGCACCCACATCCCGTAACCAGCCGCCGTACACGCCCCGTCAATACCGGCGGTATAGGTATACTCCTCCGGTTTGAATTCCGTGCCTTTTTCTTTGGTTAACAACCGGTTCAATTGCATTGCCAGATACTCCGTTCCCGAGCTATCGGCATTGGCCAACAGGGCAAAGGCGATTTTCTTTTTGGTATCCACCATTACAAAGGACGTGAAATTGGGATTCAGGCCCCCATGAAACAACGTGCCGCGATTGCTGCCGGGAATAAGCCAACCCATGGAATAGAGCATGCGCCGAAACCCGCCGGCCTGCATCGTGAGGTTGGGTGTCTGCGCCTCCTTGATCAGATGGGCAAACACCGTTTCCTTCAGGTCCAATTGCGCCTTCAGCCATTGAGCCATGTCCGACCCATTGGTCATCACGTACCCGGCCGGGAAATTTCCACGGAATACCGGTGAGCGGAAGGGACGAGGTTCATTAAAACTGATTTTATAGCCCGTCGCCTTCGTTCCCCTTTCAGAGACGGTACCGACGGATGTATCAGGCATATCCAGGAGATGGAAGATATTTTTTCCCATATAAGCTTCAAAGGCCATGCCCGACACCTGCTCAATCACCGCTCCGGCAATATCGTAATTGGTATTGGCATAAATAAACGTCCGACCCGGCGCTTCCGCTAGTTGGGTACCGGAAATTCGCCGCACCTCATCTTCCAGAGCCCGAGCATGGGCACCCAGCGGAATTTTCCCAAACGCCTGAGTAGGTATGCCGCTGGTATGATGCAACAAATGGTTGATGGTAATCACCGTCTCTTTGCCTTTGTAATAGGTTTTGAACCAGGGGAAGAATTTAGAAACCGGATCATCCAGCGTCAACAACTTTTCTTGTTTCAGTTTCAACACAGCTAGGGCAGTAAAACTCTTAGAGCAGGAAGCCAGTTCAAACAGCGTTTTGTCCGTAACCGGTGATTTACTTTCCAGATCCGCATAGCCGTAGTTTTTAACAGAGACCGAATCCTCCCGCACAACGATCAGGCACACCCCCGGAATCTTCGTTTGAGGCAACGTCTCCCGGATGAAGGCATCAATCTCTTCATCAACACCCTGAGCACATACAAAAGGGGACAGTCCAACAAAAAGCCCGACAAAAAAAGCAGCCATCAACAAACAGCAACGAATAGCATCAAAAGAGCGTCTCATATTAATTCCTCTAAAGCCTTATAATTAAGCACCATAGTACCCGATATCAATAAAAAAGTAAAGCACCCCCAGCAAACACATCCGCATCAGTCCGTGTCAGTCCGTGTCAGTCCGTGTCAGTCCGTGTCAGTCCGTGTCGTTTGACATTTCCTCCTTGAAGGACTACAATAATGTACTACAAAACAAAAAAACAATACCGCAGCATTAAGGAGAAAAAATATGGAAACAGAAAAAAGAGAAGTCATCATAATCGGCTCCGGCCCCGCCGGATTAACAGCCGCAATTTATACAGCCCGCGCCAATCTCAAGCCCTTAGTATTCGAAGGCATGTTACCGGGCGGACAGTTGATGATCACCACCGAAGTAGATAATTTTCCCGGCTTTCGAGACGGCATCATGGGCCCGGAACTAATGGACGAATTACGCGCCCAAGCCGAGCGATTCGGGGCCGAATTCGTATCCTCCGACGCCGTCAAAGTCGAACTAAGCGCCGACAAGAAAATCGTTTGGGACGAAGACGACGCCTACGAAGCTAAAGCAGTCATCATCTCCACCGGTGCCACAGCCAACCTCTTAGGTCTTGAAAACGAAGAGCGCCTCATGGGGCGCGGCGTCTCCGCCTGCGCCACCTGTGACGGTTTTTTCTTTAAGGACCGTGAAATCTGCGTCATCGGCGGCGGCGATTCAGCCATGGAAGAAGCTACATACCTCACCCGTTTCGCGTCAAAAGTTACACTGATCCACCGCAGAGATGCCTTCCGTGCTTCTAAAATCATGGTGACTAAAGCCGAAGAAAACGAAAAAATAGAGTTCATTCTGAACGCCGTCGTAGAAGACATACTGGGCGACGAAAAAGTAACCGGTATAAAATTAAAAGACACTCAAAGCGGCCAAAGCCGCGAGCTGAAACTGGACGGCGTATTCGTCGCCATCGGTCACACCCCCAACACCGCGCTGTTCAACGGCCAGTTGGAAATCAACGCCAAAGGATACATCGTCACCTCCAACGACAAGACCCATATCACCGCCACCAGCGTCCCCGGCGTCTTTGCTTGCGGCGACGTTCAAGACGAAACCTACAAACAAGCCATCACCGCTGCCGGCAGCGGATGCGCCGCTGCCCTGGATGCAGAACACTATATCGACGCAATGGAATAAATCCCGTTTTTCAGGTAGGGGCGGACTGCGGTCCGCCCCTTATAACTTATAAAAATGAAACCAACTAAATACATACCGGGTTTGATCTTTTTAATGGTCTTTTTTTTACTCTCCCCGATTAAACTCTCCGCCAAATATCACCCCGGCATCACTTGGCGTGAAGTCACCGGCAACCATTTCATCGTAGTGTTTCCCAAAGGCTATGAAGCCGTAGGCGCCTATGCCCTGCAAAGTGCCGAATCCATGCACCAACGCTTGCTGGAACTCTGGGGCAGTCACATCCGCCTTCAAGGTAAACCCAGGATCCTGTTGACCGACGTCAATGACAATGCCAACGGCAACGCAACGTTTTTTCCCTTCAACCAAATAGAGATCTTTTTATTCAGCCCGCCGCCGGACTCCACATTGGGCAGTTACCAGGAATGGATTCCGTTGGTCTTGTCCCATGAACTGACCCACATCTATCATTTTAACAGCGGCTCCGGCGTCACCTATTTCCTGCGCCGCCTATTAGGTTCCAATCCCGCATTTTATCCCGCCGTTTACATGCCCGTCTGGGTCATGGAAGGAGCAGCCGTATACGGCGAAACTGTAATGAACAAATGGGGTCGTTTAAATACACCGGACTTCGACCTGATGCTGGAACAAATTTATAAACACGGAAAAATGCCCGATTGGGGAGACTTCTGGGGCCAACCCAGCCGCTGGCCCGGCGGGACCTCTTATTATTTATACGGTGCATTTTTCCTGCAATTCCTGGCGGACAATTACGGCCCCGACAAATTAAAAGAATTCATTCGCTTATTCACACGTTATCCCCTCCCGATACGTTTCAGCAGAGGCCCCATTCCCTTGACCCTGCACAATCGATTCACCCAAGTATTCAACAAAGACATCAACCAACTATGGGCGGAATTCACAACCCTCCTCGCCCACCGTTACGCCTCAGCCCCCACAGCCGACCCTATAACCCCACGCACCGGCGTTCAAATAGAAAAATACCCCGTTTTCCTGGATCAACACCACATCGCCTACGTCAACGAAACCTATAAGACCTATCCAGGCATCTACCTGATGAACCTGCAAACCGGGAAACGGCGCAGACTATTAAAAAAACAAGGCATCACCAGCCTCCATTATTCCCCATCCCGCCAAAAGCTCTATTTCGCCGCCCCGGAGGTCTACAAAACCTATTACAACTATTCGGACCTCTACAGCTTGGACCCCAAAACCGGTAGAGTCAAACGTTTAAGCCGCGGCAGCCGCCTGTCCTATCCGGTAAAAAGCAACAACGAGGAAGATCCCTATATATATTGTATCAAGCGCAAGCAGACCCGATCATATCTGTGCCGCTTCCACCCGGAAACCAAGCAGGAAGATATATTAGGCGACAAATTGGGCGACATATTAGGCGACAAATTAAGCGACGGTTACCAATCGCTGGCATTTCTCTCCCTTTCGCCCGACGGGCGACAGTTGGCCGCATCAGTCAAGCAAGAGGGCAAGAACTGGCAAATCGGCCTTTTCAGTCTCGAAGGCAAGCACCCACGCTTCATCACCAGCGGCGAAGCACGCAGTTATTACCCGCAATGGAGTCAGACCGGAGATTTATATTTCATCACACAGCACAACGACCGTTACCTATTAGCCGCCCATCACCCGGACCAAACAGATTCCACAGGCAATACAGTTATACACGGCAACAAAACCGACACGCCCCCCTCCCTTCGCAGCTTCGCACTCAACGGCCCCCACCTATTGGGTTCCTACTTCGCCCCCAACGGCCTCCAATTGGCCCTATCTCCCATCACGCCCCTATCTCCCAGCACTCCCACGGATCACATCATCCCCATTCCTCCCAGCACTCCAGAAAATCGCAGCACTCCCATTACGCCCAAAATCCCCAGCAGGTCCTACACCCCCTTGCGCGACCTACTCCCCAAGTACATCAGCCCCACGTACCGCGACGCCGGCGACGAAATCCAACCGGGGTTGTTAATCACCGGCATAGACCTCACCCGCCGCCACAGCTATTCAATGGAAGGCTTTTACGGCTTGAGCAGCCGGACCGGCAATTATCGGGTCAGTTATACCTATGACGGACTACACCCCAGCCTGACGTTAAGCTATTCAGACCTCAGTACCTATTACGGCAACTCCGGTTCCATTTCCGACCTGCTTCACAGCGAAAAAAAATTAAACCTCAGCGCCCTTTACCCCTTGCGCATCACTACCAAGAGTCAAACCTATTTATACGGAAACAGTCACGCGGAAAGCATCACCGTCCAATCAGCGCAGCAAGCCCCAACCAGCCGTTTGCAATTGAACGGCGTCAAACTGGGGATTTTTTATAATACAAGCAAGCATTATTGGGATTCAATATCGGCAGCGGACGGAATACACCTATCGTTATCTTACAGTCGGGAATTTAAATTCATGGGCAGCGACTATACCATCAACACGGTCGCCCTGCAATACAAACAATACACAGCTCTGGGCAGACCCAATACATTGGCCTTTCGGTTCAGCAGCAGCGGTGCTTGGGGCGAGGCGCGTCGCTACGTGTATATGGGCGGCAGCGAGAGTGCGGACTCTTTCCACGTCGCAGGAAACGATCTCTTCGACTTAATGCGCGGCTACCCCGCCGGATACTTCTATGGAACCGGCGGTTGGTTGGTTAACCTCGAATACCGAATCTCCCTGCTGAAAATCGAAAATGTCTTCTTTGTCGTCCGCAGCCTAGAGAAACTCTATTTAACTCTCTTTGCCGATATGGGCAACCTGTGGCAACAAAAAGTCGTTGTTGATCCTGCTTATTCTATCGGTACCGAACTGAACTTATCCTTGTTTATTGGGGACCTCAAATGGAACATCGCTTGTGGAATCGCCAAAGCGTTTCACCCCAATCATACTGCAAAAATATACTTGAGACTGGGCCGCGCCTTCTAATGTGAACAAACGACACACCAACGACCGCAACGTCTGACCACGGACACAGTCCGATGGACACAGCCCGATGGCCGACGGACAGAGTCCGATGGATAAAGCCCGATGGACATAATCCAACAGACAAAACCCGACGGACAAAGCCCGACTTAATTTAATACCGTCTAATACGGCCTAAGCTAGTCTGATAGACGACAGTACAGTAACAAGTACAGCAACAATCGCGTTCAGGTTAATCCTGTTTTACGTTTACGTATCCGTTCTAGATAAATCACTTAGTTAAAATCGTATCACTTAGTTAAAATCGTAAGGCTGAAATTTGCGCGTTCTTAATTCACCGAACTTTTTGGGGTGAATGCCAAAATAGTTCTTGAAAAGAATAACAAAATAATCGGCCCGGGCAAAACCAGTCAATTTAGCCAGAGAAACGATGGAAATATGCCTGTTCCTGCTGAGTAAAAGGGCTGAACGGTGCATCTTTTCGCCGGTAATGAATTCGTTCAACGTCATGTCTTTGTCGCTCTTAAATTTGCGCGAAAGATAGGACGGATTGACGCCTAGGTCGGCTGCAATGGTATCAACCTTTAATGCTGCCAGCTCATCGTCTTTTCTGGTTACTATAAATTCTGCCACACGATCTGAAAGTTTTCTCTTTTTCATGTTTA
>Ga0210347_1286003_pt1 | contig 11412 bp, 9 predicted proteins | sample S456metaT_FD_159705 | JGI IMG/M metagenome (GOLD analysis project Ga0210347, IMG submission 159705) | Metatranscriptome of estuarine sediment microbial communities from the Columbia River estuary, Washington, United States - S.456... | ecosystem: Environmental > Aquatic > Marine > Intertidal zone...
AACTGCAAAAACAGTGTGCGGATATTGCCAAAGAAACCGGTGCAAAAATCCTAATCACCGACGACGTCGCTCAGGCTGTAAAAGACTGTGATTTCTTATACACCGACGTTTGGGTCTCCATGGGTGAAGCGGATTCCGTATGGGAAGAGCGCATCAAACTATTAAAACCTTATCAAGTAAACAAACAAGCCATGGCATTAACCGGCAACCCCAATGTAAAGTTTTTACATTGTTTACCTGCGTTTCACAACCGTGACACCAAAGTAGGCGAAGAAATATTCCAAAAATTCGGCTTAGACGGCATGGAAGTAACCGAAGACGTCTTCGAATCATCTGCATCCATCGTATTCGACGAAGCCGAGAACCGCATGCACACCATCAAAGCGGTAATGGTAGCCACACTGGGTCAATAAACACCCCAGCCCCGACCAAAAGTTCTTGTGGGGGTCCAGGGGGCGGTTCTTTCAAGAAGAGCCCCCTGGATCGGCGCGTCTCAACAATCTGCTCATCCGCTGAAATCTTCAAATCACCACTCAACCAAAACAGGTCGATTACATTAACGGCTTTACATTAGGCATCGTTTTTCTTTTCAATTATGAAGGTCACCGGACCGTTGTTTATAGATCGGACCTGCATCATAGCACCAAAGACGCCGGTTTGAACCGGAACCTCACGGGCTAACCGTTCATTAAAAAGATTATAGAGTTTCTCAGCGATTTCAGGATCTTCGGCATTAATAAAGTCCGGTCTGCGTCCTTTTTTAATGTAAGAGGCCAGGGTGAATTGTGAAATGGACAACACCGCCCCGCCGATGTCCTTAATACTCAAATTCATGCGCCCCTGCTCATCGCTAAAAATCCTTAAATTGACGATCTTATCGGCGTTGAAGGCGATCTCTTTTTCACTATCGCCCTTTTCCACACCGGCGTAGATCAAAATGCCTTCCCCGATTTCACCGACGACATTGCCCTCCACCTCAACGCTTGCTTGTTTGACTCGTTGAATAACCGTTCTCATTTTTGTTCCAGGTATTTATTTAAGGATTCAATTCGTTCGAGCGCCCAGTTCTTATGTTTGAAGCTTTGGTCCTTGGGACTCAATTTTAAAAAGGCCGTGTAATATTCCAGAGCTTTTTTGTATTCTTTGCGGTTGTCGAAAATCAAGCCGGTGTAATAATAATTTTCCACGGCGTCGGAATTGATCTCCAGACTGCGCTGGAAGCTGCGCAACGCTTCGGAAAAATTACCGGTATGAAAATGACACAGACCTTGGTACGTATACAATGCATAGTCGGCATTGTTCTTTTCAATGGCGCGGTCGGCATTGATCAGCGCTTTTTTAAAATCCCGTGCCCGGATGTGCATAATGGCGGAGATTTTATTCAACAAAAAATCGTCCGGAAACACTTTTAGGCCGTCATCTACGTAGGCCCGAGCCAGTACCGGGTTGCGCATGGCTTTGAACGCTCCGTACAGTTTCAAGTAAACTCCCGGGGACGTGGACAGTTCCAATGACTGTTTATAAGCCTCCACAGCCTGAGGAAATTTCCTTTCCTCCATAAAGCCGTCACCTTCCTGCAGGAAGGCTGAAGCGTCCTTGGGCGGCTCAGGCTCGGATTTTACTGAGCGCGTTACTGATTGCTTCGGTACGACGGATTGCGTGGGCGGGTTTTCCTTCGCTACGGTAGTTTTTGGCGGCATGTTTGTAAAAACCGGGTCGTTGGATTTTTTTCTCGGCGTTAAGTTTTCAACGGGAATTTTCGCCGGAGGGGTGGTTGCCTGCACGGGGCGGCGTCGGGTAGGAGCGGCCGCGGTCTGGGTTGATTCTTGCGGGGGCTGTTGCTGCGTTGGTTCAGACGCCGTGGGCGGTTGAGTCGGTTGAGTCCCCGCCTGGGTGACGGGTTTGATGTCCGGTTTGGTACCGGGTTTAACGTTCATTGTTTTCATGGAAGACGACTTCCCCGGTATGACCCAGATAGTAATCGCAATCAATGCGACAATCACCACTACCAGCACGGAGCCGTAAAAAATGAAGCGCTTTTTAATCGGCGATATATCGTCCCGCAAAATCCGTTCCGCCGGTTCACCCGGTTCCCTGTCGTTTCGCTCATCTTGCGCTTTGCGTAGCGCATCCGATATCAAACTCATAACATATCCCTCACAGCTTCGTCTTTGTCGGTCGTCGGGCCGGTGTATTTTTTATTTTTGATTTTTTTGATCTGTTTGAATTTTTCACCAAACAAACTTTCACGGGCACGTTTCACCATGGCGCGGTCAATGGTGTGCGTTTCCGCCACAAAACCGGCGATGAGGCAACGGTTGGCGATCATGTTGATCAATCGCGGTACGCCTCTGGAAAATTTGTATATGTCGCGCATGGCCGGACCGGTGAACTTTATGACCGGTGCATTTTCCGGTCGATTAACGGCGATCCGATGTTTGATGTAGCGACTCATTTCGTCACGGCTCAGGGGCGTCAGGAAATAACGGATGGAGATCCTCTGGTTCAACTGGCGTAGTTCTTTCATTTCCAGTTTCTGCATCAACTCTTCCTGACCCAGCAACAAAATTTGCAATAATTTTTCCGAATCGGTTTCGATATTGGAAATGATGCGCAATTGCTCCAGCGTTTCCACCGACAGGTTCTGCGCTTCGTCGATAATAATCAGCGCCGTTTTATTTTCAGGCCCCACCTTATGCAGCAGGAAGGCGATCAACTGATCCACCAAACGGCTTTTATCGTCGCTTTGCGGTTCCAGTCCGAAGTCGGTAATAATACTTTTTAAAAGGTTCGGGAAATCCTGAAAGGGATTCAGCACCAGCGAATAAATAATGCGATCCCCCAGTTTTCGAGTCAGCACTCTGGACAGCGTGGTTTTCCCAGTACCGATTTCGCCGGTAAGCATCATAAACCCTTCGCCGTCGGCAATGCCGTAGACCAGATGTTCCAGAGCGTCCACGTGGTCGTGGGAAAGAAAAAACATTTCCGGGTCCGGTGTCAACGAAAAGGGTTTTTTAGTAAATTGAAAATAGTTTTCAAACATCAGCGTGTCCCTGGTTTGCTGTTAGAAAAATAGAATTGATTAAGTCGTCTGCCGATTACCGGGCAGGGTGCGGCAACCGCGGCCCTACAAACGTTATCTGTCATTGACATGTAGGGGCGAGGCGCCCAAACCCCGCGTCCAATCCAAGACGATGCGTCGTCATGAGGGCCTATTCCTGTTTGATTTACAGCCGGTTTATTTATTTTCATTTTTTTTAGTCTTTTTAAAAATTTCCATTTCGCCTTTCAAGCCCTCATCAAGGGTGAACGTATCCCCCAGTTTCATGGGCGAGACGGCGTCCTTGACACGTTGTCTTTCTTCTTCCGTCAATTGATCCGCGCTTTTTCCGGCGTGGAGACGAGGGGTAATAAAAATAATCAGTTCCGTACGATCCACCCGTTGTTCCGTGCGGCGAAAAACATTGCCCAGCAGCGGCAGTTTGTACAGAAAAGGAATACCTTTAATCACCTGACTTTTTCGTTCTTTAATAATACCGGCAATCACCAGAGTTTGCCCGTCTTTCAATTTGGCCACCGTATCAATGCTGCGTCGATCAATCACCGGTTGCGTCGCCAACGCGCCTTCCACCGCAAACCTTCGGGTTTCCAGCAATTCGGAAATATCAGGGTTCACACTCAACATAATCTCGCCGTTTTCGCTCACCTGCGGGATGATATCCATGACAATACCGATAGGAACCACCTGCACTGCAATACTGGGCGCAGACACATTGCCGCCGATGCCCTGGGAGATTTGCGTTTGCATATTAAAAAACGCTTCTTCACGCACCACCCGAATGACGGCCTTTTCATTGTTTAAAGTAGAAATCCTGGGACTGGCCAAAACTTTCAAATTTCCTTGCCTAGAGATGGCGTCGATCATAATATCCAGCACATTATTGGAAACCGCGAATTGAAACGAGCCTGCACTGGCGCTCAGGGCCTGGTTTTCCACTTCACCGGCAATAAAACCCATGGCCGGGTTGACCAAGGTGCGTTTATTATCCAGGGTCCCGTACCAGTTGCCGCGATTGGCAACCAACCCCCAGTCCACGCCCATCTGATAAGCTTTGAATAAATTCACTTCCACGATACGGGCCTCAATCCAGACCTGTCGTTGGGCCGAGCCTTCGTAGGATTCAATGAAAGCGGCCACATTATCCATCTCTTCCTGGTAGGCAGTAACCAGCACGATTCCGGTCTGGGGACTGATAATCAATTGTTTGCCCTCTTTTCCGGAAAAAGCAAAGGATTGATTCTTCCGACTGGCCGCCGTCTGATTGCCGCCGGTATTCTTCGATTTATTTTGAGCAGACCGCGCTTCATCCAACGAGCCGAAGACCAGCACTTTAATACTTTCGATAAAGGTAGGCCAGATATCGTTTTTATAATCCGTATTAATGGTAGAGGAGCTTTGGTTATCGCCGCCTCCGCCGCTGCCGCCGGAACTGCCTGAACTACCGGAGCTGCCTGAACTGCCGGAGGAACCGCTGCTGCCGCCGCTGCCCGAGCCGCCGCTGCTGCTGCCTGAGCGATTGGAAAAAGATACCGCTCGCGTGCCTTCTCGCGTGGAGGAGATATAGTCCAGCTTGAAGTAACGTGTGAGCAACGGGTTCTTATATATATGTATGTTTTTGCCTTCCCAGCGGTATTTTAATTTCAGAGGCGGCAGAATGTAATTAAGAATCTCTTTTAAGGTGGCGTCTTTTAAATCCATCACCGGAATATGTCCGCTGATATCCGGGTCGATTACCAGACCGATCTCAGTGTCTCTGATCAGCGCCAGGAGGACGTCTTTAATATCGCCGCTTTGCAAGTCCAGGTTGTAGCGTTTGCTTTCATATTTTAAATAGGGCGCTTGTTTTTCCACAGCAGCCATTACCGGCAGATGCTCGTCGATCAAATCTTCCGTAGGCGGACTGGGCGGTGCAATGGTACGAGGGGCGGTTTTTTTCACCACCGGGACCAAGACCGCTTTCTGTTTGCTGCATCCTCCGATGATAAGGGTTGCTACTATTGCTGGAATTAAAAAAAATGCGATTCTATTGCTCACCTGTTCCTCCGATCAAACGTACCCGCTTTATCCGTGAATTGGTGGATAAGCTGATACGTTCGTTATTGACTTCCAGGATCACTTCTCCTTTACGAATAGAAAGGACTCTGGCTCCCCCGATCAATTGATTCTCTTTCAAAATGGTGTTGTTAATAATAGCTGTTTTTCGTTCCTTGTCGATAATGATGCCGTTGAGGATAAATTCTTGCTCCAGGGGAGGCGGGGCGTCTGATTTCTTTGGTTCCGCTTTTTTTTCTTCTCCCAACGTAAAGATAGGCAGGCCGTATTCATCCGGCAAATTTTCCAACGGGTAGGGTTCAGCCATTTCCACAGGAATCCGTTTAAGCAGTATCGGCGAATTGGCATCAATCAACGGACCGCCGCCCCCGTCAATCACTGCCGGCGAATCAGCACTAGAAGCTGTCGATTGGGTCGATTGCGACTGCTGCGTTTGCGTCGGACTCTGTTGCACCGGAGCCGCCTGTGAAGGTTTTATGTTTTTGGCGCTTACTGATGAGGCCTCGGTGTGACGCTTATAATCCGGCGTGCTCTTGTTGAAAAAAATTTGGTATACCAATAGGACTACTGCAACTACAGATAACACGATCGCCAGTTTTTTATTGTTCAGGTTCATTTTCATTTCCCCGTATCGTTTGAATTCTTGTTGGTGCGTAAATCGATGTAATAAATTCGCATTTGCACCAAGAAAAATGGAAACGTTTCGCCGCCGGCTACCAAGAGTTGTTCTTCCGTCAAATAATGCTCGTTCCAAGAAATATGGTTGACAAAATTCAACGCCGACTTCAGGTCGCTGCTGAAGCTTAACCATAAAGTATGATAATCCACGTTTTGCATGAAAGTTTCCACACCGCCCGCCGGGGGTACGGAGCCGGGAATCTGGTTGCCGGCCATGCGCCGTTTCATGTCCGCTTCTTTTTTCAACGTATTTAAACGGTGGGTGGAAAAATACAACAGGTCGTCCATCGATTCTTTGTTTTTTGACAACGATCCGGCATTAATTTTCAAGTCCGTGGAATCGGAAGTCAATAACAAGCTGTGGATACCATCCCGTGCGGCCAATTGGCGGATGCTTTCCGAAATGCGGGTAAACAAGGCGATGAATTCCTCACGGGTACGCACTTCAGGGATCCGAGAATTCAATTGTTGTTCCAGTTGCTTGAATTGACTACGCTCCTGCTGGTTGCTGTAGGAAAAGGAACTTTCCATTTTCATGAAATCGCTGATCTTGAGATTCATGTCTTTAACATCGCGTTTGTAACGGCTGATGTTTTCGATAACCGGCATGAAATAAACCAGGAAATAGACTACCACCAGCAGCAGCAGAAAAACGATGCCGCCGACTCTGATAAGAAAGTATTTATTTTTCATAATTTATCCAGTGTTGATTCTTTAATAATTCACAGCGGTTCAATTTCACCGTTGACCGTAAAATAGAGCACCACTTCGTTTTGTTCGTTGCCGCCGTCACTGGGCGGAAGCTTCATCATATTGGTCACCGGTCGGCCTTCGCGAGGGTTGACCGCCACTTTGGAAGAAGAAATGTCCAAAATATCGTCGAACTCCTTGAGTTTCCGATAAAATTGCAGGAACCGTGACTGAGCACTAATATTGTCCGCCGATTTGATGCGACCGTCCAATTTGAATTTAATCGATTGGGTGCCGGGATTGATAACAATTTCCAGCAGTTGTATCTCTTTGTCGGAAATAAGACTCAATTTACGCACAAAATTAGCGGCAGTATAAGAGAATTGCACCGGAAAGTCCAAAAAATACCGCCGCTTGAAAAAATGGGTGCGCTCACGCTTGGTATCATTAATGGCTTGGGCGTTGTTTTTCAAGGTCTGATAGGTCTGTCGGATTCGTTTAAGATCTTGACGATAGGACCCCATGATGCCCTCGAAATAAAAAACACTCCCCCCCAAAATGGTCAAAACAACACCCACCGCCACCCCCATGCCGACCAATCGGGAAGTCAACTTAGCTTTTTCTTTGTAGACCTGGGGAAAAAGGTCCAGATAATTTTTCCCAGCCACAGCCAGAGCCGTAGCAATAGACAACATGAATATGGACACGAATTCCTGTGAGTCGCGTAGATGCGAAGGAAAAGAAACTTTATTGCCGAAATGGCTCACTTCCACCAAATGGGCCGCGACCGGGTGATTGTCGTTGATTAAATTCCTTAAATTTGCCAGATAATTACCGGAGCCGTAGATCAACAAGTTGTTGATGGTATAGGTCCGGTGGCGTTGCTTGAAAAACTGGAAGGTGCGGTTCAGCTCAGTCGAAATGCGGGTAAAATCTTCGTCCTTCAGATCATCCTCTTGGGTATTGTCGTTTCGTTCGATGCGAAAAAGGAAATCACGTTCCAGGCCCCAGTGTTTATTTTTAAAAATGTTCATGTCAATACGGGTGTGCCTCATTTCCAAAAACACCAGACCGGACCGTTCAGCGCTCATACCGGGGTTCAGCATGGCCAGGGTTTTAAGACCCTGTACTTCGGGCACAATGCTGAGGGGATTAATGCCGACATCTTTGAGATGGTTCAGCAGAGCGAAAATTTTCTGTTCCGGGCAATAAACAGCAGCCACTTCGGACTTTTCAGAGCGGGGATCGTCTACAGATCCGCTTTTAAGAAAATTAATCACCATCGGTTCAGCGTTTTCCGCGATGCCTGCGATTTCCCGAGGCAATACTTTACGGATTTCTTTGTCCGGCATCTTCGGTAGTTGAAATATTTGCTGCCGCACATCTTCACCGGAAGGAACAATAAACGCCGGCAAGCCTTCCAGGCCTTCATCCTTAATTTTTGCAGCAGCCGCAGTTACCGGATCGTCTTCCGGGGTAAGAGTCAAGTAGTATCCGGAAACAATACTTACAGACGATTTGATGCGGGCGTTAAGAATTTTTACCTGGAGGTTGCTGCTAAAGTCAATTATTAATGCTTTCATCGGTTCATACCTATATTGGACGTCAATTTATAGACCGGTAGGAAAATCGCCATGGCAATAAACAACACGGCCGCACCCATTGCCAGTATCAGCAGCGGTTCAAATATGGAGAACATCTTTTTAACCGAAGCCGGCACTTCTTTGTCATAATATTGAGAGACTTTGTTTAAGGAGCGGTCCAGTTGACCCGTACTCTCACCTACCTGGATCATACGCAGCACCAGCGGCGGAAAAATGGTTTCCACTTTTAGTGAATCGTAAATAGATCCACCCTGCTCCACGGATTCGGAGCAACGACCGATGGCGCGGCGCAACACTTCGTTACCTACCACCCGGCGAATGATCTGAAAAGATTCAATAATACCGATGCCGGACGTGTAAAGAATACTGAAATAATGCGAAAAACGAGACAACAAAATCTTTCGCAACAATTTACCCGTCAACGGTAAGTTCAACTTTACGCGGTCCCAGAAATATTTCCCTTCCTGCGACCGATTGGTGACTTTATAAGACGTAATAAAACCAATAACAAAGATCAACATGAAGGGCCAGAAGTTTTGGAAAAATTCCGTCGCACCGATCAACACTTTGGTAGGAAAAGGCAGCTCCACGTTGAACCCCTTAAGCACCGGGATAAATTTAGGAAACGTAAACGTCATCATAATCACAATCACGCCGATAATCATAGAGACCAGGAAGCCCGGATAAATTGAAGCCTGCTTCACTTGTGCCGTCAATTCTTCCTGCCATTCGAGAAAGTGAACCAGATCGCGCATCACCTGGTCCAGGTTTCCAGTGGCTTCGCCGGTGGAAATAATAGCCGTATACCTTTCAGAAAACGCCTCGGGGTGTTTGGACATGCCGTCGGAAAGCGTGGTTCCCGACAATACCTGCCGTTCCACGTCGCCGATAATTTTTCTGAACCGGAGATCCGTCGTTTCAGCGCCGTAATCGCCAATAGCCTGGATTACAGGCACACCGGCTTCTACCGATGTGGCCAGATGGTTGGTAAATAAAATCACTTCCCGACGTTTCACTTTGCCGAAATAAAACGTCGTCGGATCAGAAGATCGGACGGAGGAGAAATCCACCAGAGTCACGTTCATCTGGCCCAGTTTCTCGATCAGTGCCTTTTCATCATCCACATCCAGCAAACCTTCCACCAGTTTGCCCGAATTATCTCGTCCCTTGTATTTATATGACGCCATTAAAATGCTCCCAATGTAACACGTACCGCTTCTTCAGGCGCGATAGAACCCTCTTTAACCTTTTCCACCGCGTCTTCAAAAAGAGTTTTGAACCCCTCACGCTGAGCTTGCAGAGTAATCTCCTGCGTCGTAGAGCGGCGCTCGATCATATCACGAATCGTCGGCGTAATGGTCAGTACCTCGAAAATACCGTACCTACCGCTGCACCCCGTATCATTGCATTTGGGGCACCCTTTACCGTGATAGAGCGTCCCGTTGAAACCCTCCAGCGCCTGACTCAATTCAGGACCCAATTCCGGGTTGGGATGGGGCTCTTTGCATTCATTGCAAATGATGCGCACCAGTCGTTGCGCCAGTATCATGATCAGCGTGGAAGAAATCAAAAACGGTTCTACACCCATGTCCGCCAAACGGTTGATGGTAGAGATGGAATTGTTGGTGTGAATGGTAGAGAAAACCAAATGCCCGGTCAATGCCGCACGAATGGACATGTCAATAGTTTCATTGTCCCGCATTTCTCCCACCAGGATGATGTCCGGGTCCTGCCGTAGGATGGACTTGAGACCTTCGGCAAAAGTGAAATTAATCTTGGTATTCACCTGAGCCTGGCGGATGATGGGGAACTCGTATTCCACCGGATCTTCCAGAGTAATGATATTTTTCTCAATCGAATTGAGGTGGGAAAGAGCCGAATAAAGACTGGTGGTCTTCCCCGAGCCGGTGGGACCGGAGACCAAGATCATACCGAAAGGACGTTTGATAGCTTCCTTAAAAAGGTTGATGGTGTTCTGGTTCATGCCCAGTTTATCCAGACCTTTAACCAGCTTTCCTTTATCCAGCAGTCGAAGAACTACGTTTTCACCGTAGATAGTAGGAAAGAAAGAGGCGCGGATATCCACTTCCCGTTTTCCGATATTAAATTTAATGCGTCCGTCCTGAGGAATTCGCGTTTCCGCAATATTAGCTTCCGCCAGAATTTTCAGTCTGGCGGTAATCGGACTTTGCAGCGCTTTCGGAACCGAAGGTCCCAGCAACATAATGCCGTCGATACGGTAGCGAACCCGGAGGATATTTCCTTCCGGTTCAATATGAATATCAGTAGCGTTATCTTTAATACCTTTAATAATGAACTGAGTCACCAGTTTGACAATAGGCGCTTCTTCCACAAGGGTTTCACCCGCCACCTTGCCGCCTTCCGCCAAATTAATACTTTCTTCAATCAATTCGTCCAGCGTTGCGCCGCCGGTGTAATAGACTTCCTGAGCCGCAGCGATGTCGCTTTCAGTCGCCGCCGTGACATTGATAAAATAGCCGGCTTTTTTTTCCAGTTCACTGATGACGTCTACGTCGAAAACATTTTCCATCGCAATCGTCAGTGTATTGGACGCTTCGTCGAGGTGAGTGGGTAGAAGTTTGTGCTTTTTAGCAAACCCCTCAGGAACCAGATTAATCACTTCCGGTTCGATAATCATCCGGCTCAAGTCCACACTGGAAACATTGGATTGAGCGGCCAAGGTCGATGTCAGCACTTCGTCGGAAACAAAGCCCAGATGAATTAGGATTTCACCCAGCATGGTGCCTGTTCGTCGTTGAAGCTTCAGAGCTAGGTCCAGTTGGGCGGGGGTGATAATCCCCATATCGATCAATCGTTCACCCAGTGGTTTTGGTTTTTTTTTCATATGGGAACTATATCACAGAGAATTTTTAAAATCAATTACCTACCCCGCTTTTGAGAACAATTGCAACAGTAATTATTCGTCAACCGGCAGTAAATAACGTGGGCAAAAAAATCAGCGCCGTGAATTAGTTGTTTTTGTTTGATTCCGCCAATTTTTTTATTTCTTCAAGCGACAGACCGGTATATCTTGAAATGGCTTCCATATCCAAACCCTCAGTCAGCATTACGCGCGCCGTTTTAATCATGCCTCTTTCTTCGCCGATCTTCACGCCTCTTGCTTCAGCGAGTCTTTCGAAACTGGTTATATAAGGCATTTTATTGTCCTCCTCAAACTTGCTTATTTTCTCAGCAATACGATTGTTAAGTACATCCGGTACTCGGATAAGCCAATCGATAAATTGTATCAAAGCAGTTACCTGCTCCCTGGTGTACCCCCGATGGTAACATTGCCGCATTAATTCA
>Ga0210347_1080677_pt1 | contig 11176 bp, 6 predicted proteins | sample S456metaT_FD_159705 | JGI IMG/M metagenome (GOLD analysis project Ga0210347, IMG submission 159705) | Metatranscriptome of estuarine sediment microbial communities from the Columbia River estuary, Washington, United States - S.456... | ecosystem: Environmental > Aquatic > Marine > Intertidal zone...
ATCAAGCGAAATGTTTCCAGAAATAATTCTCCCCCATGCCGGCGGGGGCACAGGTTGGATTTGTTTTCAGAAAAAACAAACATAATTCAAACAACACCTTGAAAAAATACACGGATTGGTTTACAATAACCAATTAACAAAAAACACAAAAAGGGACAAACAAACAAAAACCCATGACAATGACAGAACAACACATCGAACAATACACAGAAGAAACCATAAGAACTCTGGAATGGAAAGAGCACATCCGCAAGCGACCCGGCATGTACATCGGCAAATTAGGAGACGGCACCTCCCAGGACGACGGGATATATATCTTGATCAAAGAAGTCATCGACAACTCCATCGACGAGTTCATGATGGGGTTCGGCAAAAAGTTTGACATCACCGTCACCGATCAGAAAGTACACGTCCGGGACTACGGTCGAGGCGTACCATTGGGCAAAGTCGTAGACGTAGCATCCAAAATGAACACCGGAGCCAAATACGATTCCAAAGTATTCAAAAAGTCCGTCGGACTCAACGGCGTCGGCATCAAAGCAGTGAATGCATTATCCACCGATTTCATCATCCGCGCTTTCAGAGAAGGGCAGGTCAAAGCCGCCGAATTCAGTCGCGGCGAATTAGTCAACGATTTGCCCGTCGTTCCTACCGAAGAGCCCAACGGCACGGAAATCATATTTATCCCCGACCCCGAATTGTTCGGCAACTACCATTTCTTTTCCGAGTACATCGAGACCCAGATACGCAATTATGTCTATTTAAATTCCGGCCTCAGCATCTATTTCAACGGCGAGCGATTTTTTTCCAAGCGCGGCCTATTAGACCTATTGGAAGCCAACATGTCGGCACCCGGATTATATCCCATCGTCCACCTCAAAGGCGAGGACATCGAAATCGCCATCACCCACGGCAGCCAGTACGGCGAAGAGTATTATTCCTTTGTCAACGGCCAGTACACCACCCAGGGCGGCACGCATCTTCAGGCCTTCAGAGAAGGAATCGTCAAAGCCGTACGCGAATATTACCAGAAAGATTTTGATATTTCCGATATCCGCACCTCCATCATTGGAGCCATCAGCGTGAAAGTAGAAGAGCCGGTATTTGAATCCCAGACCAAGACCAAATTAGGTTCACGAGACATGGGGCCCAACGGACCGTCGGTACGCAATTTCGTAGGAGATTTCGTCAAAAACGAGTTGGACAATTTTTTGCATAAAAACCCGGACATCGCCGAACAGATGCATCGAAAGATTCTGGAATCAGAGCGGGAACGCAAAACCATGTCGGGCATCAAGAAACTGGCCCGAGATCGAGCCAAAACCGCCAACTTGCACAACAAGAAACTACGGGATTGCAAAATACATTTTAATTCCAACAATGAGCGGCGCATGGAATCCACGTTATTCATCACCGAAGGCGATTCCGCCAGCGGTTCCATCACCAAAGCCAGGGATGTCGGCACGCAGGCTGTATTCAGCTTAAAAGGAAAACCCCTCAACACCTTCGGATTGACCCGTAAAATCGTGTATCAGAACGAAGAGTTCAACTTATTGCAAGCGGCGTTGAATATCGAAGACAGCCTGGACGATTTACGTTACAACAACGTCGTCATCGCCACCGACGCCGACGTGGACGGCATGCATATCCGGTTGTTGTTGATCACGTTCTTTTTAAATTTTTTCCCCGACGTCATCAAAAAACGCCACCTGCACATATTGCAAACGCCGCTCTTCAGAGTACGCAATAAAAAAAACACTTTCTATTGCTATTCCGACAAAGAAAAACAGGACGCCATGGAAGCCTGCGGCAAAAATCCGGAAATCACACGCTTCAAAGGTTTAGGCGAAATTTCACCCGATGAATTCAAATATTTTATCGGCAAAGATATCCGACTGGAACCGGTAGTGATGAGGCGGGAAGACGCAGTGGGCGATATGCTTACCTTTTACATGGGCAAGAATACCCCCCAACGACAGGAATTCATTATTCACAACCTCAAAGTGGAAGAAGACAGAGCGCCTGAAACCATGGACGACGTGGCACCACTGAAACAGGAAAGTTGACATTTAAAATTTGATAAAGGACACAACTATGGCTGATGAAATAAAAAATAACGACGATCTGGAAAACAACGATGATCTCGAAAACGACGACGAACTGGAAGACAACGACCAATTAGCAAACGACCAACCAAAAGGCGGTTACATTCCCAGTACCTACGACAGCGAGGAAATCGCACTTCGGGCCCAAGAACAGAGCGACCTTCTGCATCATGTAAAACCCATTTCCGGCATGTATGAGAGCTGGTTTTTAGAATATGCGTCTTACGTCATTTTGGAGCGCGCCGTACCTTATTTATACGACGGCTTAAAACCGGTTCAGCGCAGAATACTGCACGCCATGAAACGCTTGGATGACGGAAGGTACAATAAAGTCGCCAACATCATCGGATTCACCATGCAGTATCATCCCCACGGCGACGCCTCTATTGGAGACGCTTTAGTATCCATGGGCCAGAAAGAATTATTGATCGACCAGCAAGGTAACTGGGGCAACATTTTGACCGGCGACCGTGCCGCCGCGCCCCGGTACATCGAAGCGCGCCTCTCCAAATTCGCATTGGAAGTCGTCTTCAATCCCAAGACCACTGAATGGAAGCTTTCCTACGACGGCAGGAACAAAGAACCGGTGATGCTGCCGGTGAAGTTTCCGTTGCTGCTGGCCCAGGGCGGAGAAGGCATCGCTGTAGGACTGGCTTCAAAGATACTGCCCCATAATTTTATCGAACTGATTGATGCTGCTATCGGACACCTCAAAGGCCAATCTTTTCAATTGTTCCCGGACTTCCTCACCGGAGGCATGGCTGATTGTTCCCGTTACAACGACGGCTTGCAAGGCGGCAAAATAAGAGTACGGGCCAAAATTTCAAAACTAGATAAAAAAACACTGGTGATCACGGAACTTCCTTTTTCCAAAACTACTTCCAGCTTGATCGACTCCATCATCAGCGCCAATGATAAAGGCACCATCAAAATACGTAAAATCGACGACAACACCTCGGATAAAGTAGAAATTTTAGTCCATTTGCCCAGCGGCGTGTCCAGCGACCAGACTATCGACGGACTCTACGCTTTCACCGACTGTGAAGTTTCCATTTCACCCAACAACTGCGTCATCGAAAACAACAAACCCCGGTTCATGTCGGTCTCCGATATGTTAAAAGCATCGGTTCAGAACACCGTTCAATTACTGACCCTGGAACTGCAAATTCGTAAAAACGAATTGGAAGACGCTTGGCACAAATCGTCGTTGGAAAAAATATTTATCGAGAACCGGATTTACAATCACATCGAAGAGTGCGAGACCTGGGAAGCCATCATCGAAACCATCGATCGGGGATTGGATCCCTTTAAGAAATATTTGATGCGGGAAGTGACATACGATGACATCGTTCGACTGACGGAGATCAAAATCAAGCGGATTTCCAGATTTGACGCCTTCAAAGCCGACGAGTACATCAAGTCCATTGAAGAAGAGATCAAAGAAGTCGAATACCATTTAGCCCATATCATCCAGTATTCCATCGACTATTATTTACGCATCAAGGAAAAATACGGCGCAGGTTGGAAACGTAAGACCGAATTGCGCAGTTTCGACATCATCGAAGCCACCAAAGTCGTCGTTGCCAACCAGAAACTTTACGTTGATCGTAAAGAAGGCTTTGTAGGCACCTCGTTAAAAAAAGATGAATTTGTCGGCGAGTGTTCGGACCTAGATGATTTCATCGTCTTTCTCAAGAACGGCAAGTACATGATCAGCAAAGTGTCAAGCAAGACCTTCGTCGGCAAGGACATCTATTACATCGGCGTATTCAAGCGCAACGACAAGCGCACCATATACAACGCCATCTATGAAGACGGCAAGAACGGAACCGCATATATCAAACGTTTTGCCGTATCCGGCGTCACCCGAGACCGCGAATACGACGTCGGTCAGGGCACCCCCGGTTCAAGACTGATATATTTTTCAGCCAACCCCAACGGCGAAGCCGAAACCGTCAAAATCACCTTAAAACCAAAACCTCGCTTACGCAGAGTCCAATTTGAAAGTGATTTCAGTGAAGTAGCCATCAAAGGGCGCAGTTCCCAGGGCAACATATTGAGCAGGAACGCCGTATTCAAAGTCACCCTCAAAGAGAGCGGCGTATCTACCTTAGGCGGTCGTAAGATCTGGTTTGACACCGATGTCATGCGATTAAACGCCGATCAGCGGGGCAAGTATTTAGGCGAGTTTGCCGGAGACGACAAAGTCGTGTCCATCACGAAGTCCGGCAGTTACCAGATACACACCTTTGATTTATCCACCCACTTTGAACCGGACGTCGTCATCATTGAAAAATACGACCCCGAGCGCGTTTACACCGCCGTTTATTTCGAAGGGGAGCAACAATTTTATTATGTCAAGCGCTTCCAATTGGAAGCCGGTGAAAACAAAGTCGTAAATTTCATCGGGGAGCATCCGGAAGCACGGTTGGAAATAATAACCTGCGATACTTACCCCCGATTGGAAATCCGCTACGGCGGACGTAAAAAAGGAGCCTCCGAAGATGTTGATCTGGAATCCTTCATCGCCGTCAAAGGCGACAAAGCCCGCGGCAAACGCTTGACTACCACCCCCGTTGCAAGTTTGGAACAATTGGAATCCCTGCCCGAACCGGAGGAACCGGAGGAACCCGAAGAGTTGGATGAAACCCCGATGGACGCCGGCGAAGAGGAACCCGATGAATCGGAAGATTTAGATGAACCGGAAGAAATCCCGGTCCAGCGAAAATTGTTTTGATTAGACAACCCCGTAGGCTTAAGGAGGGCCGTGTCAAAAAGCCCTCCTGAAAAAAACATGGTGTGGGTTTGCATTTTAGATTAATTTTGTTTAAAATAGTTACGATAACAACCTGACCAAGGATAGAGCAATGATTACAAAATTAAAAATCGACAACTTCAAGTCATGGCAGTCAACCGGGGAAATTAAAATGTCTAAATTGACCGGTTTTTTCGGAACCAACAGTTCAGGAAAGACCAGCCTGCTCCAGCACCTCTTATTGCTCAAGCAAACCACCGAATCATCCGACAGGAACCAGGTGCTTGATTTTGGCGATGAAAAATCCTATGTTCAACTGGGCACCTTCAATGACATTATTTACAGTCATGAGCAAGAGCGGGAGTTGAACTTCAGCCTGGGTTGGGAATTGAAAAAACCCTTAAAGATCGCCGACCCGGAAAAAAAGAATGCTTTATTATTCAAGAGCAATCAATTGGAATTCAAGGCGGGGATACGACAATTAACACAAGGCCGGGCATTTGTCGAAGCATTTTCCTATGAATTCGACAAGTATCGGTTTCAGATGGAAAAAATGGAAATTAAGGAAAATGCATACGGCATCAACGTAGAATCGGTTCCTTCCAATCCAAACAGTGGGGGATTCGAATTCAAGAGAATCCGCGGCAGGAGTTGGGACTTGCCCGCACCGGTAAAGTTTTATGGATTCCCGGATCAGACCAAAGCTTATTTTCAAAACACCGGATTCCTATCTGATTTCCAATTGGAATTGGAAGAGTTATTTTCCCGCGTATATTATTTAGGGCCATTGCGGGAATACCCTCGTCGTCACTATATATGGGCTGGAGCGCAGCCGCCGGACATGGGGCGCCGTGGTGAAAAGGTTATAGATGCGATATTAGGTTCCAGGGAACGGGGCGAAAAAATTTCCCGCGGTGCCGGGCGCGGCAAGACCAAGTTAACCGTTGAAAAGTATGTCGCATATTGGCTAAAGGAGTTGGCATTAGTCGATTCATTCCGGGTCGACCGAATGATAGCAGGCGGGAATTTGTACCAAGTATTATTAAAGATCAACCGTCACAGCCCCGAAGCCGTGATAACCGATGTCGGATTCGGCGTTTCGCAGATACTGCCGGTCATCACCCTTTGTTATTATGTGCCCAAAGGTTCCATCTTGATTATTGAGCAGCCGGAAATTCATTTACACCCCTTCGTCCAGGCAGGGTTGGCGGATGTATTTATTGATGCCGTCAAAACACGAGACATCCAGATCATTCTGGAAAGCCACAGTGAGCATTTATTACGGCGTTTGCAGCGTAGGACAGCCGAAGAAAATTTCGACAGCACGCATGCATCTCTTTTTTTCTGTGCAAACGAGCGTGGCGAATCCAAGTTGAACAAACTGGAAATGAATACTTATGGACAGATAACCAATTGGCCCAAAGGATTTTTCGGCGATGAAATGGGCGAACTGGCAGCCACATCCCAGGCAATTTACAAACGAAAAACCGGTGCATAGTTACAATGCTTAGGTACATCATCGACACCAATGTCTTGGTAGTAGCCAACGAGAATCACTCCGCCGCTAAGGAAGAAGATGTATTCCAATGTCAACAGTTGTTGTTTACAGTGATGAAGAATCATATCTCCATCGATTCGTTGGAATTAATTTTTAACGAATATTTGAGACATGCAAAGCGTTCCGGTCAACCTGGAGTCGGCGATGCCTTTGTCAAATGGCTTTGGAGCAATCAGTTCGGCCAAAAACATTGTGAGCGAGTTGATATTACGCCTATTTCCGACGGGGAACGGGAGTTTTCAGAGTTTCCTGACAATGAGAGTTTAAAAGGGTTTGACCGGGATGATCAGAAATTTGTCGCAGTAGCAATTGCCGGTAGTCACAATCCAGTGATCTGCAATGCCACGGATTCAGATTGGTGGCATTATAAAGACGCATTCCAGGCAATCGGAATAAAGATCGATTTCATATGCCCGGATCTTATAAAAAAATCTGATTAAAGCCCTTTGCCTCGACGAAGTCAAGTAGGACCAAAAAAATTTGACCGGCATAATTTGAGGTTGTTTATCAATCCGTCGAAAAATGTCCATATTCATCACTGTGAAATCCGTTTGATGGTCGGCGTAGACGGCATTTTTGTTACAGTCGGCGTCCACCGACCTCAGGGCAAAAAAAAATTTTTCCCTTTACATTTCCATAATTTTTTTATAGAATCATGAATTACTGCAAAGAGCAAAGTTGAAACATTGAAAAAAAGATTAATGGAGCACAATGAAAGAGGCATCAGCATTAGTTAAGAATCTGGTCATTGTCGAGTCGCCGGCAAAGGCAAAAACAATTGAAAAATTTTTAGGTAAAGATTTTCAGGTAGTTTCCTGTTTTGGACACATCCGTGATCTGGTCAAAAAGAATTTCGGTATTGATAAGGAAAACAACTACTCACCCCAATACGAAGTGGCCGCGGAAAAGAGGAAAGTAGTCGCTGATTTACGCAGGCTTGCCGGTACGGCGGAATTGATCTGGCTGGCAAGTGACGAAGACCGAGAAGGAGAGGCCATTGCTTGGCATTTGGCTGAAGTGTTGAAACTTAAACCGAAACAGACCCGGCGTATTGTATTCGACGAAATCACGAAAGATGCCATTTTGAATGCCGTTGCCAAACCAAGGACCATTGATCAGAATCTGGTGGATGCACAACAAGCGCGGCGGATACTGGACCGACTGGTGGGTTTTGAATTGTCGCCCATCTTGTGGCGTAAAATCAAACCGTCGTTGTCTGCCGGACGAGTGCAGTCGGTGGCGGTTAGGTTGCTGGTGGAGCGGGAACGGGAAATTCTGGACTTCGAATCGCAATCTTCATATAAAGTTTCCGCTATTTTCAAGGACCTGGACAATAAGGACAAAGCCATTCGTTTGAAAGCGGAGTTGTCTCGGCGACTTAAAGACAAACCGCAGGTGCTTGAATTTTTCGATAGTTGCAAAGGTGCGGAATATTCCGTCAGCGACAAGATTACCAAGCCCTCTAAGAAGACGCCGGCTGCTCCGTTTACAACGTCTACGTTGCAGCAGGAAGCCAGTCGTAAGTTGGGCTTTTCAGTCGGGCAGACCATGCGGGTAGCGCAGAAATTGTACGAAGAGGGAAAGATTACTTACATGCGAACCGACTCCGTCAATTTATCCGAGCTGGCTCTGAATAGTGCCCGAGACGAGATTGTCAAGGAATACGGTGCCCAGTATTCCAATACGCGGCGTTTCAAGACAAAGACCAAAGGTGCGCAGGAAGCGCACGAAGCCATAAGACCCACTTACATGAACCAACGCACGGTTGCCGGCAGTCTGCAAGAGAAGAGACTCTACGAACTGATCTGGAAACGGACTCTGGCGTCGCAAATGAGCGATGCCCTTTTGGAAAAAACAACAGTTACGATTAATATATCCACCTCCAACGAGAAATTTGTTGCTAGGGGTGAAGTGGTGAAATTTGAAGGATTTTTAAAAGTCTACCTTGAATCCACGGACAAGGAAGATGACGGCGAAGAAACCACTCGGGGGTTATTGCCTCCCATCCATGTAGGCGACCGGCTGGATCCGGAACTAATCGAAGCAGTGCAGCGTTTCAGTCAGCGACCGCCGAGGTACACAGAAGCCAGTCTGGTTAAAAAATTGGAAGAGCTGGGTATTGGGCGACCGTCTACTTATGCGCCGACGATTTCCACCATTCAGGTGCGAGGTTACGTTGAGAAAGAGGAACGGGAAGGAACACCCCGCGACTACAATTACCTTACGCTGATTAAAACCGATGTCAAAGAAGAAGTGCGTACGGAAATTACCGGAGCGGAGAAAAACAAACTTTTTCCCACCGATATCGGTATGGTGGTGAATGACTTTCTAGTGCAACATTTCGGCGGTATAATGGCGTATAATTTTACAGCCTTTGTCGAGAAGGAGTTTGACGAAATTGCCGGAGGCCGATTGGTCTGGTACCAGATGATCGACAATTTCTATAAGCCCTTTCACCGTAAAGTCGTGAATACTACGGAAACCTCCGATCGCAGCACCGGTGAACGGCTGTTGGGCGTAGATCCCAATACCGGCAAGAATGTTTACGTTCGCATCGGACGCTACGGACCTATGGCGCAGTTGGGTACCACCAATACTGAAGATGAGAACGCAGAAAAGCCCAAATTCGCCAAGTTGCGAAACACCCAACGTTTAGAAACCATTACCTTTGAAGAAGCGATGGAATTATTCAAGTTGCCCCGTAATATCGGGCAATATGAAGATGACGACGTGGTTGTCGCCATTGGGCGTTTCGGACCCTATGCCCGGCACAAATCCGCTTTTTACAGCCTGAAAAAAGAGGATGACCCCTATACGATTCAATTGGACCGTGCCGTTCAATTGATCGAAGACAAACGGGAAGCAGACCGTAATAAAGTAATCAATGTTTTTGCACAGGGAGACGATGATATCCAGATTTTGAATGGCAGGTGGGGCCCTTATATTTCTTATATGAAGCAGAATTATAAAATTCCCAAGACAACGGACCCCAAGGAATTAACACTGAAGGATTGCCTGGAAATTATTGCAAAAGGTCCCAGCAAATCCAGGATCAAGGTTAGCGCAGCGAAGACGACTGCAAAAACTGCGCCTAAAAAAACCGCTGCCAAGAAAACAACGACTGCGAAACCAACAACTACGAAAACAGCAGCCAAGAAAACAACGGCTGGAAAAACCGTTGCAGCCAAGGCAGGCGCGAAAAAGGCTCCTGCAAAAAAGGCTCCTGCGAAGAAGGCTCCTGCGAAAAAGACCGTCAAATAAACTGCTGCAAAACAGGTGCTCGGTTGAAGCTAGCGGAATAAGCGACCTACGAAACGGGTCAGTACGGCGATGACGTCTTCATCGTCGCGGTTGAAATTGGAGTTGTCGGTAAAGGGGCCGAAACTCCCACCGGCAGCGGCGAAGCCTCTACTAGGGTCGTGTGTCTTCGGACCCATTTCAGGGCCGCCTGCGATGCGTGAACCGGTGACATCAAATTCGGACCTGTATTTATTGTCATATTCTTTCAGTCGTTTTAGTTCTTCCTGGTTTTGTTGGTGGTGCAGTTGTCCACCGGCTTTACTCCATTCCATGAGTTGACGTAATTCGCCGCCGTCCAACCAAATACCGTGGTCCCTGCATTTATCGATGATCACGCCGCTTTGTGCGCCGAAATTGAGACGGTTCATCAATTTACGACAATCGGGACATTTTATATAAGTGACCGGGAAATCATCGTGGCGTTTGGCGTTTTTCAGCGCTTCCAGCAATTGATAGTCAATATGGAACACATTATCCACTGATTTACTCAGCACCGTTTCCAATTCCCCCAGATCAAAAAACATGCCCATGCAGGAGGTGCAGCGTTCGATCAAAAAGCGCCCTTCCAATTTAATGTCGATGGTTGGCATAGGGACGTCGCAACGCGGGCATATGCGGTCGGATTCGGGAACTTCCGTAGTATATCTGTGTATTCCGGTTAAATCTACATCTTGACGGGTTTTGCAATAGGGACACACTATAGTGCCTACTGCCAGGGCGCCGCCGCAATTTTTACAATTGGTCATTATGCACCTCCCTATTTATTTAAAGATCTCTTCGTTTTAAGGTCTCTTTTATTTTAAGGTCTCTTTTATTTTAAAAAAAAGGGAGATTAAATGCAAGGAAATTTTTGTTGAATTTCCTTTTAAATATGTTTGGCTGAAATTTCTCCCTTTTGGGGAGTCTCGTCGTCGGAGTAAAATAAAAATGCCAACACTCCTATTAAGGCGATTACCGGTGGTATCAAGTAGAGTATTGATATTTGCCCGCTCTTCTTGACCACTTTGGAAACACTCTGGGCAATGCCGGACGTACCAAAGCTGAGATTAAAAAAGGCTGCGATTTGGCTGAAATTGGAGGCGATCAAATAAATGATGCCGAACGCAATGACCGCATAAGTCACCCACTGGGTAATTATTACCGGAAGCAAGGCTTTTTTTATTAGTTCAGTATCCGGTTCGCGCACCAGGTTGTGAATGGGCGACGGTTGCGCATAAGCATCGGCCCAAAGCGCTTCGGCGGAAGGAAGTTTTTTGTCCCGGAACTGGTGCTCCAAAGAGACATGCTGGAAACGGTCCATGAACATAAATACCTTTTCCGTTTCACGGCACAAGGCGCAACCGGCCATGTGTTCTTTAATATGCGGTTTTATATCCCCGCTCTCCAGGTTCATCAGAACCTCTTCTTCAAACCGGCATTCTTCGTATGCGTCAACCATTGTCGGTCCTCCCTTCCTGG
>Ga0210347_1301499_pt1 | contig 11128 bp, 8 predicted proteins | sample S456metaT_FD_159705 | JGI IMG/M metagenome (GOLD analysis project Ga0210347, IMG submission 159705) | Metatranscriptome of estuarine sediment microbial communities from the Columbia River estuary, Washington, United States - S.456... | ecosystem: Environmental > Aquatic > Marine > Intertidal zone...
ATTTGTTAATAGCAGGCAAAACGGCAAAACGCCTCCTGCTTGCAAAAAAATACGGTCTGGGCTATTATAAGACTATGAAAAAACTATACCGAACAACATTTCTATTGGTGTTGCTGTTTCCTTTATTGTTCAGTGCGGGCCAATTCAGCGGTAAATGCGTACGCGTCGGCGACGGCGACACTATTGAGGTCATGCGTCACGGCAAAGCGGTGCGAGTGCGTTTGTTCGGAATAGATGCACCGGAACTAAAACAGGACCACGGCCGGACGGCCCGGAAATTTCTTGCCGAACGAATCGCCGGCAAAGAGGTTCGGGTGCGCATTATGGAAATAGACCAATACGGACGGGTCGTAGGCAAAGTATACCTGGGCGACACATACATCAATCTTGAAATCATCCGCGCCGGTTATGCTTGGTGGTATTCCCGCTACGCACCCAACGACCTAGACCTGATGACTGTTGAAAAAAAAGCCCGCGCCGCCCGGATCGGTCTCTGGTCACACCCCCGGCCCAGCCGGCCCTGGAAATGGCGCCAATCCCACCGGCGGCAGGACTAACACTCTTCCAACAAACGACGCACGGTTTTTTGCAAGACCGGATGCAGCCAATCGGGAGCAATTCGGGCTAGGGGCTCCAATACGAACCGCCGTTGGGCCATGCGCGGATGAGGCACCACCAATGAATCGGATTGAATGATCATCGGCCCAGCCTTGGTTTCAGCCGCTAGGATGTCGACATCAATCACCCGGGGTTGGTAATGGGAATGGCTGATATCGCGGCCCATGCGCTGTTCGTACGCTTTTATTTGCTTCAGCAATTCATGGGGTTGGAGTTGGGCAATCACTTGGGCGGCCGTATTTAAAAATAAACCGGAATTCGGTTCCATGCCCACGGGTTCGGTTTCCAACACCGGCGCAACTGCGGTTACGTCGCCGATGCTGCACAAAAAATTAACCGCCCGATCTAGGTGCGCCTGCCGATCACCTAGATTGGTACCCAAGGATAAATAATATGTAAACATCATCCTCTATTTTTATCACAAATCCCCGTTACAGTCAAAAAACAATTCTTCGTCAATTTTGATATTTGTACCACTAATCTACGCTACTCTGCACTGATCTTTATTAAAAAAAAAATTTGCTTTCCAATAGGTGCTTTTTTTTCATTCGTGGCGATTAGTGTCGATTAGTGGTTTAAATTCTACCTTACGTAAACTATGTTCATAATAATTCCATAATAAGCCACTTGAAAAATAGGTGAGATTGCGTTATATTATCATTTTTGTGAATGTTAAAAACAACTGCCCGGAGTGAATGATGCATGATGATCAAGTGATGGTCGAAGAGTTTCGCCAATTGTTGAAGATTCCTTCGTTTAAATTAATACTGGGGCATAAGATTGAGGAGTTGAAAATCTTGTTGAGCGAAGATATCAGCAACTACAAAGAGATCGAAATTATGTTGCAGGGGAAATCGAAACCCGGTCGCGACCAAAACCGATTGGTTCCCAAAGGCGATACTGCGTTTCGTTTGACTGCGGTGGGCGAGTCGCTGTGGATTCCCAGTCTTGAATCGGGAGACGGCGGGGACGCATTTCAATTGGTGCCGGACCCGCTGATTCGGTTCATGGTGAACACTAAATCACGGCCCGGTTTGATTACTGCTGAAGCGGCATTGGAATTACCGGAACTGCCGGGACAACGGTTCAAGCTCTATTTCGAACGCCCCTCCCCTACGCTGATTACCGGGATTGTTTCGACCCGTATTGTGGATCAAAAAAAATTCGACCGCTCCCGCCGGCAATCCCCTCACGGTCGCATGCCGGCTGAACTTTACGCTAAATCGGGTGAGCCGGTGAATTTTGTGGAACTGAAAGAATTTTTTCAGTACATCATCCATTCACCGGTCATGTACAACTACATGATGACTCAGTTCCAATTGGTGTGGAAGCCATTGGTAGACAACCAGGAGCAGAAGTCGTCTTAATCGTCGTCGTTGGTCGCTGTTTTATTCAATGGGCATTAATATTCCCGGATCACGCCGCCGGTAAGACGCATCAGTTCGGAATGGGTGTCGATTAAATCGTACACTGCCTGTAATTTTCCTAATGCGGCGTTGAGGTAAACCAATTGGACGTCCCGATAGTTGAAGGAGTTGATGGCTCCGGATTTAAATTTTTCATCCGCGATGTCCAGGTTCAACCGTGCGCTTATGATGCGTTCTTCGGCCAGAGTGAACAGTTCTTTTTTGACGTTGTAGATTTCATAGACGGTCCGTAGGAAATTACTCAAGCTCAGTTCCATTTCTTCTATTCTGAGAGAGCCTATTTTTTCTTGAATTTTGGCATTGGCTATGGCCCGTTTTGTATTACCGCCGTTGAAGAGGTTCAGGCTGACGGAGAAGTTGACGTAATAGTCGTAAGTGGTCCCGTTTATGGCCGGCATGCCTTCGTTTTTGAGACGCAAACCGGTGCGGTTGATGCCGGAATTAAGCGCCACTATCGGATAGAGCCCGCTACGCTGCAAGGCGATGTCTTTTTTTAATATCAATTGGTTGATGTACTGGTTCTTTAAGGTTTTGTTGCCGGCGGCTAATTTTTCCAACAAGTCTTCTAATTTGTATTCATACATTTGGGCGTCGAATTTGCCGCTCAGTCGGTACTCTTTTTGGGCTGGTTCGCCCAGCACCAGATTCAAGTTGCGCCGCGCGTTTTTGGCGTTGACTTGCTGCAACAGTTGGTTGGACTTATCGTTGAGCCAGGCGATTTTGGTTTGCAAGACATCGAAAGTGGAACCGGCGCCGACGTTCTTGCGCTCCATTACGTATTGGTAGCGGTCCTCGCTCAATTTGCGGACTTCCTGGACGACGTTGAGTTTTTCTTGTTCCAACAGTGCTTTGTAATAAGCCAGTACAATGGCCTGAACGGCGTTCTCTACTACTACGGCGGCGTTGCCCTGAGACAGTTGGTTTAAATGGGCCAGTTTGTCGCGGGTGATCTTGACGGCAAAGCCGTTGAACAACTGCCAGCGCATGTTGATGTAGGGGGTGAAGAGATTGGTCATTGATTTGTCCCGCTCACCGGGGGCGGCGCTGGTTTCGTTTTTGTAGCTATTGTTGGCGGTGACTCCTAGGTCCAGTGTGGGATAACGCCCGGCTGCGCCCCAGGAATCGTTGTTCTCTGCTATCTTTACGCTTTGCTTTGCCGTGCGGATGCTGAAATTTTTCTCAAGACCCTTGCTGACGGCGTCCGACAGTGAAAGCTCTTCCTGGGCGAAAATAAATGCACCGCCCAGGATGAAGGTTAAGACCAATGCTAACCATTGCCGTTTTCGTTTCGTATTCACATTCGCATTCACATTCAATTTCAAATTCATAGTTTCTTTCCTTTTGTTTGGGGTATTAATCGATGACCACTTTGCTCTGGATGACTACCGGTTCTACATCTTCGCTGTCCGGAGTTTTGTTGTGCCAGAGTTTGTAGAAAAAGACTTTGATTTCATTTAATACCATAATCAGAACGGGGAAGAAGAGCAAGATGAAGAAGGTGCCGAACAAAACGCCGTAAGCTAGTGCAACGGCCATTGGTTTGAGGAACTGGGCCTGGAAACTTCCTTCCAGAACAATGGGGTAGAGTCCGGCCACGGTGGTGATGGAGGTTAGCAGAATCGCTCTGAATCTGGCGGTGCCGGCGTCCCACACGGCGTCTTCCACTTTCATGCCTTCCAGCAGGTTGGTGTTGTATTTCGACAGGAATACAACGGCATCGTTGATAATAATTCCGGATAACGCCACCATGCCCCAAGCGGACAATATGGAAACCGGAATGCCTTCGATACCGTGTCCCCAGGCGGCTCCGATCCATGAGAGTGGAATCATCATCAGAATGATTATTGGTTGCAGGAAGGAGCGGAAATGGATCATCAACAGAATCAAAATAATAAAAAACGCACCCATGAAATACCGTTTCATCTCTTCGGTGGATTCGTCGCTGGAACGGCGCTGGCCCTGGTAGACCACGCTGACTCCGGGGTATTTTTTTTTCATGTCTTTTAAGATGGTGCTGGATATTTCTTCCAGTACCGGCGGTACCGGTGCGTAAGGGTTGACCAGATCCGCTTCGACGCGGGCTTCCCTGCGGCTGTTGAATCGTTTGATGGTAACCGGACCCCGTTCGATTTTATAGCCGGCTAATTGGGACAACGGGAACTCACCTCGGGGGGTTTTGATTTTCATGGTCTCCAATTGACCCAACGTCAGCCGACCGGCTTTGGGATAACGGACCCAGACTCTTAGTTCGTCTTTGCCTTCTTGAAGTCGCTGGGCCTGACCGCCGAAAAAGCCCTGCCGTACTTGGCGGGAAATGTCGTTGCGGTCCAATCCCAGGAAATAGGCTTTGGGTTTCAGTTCCAGTTGAACTTCCTGCATGCCCGGAGGGTTGTTGTCGAATATATTGGAAAGGGCCGGGATGTCATTCATGCCTTTGATCAGGAACTCTTTGGCCTGTCGCAGTTCGTCCAGGTCTTCACCCAACAAGCTGATCGCCACCGGTCTGCCGAAGCGGTTCTGGCCGGAGACGGTTATTTTTTCCGCTTCCGGTACTTTGCCGATGCGGGTGCGAATAATGTCGGCAATGGCCGCGGCGTCCACCGGGCTGCCGTCCAAGTCCCGCAACAATACGTTGACGTTGCCTACGTGAGCGCCTTGTTCTTGGCCGTCGAAGCCGCTGCCCAGGGTGGTAAAGGTGAAATTGATGAAGGGCTCCTGGTCCGGGTACTGTTTGACCAACTGGTCGTTCACTGTCCAGGCTATTTTGTCGTAGTTGCGCAGGTACTCCATGGTTTTTTTCTCGCCGGAACCGGGTTTGAAGGCGATGTTGATGTTAAAGGAGTTGAATTCAATCTTGGGAAAAAACGTGGCTTCGATGATGCCGCCTTTGAAAAGTCCGATGGTCAGAAGCAATAGCACCATGGGTGCAAAGACCACGGCCCAGCGCCAGCGGATAATGACTCGAAGCAATCGTCCGTAGAGTTTGTATTTCATAAATTCGATAATTTTGTTTAATTTTTCCCGTAGGGCGGTGTTCCTTGTTTTGGAGCGCAACACATGGGGTGTGCCGATATGGGCGGGCAACACCAGGAAGGCTTCCAGTAATGAAAAGGCCAATGAAAAGATAACGACGAAAGCCATTTCATAAAGGAATTCCATGGCGCCGCTTAAGAGCATCAACGGGGCAAAGGCCACGATGGTGGTGAGCACCGACGTAATAACCGCCGGCAGCACTTCCATGGTGCCGTCCAGTGCGGCGCGTTTGGGACTTTTTCCTTTTTCGAAATGGGTGTAGATGTTTTCTGCAATAACGATGCCGTCATCTACCAGGATCCCGATTACCAGGATCATGCCGAACAGGGAGATCATGTTGATGGTCACTCCGGCGGCGGACGCTACGACGAACATGGCCAGAAAAGATGCGGGTATGCCCCAGGCGACCCAGAATGAGAGGCGCACGCTCAAAAAGAATCCCAGACAGAACACGACCAACACCAGTCCCAGTCCCCCGTTGCTGTACAGCATGTGGATCCGGCTCTTGAGCATCACCAGAAAGTCATAGGTAACGTCCATTCGTACGCCCTGGTTTTTGGCGTTGAATTGCGCGACGTAGTTGTTGCAAAAGGCGGAGATTTCATCTAGGTCTTCTTCGGCCAATTTGCTGACGGCAAAATATACGGCTTGCTTCCCGTTCATGTAACTGCGGTTGCTGACGTCCGCAAAGCCGGTTTTCACTGAAGCGACGTCCCGCAACCGAACTTGGCTGCCGTCCGGGTTGGCGCGCAAGACGATGTCGCCGATGACGCCCGGTTTGATGCTGCGGGCTCGGGAACGGATCAAGATTTCTTCTTCTTTGGACTTGATCATGCCGGCGGATATGTCGCGGTTGTTGTTGGCTATGGCCTGGGAAACTTGGTCGAACGTGAGGTTGTAACGCAATAGATTGGCTTCGGTGACTTCGACGGAAATTTCTAGGGCGGGGTACCCGAAGATCTGTACCTGCGAAATGACGCCGGAATTGAGCAGATCATTTTCTACCTGCTGGGCGTACATTTTTAGGGTCTTGAGGTCCACGTCGCCGCTGAGGCCCATAAACATGGCACGGGTGGTGGAACGCTGTTTGAAGACGATGGGCCGTTCGGCATCTACTGGGAAGGAACTGATGGAGTCCACTTGATTCTTTACTTCCGTCAGGGTCTGGTCCAGGTCGTATTCGCCGGTGGTGGTGATGCGCACCGACGAAAAGTTTTCGCCGGAAACGGAGTTTACTTCCTTGATGCCCACGAGGCCGCGTACGGCTTCTTCGATGCGTACGGTCAGGCCTTCTTCCATTTCTTTGGGCGACGCACCGGGATAGGCAATGTTGACGGTGATGTCTCGTGACGCCCGCTCGGGGAAAAAGGACTTTTTCATATTTAAAAATCCGGTCACTCCGGCGATAATGATGACGAAAACCACCAGATTGGCGTAAAAGGGGTATCTAATAAAGCTGGATATTATTTTTCTCATGCCGACCTCAAGACTTCTCTTTGATGATTTCCGCTTGTGAATTTTCCCTGGCATTGACCAACGGTTCGACGACCAGATCGTCCCCTTCATCGAGACCGGAAAAGATCAGGCTTTTTTCATCTATTTTGTGAACATGGATTTCCCGTTTAATCAGGCGGCCTTCTTTGACGATAAAGACTTCGTTGTTGTTGAAAACGGCGTTCCTGGGAATTTTCATGGCGTTGCGTACCACTACGCCGGGAAAGACGGCTTTGAGGTAGAGTCCTAGGTAGAGTGGATTTTGCGCTGTGGATTCCAGGCCCACGAATACTGCGATGGACTGGGTATCGGGATCCACGAAGCCGGCTTTACGCAACACGGTGCCGCTCCACTCTTTGCTTCCGTCTTCGCTGGTAACCAGTACTTCATCGGCTTGTTGAATCCATTGGGCGTTAGCGACCTCTACGGGTATTTCCAGTTCCATTTTATCCGTACGGATGATTTCCGCGACGCGGGTCCCGGGGTTGGCTACGGAACCGGCTTCCAGACTTACCGACATGAATGTGCCGACAAAAGGTGCGTAGATGTTGTATTTTTTCAAGCGTACTTCTTCACTTTTGATGGCGTAATAGTCACTCAAAATGTTCCTGCCGGCCAGAAATATTTTTTCCTTGGCTGCGTTGAGGGCGGGCAGCGGCGGTAGTTCTTTTTCTATTTGGATGGCGCTCAGGAAATCGGTCCAACGCTGGTAACTGTCGGGGAAGTCCACTTTAAAATCCGGTAACAGGTTGGCTACGGCGTTTAAAAAACGACTTTTATGGGCCAGCAGCGCCAATCGGGCTTCTTGGTCGAAGATCCGGAACAGGAGTGCGCCTTTTGCGAAGCTGCGGCCTTTTTTTAAGGGCACGTCGCCGGCCAGAATTTGGCCCTGCACTTCGGTGATCAGGGTTACTTTTTCGGTGGAGGCGAGACGGCCTGATGCGATGACTTGCGAATCGACGTCACGGTAGGCCACTTTTTCGGCGTTGACGTAGCGCTTGACTTCCGGGGCCTTTCGTTTGGGCGGGTCTTTATGAAAACTTCCGAAAAAGCTCATACCTAATGCGCCGACGAGTGCCATTACTACTACTACAATGATTATTTTTCCTTTATTCATGTTCGTTTTCACCTTCTTGTTCTTATTATTTCAGTTGTTCCGTTTTCTTTCTATTTTGTTTCTGTTTTGTTTTTCATTGTTTTTTTTGTCTTACTATAATTTAACATTCGTTGTTTCAATCTCCGGTAATTTTTTTTGCCTCCCGGTAGGAGGCGTCGGGTTATTTACCTGCTCATTGCGGATTGGATTAGTTTACCACATCCAATGGGAAACAATTACTGTTTTACGAAAAAGAAACAGAAAAAGTTTTGCCGGTGATGTATCATGTTTACAATCAATATACGGGCGGATGTGCTGGTTAAAAATGCAGGGGGGTGATTGGTCTTAAGCGGGTGGTGTTATTGGGGGCTGTAGCCGTCTTCTTTGATGCGGGCGACGATGTGGTCGCGGGATGCATCGGTGTGAACGGTTACTTTTTTCGCGGTCAGATCGATTTCTACTGATTGTACTTCGGGCATTTGCTCCAATGACTTGCTGATGGTCATTTGACAATGTTGACAGGTCATGTCCGGGACGGTGATTGTATGGGTGTTTGCCATGGTTTCACTCCTGTTAAAAATTTTCTTGAAATAGTTCCAAAGGTTCAGATCATATTTGGCATTGAAAAAAACATAAGCCAACAAAACGGCGCAACCGATCTTGAAGATTTCCCAAAAATGCGCGTCTTCGGTTGCGGTTACGAATTTCATCGCGGCTGCATCGGTGCTGATCAATGCATCGAACAGCAATCCGGTCAATACGGCGGTGATGCTGATGGAAAGGACGTATAGAATAGCGGTGCGTTTGCCTAGTTTTTTGTAAACGAAAGCGATGGTCACTGAATTGGTGGCCGGTCCGGCAATCAACAGCGCTAGTGCGGCACCCGGCAGCAGGCCTTTGGTGATCAGCGCGGCGGCTATGGGGATGGAACCGGTGGCGCAAATGTAAAGGGGGATGGAGATCAATAGAATGACGACGTAATTCAACACCGGACTGCCCAATAAATACGTGGTGCCGAAGTCCGCCGGCACAACGGCTGATATGGCACCGCCGATCAATACGCCCAGCAGCAAGGATTTGGATATTTCTCCGGGGATTACTTTGAAACCGTAAGTCATTACTTCTTTAAACGACTTGTCCGGTTTTTTTTTAGGTTTGTTTTGTTTCTGCTGATCGGCAACAGGTGGTTTGTCGCTGCCGCCTTTGAAGTGGGTAATCAATCCCACCATGATGCCGGAAACAAATGATGCGATGGGTCTGAATAGGGCATAGACCGGACCCATCAATGCATAAGTGGCCAGGATGGAGTCGACGCCCGAAGAGGGTGTGGAAACCAGAAAGGCCATGACGGCACTGCGGGAAGCTCCGTCCCGGCGAATGGATTCGGCCAGCGGTATGACGGCGCAGGAACAAACCGGCAACGGTATGCCGAAGAGTGCGGCTTTGATGGTGGAGAGGACGCCGCTGTGACCGAAATGTTTTTTGATGTATTTTTCACCTAACAAAATGTGCAATAGTCCGGCAAAGAAAAAGCCCATTAATAAATACGGGCTCATTTCAACAAAGAGGCGTATTGTTTCAGATGCGAATTTTGCCGGTAATTGGAGCATTCAATCTGCCAACCGGACTGGGTTAGGCGACTCGTTTTTTGAGGTAATCTTCGATAGCGGCTTTGATGCCTTCTTCGGCCAACAATGAGCAATGTACTTTTTCCGGCGGCAGTCCGTCAAGGGCTTCGGCCACGGCTTTGTTGGTCAATTTAAGGGCTTCGGAAACCGGTTGGCCCACGATCATGTCAATGGCGATGGAACTGGTGGCAATGGCGGCAACGCAACCAAATGTTTCGTATTTGGCATCGACGATTTTGTCGTCGGCGACTTTGATGTAAATCCACATCACGTCTCCGCATTTGGCATTACCGACTTTTCCGATGCCGTCGGCGTTTTCTATCTTGCCGTAGTTTTTGGTGTCCCTGAATTGATCCATTACTTTTTGACTGTACATCATGTCTATATTCTCCTTAAATGGATGGACCGCCTTGTGTACCTCGGGCTCAGGTCATCCATGCATCGTTTGTTTTTTTCTTTTTTTTGCTTTTTGGTTTTGGGTGTGGTGTTATTTGTTGTTCCAGAAAGGTGAAATCATGCGCAGTCGTTCAATAATGGGGGGCAGTGATTTTAAGAGATCGGAGGCGTCTTCTTCGGTATTGAACTTACCCAAACTGATACGTAAGCTGCCGTGGGCGTCTTCGTGTTTCAACCCTATGGCCAATAAAACGTGGGAGGGGTCAAGGGATTTGGAAGAACAGGCTGAACCGGAAGAGAGGGCGAAGCCGTCGCCGTCCAACATGGCTAGAATGCCTTCTCCTTCAACGTATTTGATGGAAACGTTAAGGGTGTTGTAGAGTCGCGGTTCGGCGTTGCCGTTAACAAAGGTTTCGGGGATGATTTCCAGAATTCTCTTTTGCAGCATGTCTCTGATGGGTCGCAGTTTGGCTTCTTCATCGGCCATTTCAGCCATTGCCAGTTCCGCGGCTTTGCCCAGACCGATGATGCCGGGAACGTTTTCCGTACCGCCGCGCAGGCCGCGTTCATGGCCGCCGCCGATGATCATGGGTTCAATTTTGAGGTTGCGACGTTTGTACAATACGCCCATGCCTTTGGGGCCGTAGATTTTGTGGGACGAAAAAGACAACATATCTATGTCCAAGTTTTTGACGTCAACGGGAATCTTACCGGTGGATTGTACGGCGTCGGTATGAAAGATGATTCCTTTTTCATGGACGATGTCCGCGATTTCTTTCAACGACTGGATGCTCCCGATTTCGTTGTTGGCGTGCATGACGGATACGAATATCGTGGTGTCCTTGATGGAGGCTTTTAATTGGTCCAGGTTGATGAAGCCGTTTGGGTCTACCGGCAGGTAGGTGACTTCGAATCCATATTTGCTGTAATATTCACAGGTTTTTAAAATAGCGGGGTGTTCAATGGCGGTGGTAATTATGTGATTGCCTTTGTCCCGTAATTTGTGTATGGTACCGGATAAGGCTAGGTTGTCCGATTCGGTGCCGCCGGAGGTGAAAAAGATTTCTCTGGGCTCGGCGTTGATCAGTTTTGCAACGGTTTCACGGGCGCTTTCAATGGCACCGTTGGCTTCACCGGCTCCTCTGTAAAAGGAAGAGGGGTTGTGAAATTTATTGTAAAAATAGGGCGTCATCGCTTCCACCACTCGGGGGTCGGTGGGCGTCGTCGCATTATAGTCAAAATAGCGTTTTAGTTCCATGTATATCCTCCAACGGAACAATATAACTTATTTGGTTTGGCTTGTCAAGATGTCGTCAGCATCAAAAAGGGCAAAGTGTTACTATTATACTATATTCATAATGTTTTGCAAGGGAGAAAATTTTAAAATTTAAATTTAATTTAATGAACGGCGGATTTTTATTGGGGTTGCACCTAGG
>Ga0210347_1082365_pt1 | contig 11097 bp, 6 predicted proteins | sample S456metaT_FD_159705 | JGI IMG/M metagenome (GOLD analysis project Ga0210347, IMG submission 159705) | Metatranscriptome of estuarine sediment microbial communities from the Columbia River estuary, Washington, United States - S.456... | ecosystem: Environmental > Aquatic > Marine > Intertidal zone...
ACGACGAATCTCAATGGGTTGTTTCAAGAAAAATTTTATTTAATAAGTCACACTCTCTTTCAAGAAAACCCTCTTTTCATCGTTATTACAGCCGGCTCTCCTCCGCTATCAATTCAACCCATATTAATAATTTGTAAAATTGTTTAGAGTTGGAACCTTTATTGCAACCTATACTTGGAGGTGCTACTATGAAAAAATTTACTTATAACACTTTTTATATTTTTTTTATTATTTTCTCTTTAATCTTCCCCACCTCGGCGAGTTATTCTCGCGGCAGAAGCGGTAAAGAGAGCCATTATTCCAACATGGGCGACGATCACCCCAAACCGGAGAAAATTTCAGCCCAACGAATGCAGCAGAAGATGAATACGAAGATTCAGTTGGCTGCGAACCGGCACTCCACTTCACGAAACCGGACGTCCGCCTTTCCGGGGCGCATCTTGGTAAAATTCAACAGCGGTAAAGGCTCTATGGCTGCCCGTTCCACACTGGCCTCACGGTTTCAAATGACGCAGGTTAAACATATCCCCTTGGCCGGTATTTATGTGTATCAATTGGCGAATGGGAAGAGTCACAACAATGTTATCCGTCAATTAAATATGAGCAGCAGCGTTCAATACGCTGAACCTGATTACCTGCTGCATATTAACACCATCCCCAACGACACGTCTTTTGCCTCTTTATGGGGTATGAACAACACCGGTCAAACTGGTGGTACCGCCGATGCGGACATCGATGCGACGGAAGCCTGGGATATCGGGACCGGTAGTTCCAATGTGGTGGTGGCGGTGATTGATACCGGTATCGACTACAATCATCCGGACCTAGCTGCCAATATGTGGAGCAACCCGGGCGAAACGCCGGGAGACGGTGTTGACAACGACGGCAACGGTTATATCGACGATGTTCACGGTATCAATTCCATTACCGGCAACGGCAACCCTATGGACGATCATTACCACGGCACCCACTGCGCTGGTACTATCGGCGGCGTGGGCAACAACGGCGTGGGCGTGGCCGGGGTGTGCTGGAACGTTAAGTTGATGGCATTGAAGTTTTTGAGTTCCAGCGGTTCCGGCTCCACTTCCGACGCCATTGAATGTATTCAGTACGCCGTAGCCAAAGGTGCGGACATCATGAGCAACAGTTGGGGCGGCGGCGGCTACAGTCAGGCCCTTTACGACGCTATTGAAGCGGCTAAAAACGCCGGTATTTTGTTCGTGGCCGCTTCCGGGAATTCGGGTGTCAATACTGATGTCAGCCCTCACTATCCCTCTTCTTATACCAATACTAATGTTCTGTCGGTTGCTGCCGTCGATCATAAAGACAATCTGGCTTCTTTTTCCAATTACGGTGCTGCCGCGGTTGACGTGGCTGCTCCCGGTGTGTCTATTTACAGCACCAAACCCAACAAAAGCTACGGTTTCTTGAGCGGTACGTCTATGGCAACCCCTCACGTGGCCGGTCTGGCGGCACTGATTAAGTCGCTGAAACCGACGATAAGCTGCGCTGAATTGAAAGCCTTGATTATGGATTCCAGCGACACTCCGGCGTCGTTGACCGGGAAAGTACTTAGCAATGGTCGCATCAATGCCTTTAATGCAGCGTCAACCGTGGCCTCCACGACGGTGCATATCACCAATCCGGCGGAAAATGAATTTGTTTCCGGCAATGTGACGGTAACTGCCGTCTCATCGGATGACGGTTTCACGGTGAAAGTAGATTTCTACGTAGATGATGTATTAAAAGCCACCGATACTGCGGCCCCTTGGCAATATGTCTGGGATACCGCTGCAGCCGGCGACGGTCTTCATACCGTCAAGGCGGTACTGACCAATCAGGATGCCGATACCAGTGAAGATAGCGTGGCTGCGAGGGTCAACAACACTGGTACGCCGGGTATTTATATTGCCTCACCTCTGAACGGTGCAAGCAGTTTACGCAATGTAGTGTCCATAACGGCTGTGGCTGATTACGGACCGGGAATCGCTAAAGTTTCTTTTTACATAGATGATGTGCTGTTGTCCGAAGATCTCAGTGCTCCTTATACAGCCTCATGGAATTCCACGGCTGCGGAGAACGGCGCACATGCCGTCAAGGCGGTCGCTCACGGTACTGATGCTTCAGTCAACCAGGACCGGATCACGGTGAATACGGACAACATCATTATTCCTCAATCGGAGCGGGACGCTTTGATCGCTCTGTACAACAGTACCAACGGTGATGATTGGTGGGACAATACCAACTGGAAAAAAGAGGACGGCAATTTCAACGATCCCGGCACCGAACATACTTGGACGGGCGTCACGGTTACCGACAATCAGGTCAGCCACATCAATTTACCTTGGAATGATATGACCGGTTCTCTGCCTACGTCTATCGGAGACCTGCCTAAATTACAAGAGCTGGAATTGTGGTGGAACTATATCAGCGGCGGACTGCCGACGGAAATTGGAAACCTGACGGAGCTGACTTACCTGGACCTGGATTACAATGAAATGAGTGGTCCGTTACCGACGCAAATCGGCAATCTGGTCAACCTGACGGAATTGTGGCTGGACTACAACAATTGGACCGGTTCCATCCCGGCGGAAATGGGCAACCTGACCAAACTGGAATACTTGTACCTGTACAGCACCACCCTCACCGGTTCCATTCCGGCGGAATTGGGCAATCTCACCGCGGCCGTCGATATGGAGCTGGATGACAATCTATTGACCGGTTCCATCCCTCCCCAACTGGGCAACCTGACCAATTTGAGCACGCTGACCCTGTATTGGAACCAATTGAGCGGTTCCATTCCGGTAGAATTGGGCAACATGACCAACCTGGATTACCTGGACTTGGACGGCAATAATTTGAGCGGCAATATCCCGCCGGAATTATTCAACTGCACGGAACTGGATATCTTGTGGATGACCGGCAATAATTTCAGCGGTACTATCCCGGCCGAAATCGGCAACCTGACGGACCTGGATTTTCTTTTTCTGGATGACTCCACCCTAGAAGGCCCGCTGCCCACTCAAATTGGTGATCTGGTGCAATTGGATTACCTCTACCTTGACGGCGGCATGCTGGGCGGTCAATTGCCGGACAGCATGATCAATTTGAGCGACCTCAACCTAGCCAATTTTCGGTACAGTCGATTCCATACCACCAACGACTCCTTGCGCACCTTCTTGTCCACCCGCAGTGTCGCCTGGGAAAGCACTCAGACCGTAGCACCCGCCAATGTAAGCGCAAGCGCCGTCTCTCATAATGCAATCACCGTCAGTTGGCAGCCTATCGCTTTTAATTATTATACCGGCGGCTACAACGTCTATTACAGCACCGTACCCGGCGGTCCTTACAACCTCTTCGCCACCACGGCAAACAAAACCGTTTCGTCCGTGACCGTCACCGGTTTAAACCCGACAACCACCTACTACTTTCAGCTTCAAAGCAAAAGCGACCCCAATGTCTACAACGCCTTCACTTTAGAAAGTGAAATGAGCACCGAAGTCAACGCAACAACACCGGTGGAACCGAAAGTAACCGTCACCTCTCCCAACGGCGGCGAAACCATCACCTTTAATACAACAAAGACCATTACCTGGACGACCGAAGGTATGGTCGGCAACGTGACTCTGGAATACTCCACCTCCGGTGCCGGCGGGACCTACATCCCCATCGCCGTTGTTCCTTCCGCCGCAGGAAGCTATAACTGGACCGTGCCCCATGTGGATTCAAGCGATTGCGTACTACGTATCCGAGAAGCGGACAATTTCCCGATGGATACCAGCGATAGTCCCTTTACTCTCTATATCCCGCCCACGCTCACATTGACCGCTCCGGACGGCGGCCAATATTGGCTCCGCGGCACCCAACAGGTGATTACCTGGACCTCGGAAAAAGTGACGGGCAACGTGACCATTGATCTGTTCAAAAACAATTCCCTCCTCTCACAAATCACCGTAACGAACGTTGCTGCGAAAGTATACACATGGACGCTGCCCACCAACCTGAGTGCTGCCGGGGATTATAAAATCCGGATTTCACAAAATGCGCTTACAGATATGTCACAGACCGTCTTCACCATAACCGATAAACCCAACAGCAGCGATTTCAACCTGGACGGACACACAGATATCCTCTTCCGTCACTCCACAACCGGTTCGAACGCCATATGGTACATGAACAACCAGACAAAAATCAAAGGAACGGGCATTATTAGGATAAGTAACACCGCCTGGGAAGTGGCCGGCACCGGTGACTTCAACGGCGACAATTATCCGGATATCCTATGGCGCAATAAAACCTCCGGCTATAACTTACTTTGGTACATGAAAGGAACCACCCGACTCAGTTGCGTCTACCTGTTGCGCTTATCGAACACCGCCTGGAAAATCGGAGCCATTGCCGATTTCAACAATGACGGCCATGTGGATATCTTATGGAGACACTCCACCAGCGGATACAACCTGATCTGGTACATGAACAACAACGTTCGCACAAGCTGCGCATACATAACCAGAGTTACCAATAACCTCTGGGAAATTGCCGGTACCGGCGACTTCAATAAAGACGGCAACGTCGATATCCTGTGGCGACACAAAACCTACGGACACAACCTGATCTGGTTCATGAATAATACTGTTCGCATCGGTTACGCTTATACCATCCGGGTAAAAGATGGGAATTGGAAAGTTGCCGCTACCGGCGACTTCAATCATGATGGGAACGTGGATATCCTCTTCAGAAACTACAAAAACGGATACAACCTGCTCTGGTATATGAACGGCACGACACGTATCGGCACGACCTATACCAACCCCAACCGTCTCAGCGACATCCGCTGGAAAATTGTTAATTAATCCAGCTCCGTACCCGTACCTCTTTGCTGATACCGACAGTGTGTCAAATTGAGTGTCAACCGGGGTTCATAGGGAACCCCGGTTTCAAGCGGTATTTTGAATGAAAATCCCATCAACAAAGGGATTCCTATTTGCGGCATCATACTTGCTGTCTAATGATTACGGTATGCCGCCGGTAGAAAAAACATCGGCTGGGACCTTGCGGAGGTACGTATGAAAACCAATGATATGGAATCAAATATGTCGGACCAAATAAATCGAAAAAAACTTCACACATTGCTGGTTTTTTTTGTGATCTTTTTATTATTACTGGTTCACCTGATTTTTTCACGTCGGGCCGGAACGGAGGAAATCAAAGGCGGCAATGTGGTGATCAGCGGTTGCCCTATTCTGCCGGCTGACAATATCTGGAACATTGCGGTGGACAATTTACCGACGGCCGCCAATTCAACAACTTATATCAACACTATCGGCGCAAGCGAAAATATACACGCTGATTTCGGCTCCGGTTTGTGGGACGGGGGACCTATCGGTATTCCTTACGTCACTGTAGCCGGGTCCCAACCCAAAGTAAATGTCGCCTTCACTTACGACGATGAAAGCGATCCCGGTCCCTACCCCATTCCGCCCAACGCCCCCATCGAAGGAGGTCCCAACAGCGACGGCGACCGCCATGTCCTAGTGCTGGACCGGGATAATTGTATTTTGTATGAACTCTATGCCGCTTATCCGCAACAAAACGGCACCTGGAATGCTGATTCAGGCGCTATCTATGATCTGAATTCCAATGACCTGCGCCCTGACGGCTGGACGTCGGCGGATGCAGCAGGCCTGCCGATTCTACCGGGCTTGATTAACTACGATGAAATTGTTGCCGGTGAGATCAACCACGCCATTCGTTTTACCGTGCCCCAAACCAGACGGGCCTATGTCTGGCCGGCTCGACACTATGCCTCCAGCCTTACCGGCTCCCAGTACCCACCCATGGGCCAACGGTTCCGCTTAAAAGCTGGTTTTAATGTTTCCGGATACTCCGCCGTCAACCAGATCATTTTAAGAGCTATGAAAAAATACGGCCTGATATTGGCGGACAACGGCTCCGCCTGGTATATTTCCGGCATTCCCGACGAACGCTGGAACAACAGCGACCTGCACCAATTAGACGACGTCCTAGGTTCGGACTTTGAAGCAGTAGACGTCTCCGCGCTGATGGTTGACCCTGATTCAGGCCGGGTCCTGCGAAGCAACCCTCCGGACCTCAACAGCGACGGTCGACCGGATATTCTGTGGCGACACAATACCAGCGGTCAAAATGCCGTCTGGTACATGAACGACGGCGTACGCACCGGGCTTGATTTCATGGTGACGGTCTCTGATATCAACTGGAAATTGGTCGGTTCAGCGGATTTTAACAACGACGGAAAGGACGACTTGTTATGGCGACACTCTACCAACGGAAAAAATCTGGTCTGGTATATGAACGGCAGTTCTCGTACCGACTTGACCTACTTGCTCCCTGTTACAGACACTCAATGGGACATTGTCGGTTGTGCCGATTTCAACAGTGACGGCAAAAAAGATATCCTGTGGCGACACAAAACCAACGGCAAAAATCTGGTCTGGTTTATGGACGTTGACGTACGTACCGGAACAAGCTACTTAATCAGCGTTACTGATCTGAACTGGGACATTGTCGGCTGTGCCGACTTCAACAGCGACGGGCAAACCGATATCCTGTGGCGACACAAAACCAACGGCAAAAATCTGGTCTGGTACTTAAACGGTACAGTACGCTCAGGCCTAGCTTACTTGATCCCGGTTACCGACCCCCTATGGAAAATTGGCGGCTGCGCCGACTTCAATAACGACGGCAAAACCGATGTCCTGTGGCGTCATTACGGTACGGGCAAAAATTTACTCTGGTACTTGAACGGCACGGTACGCTCTGATTTAAAATGGCTGACCTCCCTGCCCGACTCCCAATGGGAAGCTGCGAATTAGATTAAATGACAAGCAACTAAAAATATTTTTTTTGACTTTTCCCTGCTGTTTGCATATAATAAAATATTATGCAACAATACAAACAAAAATACACCCGTCTACCAAAGCACCGTCATTACACTACGATACTTCTGTCTGTCCTATTGTTAAGCGGAGTCCTTAGTACCCCGTTGACCGCCAGACCCAAGTTAAAAAACATAATCTTGATCTCCGTCGATACCCTGCGGGCCGACCACCTCAGCGCCTACGGTTACCCGCTGCAAACATCGCCCCATATCGACCAACTAGCAGCAGACGGCGTCTTGTTTTCAAACTGTTATTCGCTGACCCCCTTGACCTCGCCGTCATTCAGTACCGTTTTCACCTCCCTGCCGCCTTACAAACACGGTTCCAAACGAAACGGCCTGTCTATTTATAAAAATACCGTCACTTTTCTTTATTCCCTCAAACACTACGGCTATCGCACCGGTGCAATTATTTCTAATTGGCCGCTACGCAGGAAGCTCTCCGGTCTACATCAAAATTTCGACAATTATTATCAAGTCTTTACCAATAAACGTTATTACGGCATCATGAATTCCGAAGGTCAGGCTCCCAATGTAAATGAAAAAGCCCTGGAATGGTTGGAAGAAAACCGGCAAAAGCAATTCTTCTTGTGGGTCCATTTCACCGACCCCCATGCACCCTATATTCAACACAAAGACTACAAATTCGACTACACCGGCATCAAACCGGACACTTTCCCCAAAGGTACTCATATGAAGCGCATCAAGCGCTACGATTCGGAAATCGCCTATACCGACCATTACATCGGTATTTTTATCAAACGCTTGAAAGAGCTGAATTTGTACGACAATGCGTTAATCATTTTCCTCTCAGACCACGGAGAGAGCTTCGGTGAACACAATTACCTCAAACACGGCCGCAAACTGTACAACGCCACCCTGCACGTGCCGCTGATTATTAAACTACCGGGTAATGAGAAACGGGGCACTGTTCGAAATCATAACGCCTGCTTGCTGGACGTTGCACCCACCATGTTCTCCGCACTGAACATGATGGTCAACCGCAATATGGAAGGATTGGATCTCTTCAGTGAGCACATCAATTTCCGACAACGCCGTATTCTGTTGGAGACATACGGCGGTACGGTCCATTTTCGCAGAAAAAACGCCAAATACCATCTTAAGATCAAACCCATCCGTTACGCGTCGGTAGTCGGCAACCACAAGATCATCTATAATTACAAAGATAAAACCTACGAAGCCTACAACCTCGACAACGACCAATTCGAGAGCAACAATATCTATATTTCAGAAGGCCAAAGATTGTTCCCGTTAAAAGAGTCGTTGGCAAAAGACGTTTCGTCAGCGACAAAATACATCCAACTATTAAAAAAACATCGGCTGCAAAGCAATTCCATATCAAAACAAGACTTTGACGCCTTAAAAAGCCTGGGGTACATCGAATAATGAGCACGGAAATTCATCCAACCGCAGTAATAGACCCATCTGCACAGATCGGGTCCAATGTTACAATCGGTCCCTTCACCATAATCGCCGGGAACGTGGAAATCGGCGACGGCACCGTCATCGATTCCGGTGCACGCATCTGTTACGGTGCCCGCATCGGCAAAGATTGCCACATCTTCCACGGCGCTGTGATTAGTGAAATTCCACAGGATCTTAAGTTTGAGGGTGAAGATACCGTCACCCTGATCGGTGACAGAACCCAGGTCAGGGAATACGCCACCATTCACCGCGGCACGAAAAACAGACTGGAAACCCGGGTGGGTACGGATTGTTTATTAATGGCTTATACCCACGTCGCCCACGACTGTTTCCTGGGCAATCACGTCGTCTTCGCCAATTCCGTACAAATCGGCGGACACGTCACTGTTGACGACCACGTTTTTATCGGAGGCATGACCGGAGTACACCAATTCGCCCATATCGGCAGACACTCCTTCATCGGCGGCTGCTATCGCTGTAACCAGGATGTACCGCCTTTTATCCTGGTCTCCGGCGAACCGCTTAAATTTTCCGGCCTGAATATTGTCGGCTTGCGTAGACGGGGGTTTTCAAACAGTACCATCAACCTGATGAAAGAGGCTTACCGCTTGATCTATCGCTCCCAATTCAATATTTCACAGGCGCTGGAACAAATTCAATCGGGCTTCGAACCGCTGCCGGAAATCAATGAGATCGTTACTTTTATTAGAGAATCCAAACGGGGCATCCTGTCTTAATACGGACGGAGCCTAAAAGAGATGAGGAGATTAATATGAACCATCGAATCAGACGTTTTATTTTAACACTTACAATATGTTGTATAATCTTAAGCCTACCTGTTTTCAGTGAAACGGAATTACCTAAAAACAAGCAGACTCAATTGGGGCTCTACGTCTCCGCGCAGGAGGCGTTTGTCAATTGGTCGGCGGACAAGGTCAACATAAAAATCGTAGACGTCCGCACACCTGAAGAGTACGTGTTCATTGGTCACCCCCACATGGCCCACAATGTCCCGGTGATGTTCTTAAAAGAAAAATGGTACGCTGCTGAAAAAGGTTCCATGGCGCCCAACCCCCAATTCATCGATCAGATAAAGAAGAAATTCCAACCGAACGACACGCTGTACCTAATCTGTCGCAGCGGCGGGCGCAGCGCTATGGCGGTGAATATGTTGGCAGAGGCGGGATTCAAAAAAGTATTTACCGTTACCGACGGTTTCGAAGGTGGGGAAATTAAAGATCAGAACAGCTATTTCAACGGCAAGCGCATGCTCAACGGCTGGCGCAATTCCGGCGCCCCCTGGACCTATGAGGTCGACCCCGAACTGGCGTTTCCCTCAGTCATGAAATAGCCGCCGTTATCTCGTCTCCCGGATTTGGGAGCTGGTTGTGCATCCTTTTGATACAGAGCAGGGCGCGGCGACTAATTCTTTTTCCCACCCTCCTAACGTCCAAACATCCTAGCGCCCCAACGTCCATTCCTTCAAGATAGTTTCCAGGTGGCGGTTGAACAGTTCCGGTCGTTCCAGCATGGGATAGTGACCGGTTTCCTTTAAAATCACCGCATCGAAGTCTTGATAGATTTTCCGGTTGGCTTCCACCTGCACGGGGTATGTATCACCGTTGATGCAACGAATGGGACAGGAAACACGTTTCACGGCTGCCGACAGTTCATATCCTTCAAATGATTCCAGCAACAGGGCGGCGATTTCCGGCGGGAATTTCAGCATCTTTTGCGAATATTCAGGAAAAAGAGGATACGCGGTGCCCCCGTGAAAAAGGGATTGGGCCATTTTTCCCATCACGGCAACGAAATCCTTGCGTACGGATTGAGCCAGTTTCATAAAATACCCGGCCGGCGGATTCCGTTGGAAATCATTCAACGTATCCACTCCCACCACGCCCAGCACCTGATCCGGTTTTGCTGCGGCAACTTCCAACGCCACGGGACCACCTAGGGAATTGCCGATCAAAACGGCCTTTTTTACCTGTTCTTTTTCCAGCACCGCCAGGACATCCCCGGCAAAGGTTTTCATGCTGTATTTTTTTCTGGTAGTGCCGGATTGACCGTGGCCGGCCAGATCAACGGCTATAACGCGGTACATTTTATTAGCGGCGAAGGTTTTCATTTGGTGGTGCCAGTACCCTTTGTCCGCATATCCGCCGTGGATGAAAATCAAGGCAATATCTCCGCTGCCGCTGCTTATATAAGCGATTTCCACCCCGTCGCCGGACGACACGGTTTTTACGTCGGGTTTCGTATCGCTATACAGGGAGAATGCAAGCAACGCAACGATAATTCCCAATCGAAAAATCCAATTAAACATGTTTGACCTCTCATTAGTCTCGTTATATAAATTGATATTAGCATTGTATCGGATTCCGCTTTAAAATACAATGCAATAAAATACAATGTAATTTGACTCCCGGGTTTGGACGAGGTGACCCTACATTTTAATGCCCGGAAACGTTCGTGGGGGCGCGGCGCCTTGGCCAGTGATAGAGCGAAAAAAGAAAGTAAAAAGTAAAAACGAAAAACGAAAAACGGAAAAATTAAAACATTAAAGCTTTGATTGCTTGAATAAATCTTCAAGGCTTGTTCGTTTCAGTCCGTGTTTGTCCCTGTCCAACTCATTAAACAGCGCCTATGGCTTTAAAATTTTTATTTTTTTACATGATGTCGTAATAGTTGACATTTATTTGAAAATGAATTACAATTTCTTTGGTTGTTTG
>Ga0210347_1211563_pt1 | contig 11097 bp, 11 predicted proteins | sample S456metaT_FD_159705 | JGI IMG/M metagenome (GOLD analysis project Ga0210347, IMG submission 159705) | Metatranscriptome of estuarine sediment microbial communities from the Columbia River estuary, Washington, United States - S.456... | ecosystem: Environmental > Aquatic > Marine > Intertidal...
GGGAAACGAATTCTCAGCGGAGAGAAAAAGTACTATCTCAATGATTTAGGGTTCAAAGACTACCTGTCATCGTCATTTGATTTCGGTGTGGGTAAGTACCTTGAAAACCTGGTGTACCTCGACCTGAGGCGAAAAGGGTATCGTGTCTTTACCGGCAGGCTCAATAATAGGGAGATTGATTTCATCGCCGAAAAGGACAACCGGAAGGTTTATATCCAGGTGTGTTATTTGCTGGCGGACGAGGACGTCGTAAAACGGGAATTCGGCAACCTTCAAGGGATTAATGATAATTTTGAAAAGATGGTCATCTCCCTGGATGATGTAAACATGGGCAACATGGACGGCATCAAACATGTGAATGCCTGGGAATTCGTAAATTGAACCGACCTGTCACCTAAAGTTCTCCTTAACACTTTTTTAAGAAAATTAATACAAGAAGACTAAAACAAGGTTTTTTGCTTGCGGCGGCTTTTTTCGAATTCGCTGTCCGGCTTCTGGGTTGCCGTATCGGCGGAGGCTTCGTTGGCTAATTCATCGCAACGCTCGTTGCCGGGATTTCCGGCGTGACCCTTAACCCATCGGAACTCTACGTTGTGCTTCTCCGTCAATTCCAATAACTGCGCCCATAAGTCGGGATTTACGGCAGGGTCGATGGGGGTTCGCATCCACTTTTTACTGCGCCAACGTTTGGCCCAGCCTTTGGTGATTCCGTTTACGACATATTGCGAATCACTGAATAATACCACGTCGGAAGGTTTCTTCAAAGCCTTTAAGCCTTCGATGCAAGCTAGTAATTCCATGCGATTGTTGGTCGTCAAGGTGAACCCGGCGGACAATTCCTTACGCTTGGTTCCCGATATCAATACAACGCCGTACCCACCGGGACCGGGATTGTTCAAACACCCTCCGTCCGTATAGATCACGATCTTTCCGTCTTTTATCGCCGCTTCCGCAGGTGCATGCCTCAACTTGATTCCTGACGGTTTGGTCAAAACATTGGTGCCTGTCCCCTTTTCTTCGTTTGTGCCTTTTTTCTCTTTTATGTGGGTGGTGGTCCCTACGATTCCGACGGCATCCATCCAATCCTGCGCTTCTCTTCTGGTGGGAAACCCTTTGTACTTCGCACCGGGATACCCGCTTACTTGCTCTGATGCACTGCCGGGGCCGCTCCAGGTTTCATATATGCCGGGCTCTTGTCCGACTAAGACTGCATAGTATTTTTTCTTTGTATTTGTTGCCATTGTTTTTTTTTCTTTTGTTTTTTTGCTTTGGTTGATGCCGGAATACGACGAACCGACGGATTGGTATCAACCGCCGTGGGCTAAATGAAAGGCACCGAATTGCGCGTCGTCAGGTACCTGGAACTCTTCATAATCTTCGGGCGGTACCAACGTTCCGTTCACAGTTACCGTGATCATGGAAAAACTGTAATGCATCTTCGCCAAAACGTCCCTGACGTTCATGCCTTCATGCCAAGTGACTTTGTCCCTGTTGTTTACGATTACCATTTCTATCCACCTGATACAGGGGGTTGTAACGTGATACGCTCACCGTCTTCCGGTTGATGGTCCAAATGTTTCAATTTTCCGTCAATGTACAAAAACGCGATCAATGCCGGATTGATTCCGATGTCTGCTAAAATTTCACGGACACTTTTACCCGCTTCGGTTTCCAACTTGCGGGTGTAAAAATCAACGTCCGGTTTCAACATCTCACGCAAAAGACCGCCTGATTTTAAATATATTGTCACGACTTACCTCTAATAGGGTCCAGCAGCATGCTGGTGCCTCCGGCGGCCAGGGGGGCTTTTTTGTAAAGCCGCCCCCCTGGACCCCCGGAAAAACTTTTATATAGTAAAGGGCTCCTAACTAATAGTTAGAATGCTTTGGGTTTGTACTTTTCACCACGTACGGCGGGAATGCCGCCGTCTAACGGCTTGCCGACGAACCCGGCTTTTTCCAATTTCTCCAAAGCAAAGCCCATATCTAAATCTTCTAATAACTCTCGTGTGGGATTTCCTTTTGCATCCCATCCGCGAGCGGCATAATACTCATCCAACATCTGCTCAACTTGCTCCTTAGTAACGCCCTTTCCTTTGCCGGGTCCACTGGGGATCTTGTCCTCCCAACTTCGCGCCGGCGGATAATCAAAGGTCCGCCCATCTGCTTTGTTCCGCTCTAAATAATGGCAACGGTTCAAATTCCAGATCATCTCGGATGTTCGCAACGCCTCTTCCATGGTCACGCCCCATCCGGTGATGTCGTTGAATGCGTCCACGGTTTCATCAGGAGTAATGTCCAATTCACCCCAAAACAACCGGCAAATACACCATACGTCAAACAATGGTCGGATGTGCTGCAAATAGACAACAATCGGCGCACGTCCGGCGATCTCTTCCCGTCCCTCGGCGATGTCTACGGTGATGGTCCAGGATCGATTGTGATGCGCTCCAATGTCCGCGGTCATGTACGAAAGCAACATGCCCGGCGCCCATCGACCGTCATAACCCGACATTTCCTGTCCCATAACCTGCATGGCAAATTTTTCACTGCCCCTGCCGATCTTCTCCGACGCGCGCTTGGTGCCGTTTGCAAACCAATCACCGATGCCGCGTCGATGTACGACCATGTCTAAAAAATGCTCTACGTCGTCGATGGAGCCCCACTTCAACGTGTGTCCTTCCAACTGCTCTTCCGTGATGTAACCCCGTTCAAAACATTCCATGGCAAAAGCGACGACGCCGCCTCCGGACATGGTGTCCATGCCCAGGTTGTCCATCATCCAATTGACGTAAGCTACATGGTTGATGTCATTCATGCCGATGTTGGGTCCACACAACGAGCCGGTTTCATATTCCGGTCCTTCCACCCGTACTTCAGGCTTGCCGGGCACGACGGCTTTGGAATACTTGCCGCAGTTCATCCAACATCCGAAACACGCTTTGTCGGATATTAAACAGTTGTCCACCAACTGATCACCATCAATTTTTTCGATTTCATCAAAATGAGTGGTGGAAAAATTGCGCGTCGGCATGACGCCGTTGTCATTGGACCACTTGATAAAAAATGCGGTTCCGTATTTCTGCCAGGGCTCCATGTTGGGATGATTCTGCGTGCGCAATATGACGTCGGTATTTCGCTTGGTCAATGCTGCTAAATCATGCACCTTGATGCCTTTGTTGCCGCGCACGGCCAACGCTTTTAATTTCTTCGACGCCATCACCGCACCCTGCCCGGTTCGCCCGGCTTGCCGACCGAAATCATGGGTGATGCAGGAAAACAAAACGCCGTTCTCTGCGGAAGGTCCTACGGTTGCGATTTCAAAATCTTCGCCTAGGTTCTTTTTAAATTTCTCTTCGCAATCTAATGAGCCCATGCCCCAATACTCGGCAGCGTCCCGTATTTCTACGGTGTCGTTGTCGATGTAAAGATACACCGGTTTGGGCGAAATCCCGGTAAAGATGATCATGTCATATCCGGCAAATTTCAACATGGGACCCAAATGACCGCCCATGTTGGAGTCGCCGTGTCCGTTGGTCAATGGTGAAACTGAACCGAATTCTATTTTGGAACCGGCGGGTGAAAAACAACCGCTCATCACTCCGACGGTAACGATAAACCAGTTCTCCGGTCCTAACGGGTCGGCGTCCCTGGGTACGTTGTCGTACAGTAACTTTGAAACGACACCTCGTCCCCCATACCATTTTCGGAACAATTCCTTGTCCGTTGGTTCCTTGCAAATCTCAGCAGTAGTGAGATTGATTTTTAACGTTGTTCCGGCCAGGCCGTTATTGCTTGTCATGTTATGACTTGTCATGTTATGCCTCCGTTGCCGCTTTGACTTTTGGTTCCCATTCAACAATGGCGGCGGTGTTGCAAAGTTGGGTACACTTCATGCAGAAGTCACAGATAATTACATGATCCAGGTCCGGATGCTGAAAGACCACATCCATGGGACAGGCGGTAACGCATGCGCCGCAATTGGTGCATTTTTCCTTGTCTACGATAAAAGCGCCGATGTTGTTCTGAGTAATGGCGCCTTCGGGGCAGGCTTCTTCACATTTGCCGCACTGGGTGCAAACGTAAGGACGATACTTCCCGGGATTGGGAAATTTCGCGTCTATGCGCAATGCCGCTTTGGCGGGATTGATCTCATTGTAATGCGAGATTCCGCAAATCTGGAGACATAACCGACAGCCGGTACAGTTGTCTTTATGAACTCTTATTCTCATTTAAATCCTCCAACTAACTTGTTTCCTCGATATATTCTAAACTCTATCTATTCTCTATCTATTCTCTGCACTTAATTTCATTATCCGCACGGAAGGCCTCACGGAGGCAGCCTCACGGAGGCACACCTCACAGGGGCAACCCCTCAAGGCTTCCCGTGCGGTTTAACGATTATCAGGCTTCTTGATAAGGCTCTACAATGGCAACGATTTCCGGTAAGTCGATGCCCAGTTCTTTTAAGCGTGCGATGGTGGGCACGCCGTTGTTGGTCCAACCTCGACGCTTGTACGCGGCGTCTACTACGTCGGAATATTTTTGGTACCGGTAATCACGGATGATCTTGACTTTCTCGGCGGTACTCTTGCCGACGGGGTCGACTCCGATCAATTCTTTCATCTGCGTATCGTAGCGTTCGACTCTGGATTCGTATTCTTCTTCAGTAACCGGGCCCATGGCGCGATAAGGAGGAATGTCGTGTTCACGAGTACCAACGCCCATCATCAAACTCAAGATACGCTGGAAATTGTGGACTCGGGCACTTTGATTCAACATGTCTTCTTCGTGGATTTCTTTGCCGGTCATGCCTTCAAAAAACTTGAAAAAATCTTCCACGTGTTCGGGGACCTTGGCGGCCTTCTGTGGCTCATGTTTCTTGTTGTCGGCGGGTACGACGTCGTTCCAAATGATTTTACACTGTCCCAATAGTCCGAACCAAGTGCGCCACAGGGGAAAATAATACAGGGCTTCGGCTTTGTCTTCGTCGGTGGGGATCTGGTTGTTTACCATGTCCATGAATATCAACCACGCTTCGTCATGTTGCGGGCCTTTGATGGCCATGGTGTAACCGGCTTGTTGGGCCAGGGATTCTTTGCTGACGTATTCGGAATATTCCAGGCCTTTGGCTTCCATGCCGATGTCATGCATGAAGGCGGCGTCGGCGCCGTATTCTTTGGCCCATTTCTCTTTTAACCAGCGTACGCCTTGGCCGACGTCTACGCCGAATCCTTCGCCCAGTGCCATTTGGTGCAAACATTCCAGTACTTCGGCTGCGGCTCCGAATTTCATTTCCATGCCGCCGGTGTGCTCTTTGGTGATGATGCCGTTTTCATAACACTCCATCACAAAGGCGGTACAGGTTGACATGGAGATGGTGTCGATGCCGTAGGTGTCGCAGTAAAAGTTGAATTCTACCAGGAAATCCATGTCGAAACATCCCATGCTGGCGGCTCCGGCTGCGGTTTCATATTCGGGGCCGTCTACGCAGACGCGGTCGCCTTTGTAGGGGCCGGTTCGCAGTTCAAATTTATCCACTGCTTTGGCGCAAGCCATGGAACAACCTTTCCAGCAGGCGTCCGGTTGGTCCTGGGTGAAATATACTTCTTTCAATAATTTCTTGCCGATGCGCCAAGTGTCGGGGTGACTGCCGAACTTGTGGTTGTGGACCGGTAAGAGGTCGTATGCGTCCATGACGTCCACGATATTGGCGGTGCCTAAGGCACGCATTTCGTTTTGCTTGGTGTCCAATGTGGCCATTTCGGCGTTGATGCGCATGCCGTAATCTCGAATCATTTGCGCGTCCACCGGCCCGTTCAGGTCGTCGATCACTTCGATTGCGCCGGTGGGACAAACGTAAGCACAGGATGTACAGCCGATGCAATGGGGGTCCGATTGGCCGAAGGGCATTGTCATGTGTCGCTGCATGCCGCGACCGGCGAAATCCAGGATGCGTTCCTGAACAAACTCTTCACAGGCGACGACGCAATGGCCGCAAAGGATGCAGGCTTTGGGGTTCTCGTCGGTCAGCTCGCTTTTAAATACGCCGGCGTCGGTGACGCCGCATTGCTGCGCGATTTCTTTGACTACGGGTACGTTGGGCCAACGGCCCAGATACATTTCCGCCAGAATTTTGCGGTGCGCCTGTACTTTTTCTGAATGGGTGACTATGCTGACTTCTGCGCGAACGGGATAGTTGCAGGATGTAACCAATTCTTTCTTGCCATTCACTTCGATCTCGACGACGCAAAGTCGGCAATTGCCGGTGGGTGTCAGGTCTTTGTGATGACACAGGGTGGGGATGGTGATGTTTTCCTGCTGGGCGGCTTTTAAAAGACTGGTTCCTTCCAGCACGGTTATTTTTTTATCGTTGATGGTAATGTCTATTTTTTTGGGTGTATGTGTGGCCATGATTAGTTAACCTCCACTGCATTAAATTTACAAACATCGAAACAGATACCGCATTTAATGCAAGTATCCTGATCAATGACGTGCAGACCTTTTTTCTTGCCGCTGATGGCGTTGACCGGACACTTAATCGCACACAGGGTACAGCCGGTGCAATTTTTGTTGATGTCGTAAGTGATCAACGATTTGCACACTCCGGCGCGGCATTTTTTCTCTTTGATGTGTTCTTCGTACTCATGTCTGAAATAGCGCAGCGTGCTTAGTATCGGATTGGGTGCGGTGCCGCCCAGTTGACAGAGGCTGGTGTCCATGACGGTAGCGGAGACGTTTTCCAGAAAGGTAAGGTCTTCTTCGCGACCTTCACCGTTGCATATGCGCGTCAAGCAATTGGTCAGGGCAAACAGTCCTTCACGGCAGGGGGTGCATTTACCACAAGATTCGTCCGCTAGGAACTTCAGAAAATACCGCGCGACGTCAACCATGCAGGTGTGATCGTCCATAACCAGAATTCCGCCGGAACCCATCATGCTGCCGGCTTCCAGCAGTGAATCGTAATCTACTTTCATGTCCTGCATACTTGCCGGGATACATCCGCCTGAGGGTCCGCCGGTTTGTACGGCTTTGAACTCTCGTCCGCCGGCAATACCGCCGCCGATCTCTGCTACGATTTCCCGCAACGTTATTCCCAGCGGTACTTCAACCAAGCCGGTACGACGTAAGTCGCCCAACAGGGAAAACACTTTGGTGCCGGCGGAGCCGTCCCAAGGGCTCTTGCTCACATCTCCGGTTCCGATGGAGGCGAACCATTGGGCGCCTTTTTCGATGATTAACGGGATGTTGACCCAGGTCTCGACATTGTTAAGCACGGTCGGTTTGTTGCGGAATCCGTATTCCACGCTGTGTACGTATTTAGCGCGGGGTTCTCCGACTCGACCGGACATGGCGGCCATTAATGCGGAAGATTCACCGCAAACAAATGCTCCGGCACCGTGGTGAATGGTCAGGTCGAAACTGAATTCCGATTCCAGAATGTTTTTGCCCAGCAGTCCGTATTCCCGTGCTGCGGCGATTGCTTTTTGCAGGCGCTCGGTGGCCAGCGGGTACTCTTTGCGAATATATATAAACCCTTCCGTCGCACCTACTGCGAACGCACCGATCATCATGCCTTCGATCAGTGAATGGGGATCCGCTTCGATGATGCTGCGGTCCATATAGGCACCGGGGCCCCCTTCGTCGGCGTTACAGGCGACGTAGATTACTTCGCCCCGTTCCACCCGTGCTTTTTTGCCGGCTTCCCATTTTAAACCTGTGGGGAACCCTCCACCGCCTCGACCGCGTAGGCCGGATCGGATGATCTCGGTGATGACGCCGTCGGGGGTGTTTTCTGTAATTACTTTCTTGATGGATGTGTAACCGCCTCGGGCGATGAAATGGTCGATGTTCAACGGGTCGATCAGGCCTTTGTTGCGTAGGGCGTTTAATTGCTGCTTGGCGAAAAATCCTACCTCGGACATGGTGGGCTGTACCTTCCCGCTTTCGGGATCTTTGTACATTAACGCTTCTACCGGTTTGCCTTCGATCAAATGAGACTGGATGATGGTTTCAACGTCTTTTTCTTTTAATTTCTGATAGAACGTTCCTTCCGGCTGCACCACGATGATGGGGCCTGCCGCACAGAAACCGTTGCAGCCTGTGCCCACGGCCAGATAGTCTTTGTCAAGTCCTTTGTCTTTAAGAACTTGTTTTGCTTTTTCCAAGATATCGAATCCATTGGCTGACACGCAGCCGGTACCGGTACAGGTCATCAGCACGGCTTTGTAGCCGGCGAAATTTTTATTTTGGGTATCGGCGATTTCTTTTAATTTCAGGTTGGTCATTCTTTTGTTAGTCATCTCAATCACCTCACTTTTTCCCGGCATTTTTCAGCAGCTTTGCGATATCTTTGGACTTCAAGTTGCCGTGAACATTATCGCCCATTTTGACGACAGGTGCGATACTGCATGCACCCAGACAAGCCACAGCTTCGAGAGTGAACTTTTTATCCGGGGTGGTCTGACCGCTTTTGACTTCCAACAGTTCTTCGAAGGTATCCAGCAGCTTGGCCGCGCCTTTGACGTGACAGGGGGTGCCCATGCAGACCTGGATAATGGTTTCGCCTTTTTCTTCCAAGCTGAAGGCTTTGTAGAAAGTCGCGATATGATAAAGATACGCTTTGGGTACGCCGGTTTTAAACAGTATGCGGTCAATGGCTGTAATGGAGATGTGGCGGAAGCGTTCTTGAATATCCTGCATCATTTCGGTGACGAATTCGGGATCGTTGCCCCATTTCTCAATAATGGCGTCCAGTTCGTTCACTTCGCCGCCGCATTGCACCGAGAGTATTTTAGGAGTCGTCATTTTGGCGACTTTGTTTTCTTCGATACGCCAAGCCGGAGTAATATCTCGATTGCGTACCACCAGAGCTTTAAGTTTTTTGTTTCTGAACACGGTCCCCACGCCGCCGCGTCCGGCCTGTTTCAGGCGAGCCACACGTCGGCGCCAATCCCAGAAAGAAAAATTCAACAAGCCCATGCGGGAGTGTTCCGCAGCACGACCGGCGGAAACGACGGAGATGTTGCGCATGTCCAAGTCGTCGTCGGCGTACATTTCGGTCAGTTCTTCAGCCAATACATGGGAATCGATACTCTCTTGCGGAGCGGTTTCGATAGTGATTTTTTTATTTACAGCATCAATATAGATAATAATCTCTTCCTGAGCTTTGCCCACAATAGTCAAGGCATCGAATCCCGCAAACTTGAACAGAGGACCGAAGTGACCGCCCACATTACAATCCATGATGGAATGGGTTATCGGTGAAATCGACGTAACAATGGTTTTTCCCGAACCGGGAAAGGACGTAGTACCTCCCAACGGCCCGGAAGAAAAACAAAGCGGATTTTCCGGACTGTCCCATTTGGTGTCCTTAGAAATTTCTTGAAACATTAACCACAGATCAAACCCTTTACCGCCGACCCACAGATCTTTCATTTGTTGGGTAGTGGTTTGGGTGGTGATCTCATTTTTAGTCAAGTCAATACGCAGGATCCTATCGGAATAGCCCTTATTCAGCGGCGCTATTTGAAAAGGAAACTCGCATATGACTCGATGTGTATCTCTCATCTGTTTTATAGCAGACATCTATCAATACCTCCAGATTAAATTTAAGTATGGTCCGAAAAATTAGTTATCTTTGACAATCGCCAGCGCATCGGCCGGGCATTCCCTAGCGCAGGCGCCGCAGGCGATACATTTGAAGGGCACTCCGGCTCCTTCGAAAAGGCGCATATTATCGGTGGGGCAAGCGTCGACGCAGAGGTGACATTCATTGCACAGTTTCTTGTTCAACATCACCACACCGAATTTGTTGATGGTCAACGCTTCGGTGGGACACGCGTCAACGCAGGTCCCGCACTGATTGCAGACGCTTAAGCGAAAATTGCCGTGTTCTTCGGGAAATAATTCGATACAAGATTTTTCCGGTACGTTTTCTTTAAAATACAACATCGAACAAGCCGTCACGCAGGAATTGCAGCCGATGCATTTGTCGTTATAGGTTTCCAGAACTTTCATTTATTTCTCGCCCTCCTCGATCAGTATTTCAATTTTTTTCTTGCCTTCAGGAATTTTATCCAGGGCGTCAACCATGCCGCCGATGGTACTTAAAAACATCCGTTGAACAAATTCGTTCATCGGGATCTCTTTGTTGTCCACTTTCAAAACAATCTTACTCATGGTAAGCCTCCATAAATGTTGATATTTCGTTTATATTATCTCTGTTGAAATTGGGTATCTCATCGGTCACCGGTTTGTCTGAAATGATGGCAACTGATTGATCAAAAGAGAACTTAGGTGAGTCATTAACCGTGCTGTTGAAAATTTCGATCATGGGGATATCGTCGCGGCGCAGTCCTTCCAGCAGGAGGATATCGCAATTATCGTGGTTGACTTCCTTTTCCAGGAGGGCAAACACATGGGTTTTATTTTCCACTCGTTGCATGGTCAGCAATTCTTTTTTCGCCGCCAGATAGACCTTTTCCGTACCGGCGGCAAGGAATTTGAAGGTATCCTTGGTTTCCGGTTCAAGGTAATATTTATCCGGGGCGTTTTTGACGGCGACAACTCTTTTATTTGCGGACGTGAAGTGCTGGATCAAGCGAGTTATCACGGTCGTTTTCCCACTCCCGGACCAACCGGTAATCGAAAACATTTTCATCAAGGATTATGATAGTATAATAAAGTCCATTAGTCAATGTTTTTTAACGAAAAACTTCAAAAATAGTTAAACTCATAACATGTTAGGGAAGGCTAGCAAGGGGCATTGTATCTTGAATTCCCGGATAAGGAAGAGAGTGGAGACTGATACTTTACATCCGTTGTCGGTGTGGTCTTTCCTCCTTGATATTTGACCCGATTGAGACCTCTTTTTTCTCTTTCATCTTTCATCTTTTTTTCCGCAGGAATACTGGGGGTCAAGGGGGAGCCTCCCCCTTGCCGCCGGAGGCAATCTTTTTCATTTTTCACTTCAATCATTTCAACAACAACCGAATCGTATTGTGAAACAGGTGATTTAAAGACAGCGGTTGACATTTTGAATTTTTAAGTTTATATTAGAGGTGAAAGGAGAATTAATATGAATGTGGCGATTGAC
>Ga0210347_1032714_pt1 | contig 11063 bp, 5 predicted proteins | sample S456metaT_FD_159705 | JGI IMG/M metagenome (GOLD analysis project Ga0210347, IMG submission 159705) | Metatranscriptome of estuarine sediment microbial communities from the Columbia River estuary, Washington, United States - S.456... | ecosystem: Environmental > Aquatic > Marine > Intertidal zone...
CGCCTTTCTCTTTTTTGTCGGTTTTTTCCAGACCGTCTTTTTCTTCTTTTTCCCGTTCTTCCAGCAGTTGCAGTTCTTCTTTGGAAAGATTGAACCGGTCAAAAGCTTCCTGAGTAAGGAAGAGACCGTAGACATCATTCTGTGAGCCCCAACCGTGTTCTCTGAGTCCGCGGCGGTTGCTGTACCAGAAAATCATTTTTCCTTTCATGCCGAAGCGGGGAAAAGAGTCGAAGTAACCGCTGTTGGTCAGGTTGATTACCTCTTTTGTACCTGAAGCATCCACCAGTCCCACTTCCGTCATCCAACGACTGCGGTCCATGAACTGTACCACCAACCATTTTCCATCCGGCGACCATTGAAACCATTGGTCGCCGTCCGTATAGGAATAATTTTTCTCCCCGGATAGTACGGTACGTACTTTACCCGAAGCGATATTCAGAACGTTGAGGGTGGTGCGTTCCGCCAGGAAAGCCACTTCCTTGCCGTCCGGGCTGTAGGAGGGTTGAAACGCTTCCGGGTCGGTTTTTAGGAGGGTCTTAACATTAATCACTGTGGCATTGGCAAAATATTTTTCCTCTTTGCGTGCCGGTGCTGCTTCATAAAGGCCCCAACTGTTGCCTATTTCAGCCGCGAACAATAATTTTTTACCGTCAGGAGCAAAGGAGACCGAGCGTTCTTGTTCGGCAGTGTCGGTCACCCGTTTGGTGGTGCCGTGTTCCACGGACGTTACGAATACTTCGCCGCGGGAAATGAATGCGATTTCCTTGCCGTTGGGTGAGAGGTCCATTTCTGTGGTGCCGTCAGTAATTGAGAGGAATTGATCGGCGTTATCCAGGTGATCTAGTGCTGCCCGCACCGTGACTTTTTGCGGCTCTTGGGTACCTGCTTTGAGAGTATGGATTTCACCATTAAAGGCAAAACATAGGTCGCCTTTTGCTGAAGCGGTCAGGAAGCGAACCGGATGTTTTTTATAAAAAGTCACCTGTACAGCCTTTTCAGGTTCCGACCGTTTCATTTTCCAGACATTAAACGTGCCGCTCCGTTCGCTGAGGAAGAAAATCCAATCCTGTTCCGCGCCCCACACGCCGTTGCGGTCATCGGCACTATGGGTGGTCAATTGGCTGTGTTTTTTCGATGCAGCATCATAGCACCAGATATCTCTGGCAAAGGCTGAAGTATCGTGTTTGCGCCATGAATTTTCGTAGCCTTTGCGAAAATTATAAAGAATATAACGTTGGCTTTTATCCGGGGTGGCATCGTCGGCCGGAGTGGTCAGGATTTGTTCCGGTCTGTCGCCTTTTATAGAAACGGCATAGAGTTCCGGCAGCACGCCTGTGGGAAAAAGAGTGGATGCCGCGTCGTCCATGCGGGCAGAAGCGAATAAAATTCTCCTACCGTCGGCGTAGAAAGCCGTAGGGTAGTCGTTGCTGCTGTGAAAGGTCAAGCGTTTGGCTTCGCCGCCGCCGGCAGGTACCAGGAACACATCCATGTTCCCGAACCGATTGGAAGCAAAAGCAATAAACCGACTATCCGGGGACCAAACCGGTTTGAAGTCGTACGCTTTGTGACGGGTCAGCGGTACAGCGGTGCCTCCCTCCACCGGTACGGTGAACAGGTCGCCCCGGTAACAAAAGGCGATTGTTCGACCGTCGGGTGAAACGGCAGGGTAGCGTAACCACAAGGCATCATCCTGGGCTGCCGCTGAATAAGGTACCATCATTGGTACCGATATAAATGAAAATCCGATCATACACCATAAGCTGAAAGTCTTAAACCTTTGTCTCCAATTCATTAAATACTCCTCGTTTGAATTTATGGCTGAATTCAATGTTCTTCCAGCACGGGAATCATTGGATTCAGTTATATTAAGATACGTATTGGCAGCTTGAAAGGTTGTACAAACCTGCGATTTGGTTTAAAATATGTCTTATTAAAGATAAAAGAAACGAGTGACGCAATTGGTGAGTTTCAGCTTTTTAGGGAACGGTCGCGACCGTTCCCTGCGGGGAACACGGACGGACACGGACGGGTATATATTTTTTTTAAAATTAGAATTGCCGGCGGAAAAAAGAGGCAAAAAGGTGACAGGCAAATTCTTCTTAACATGGAATTTCAAAAGGAGAATTGCAGGGTGAGATTGGAAAAGCTTGACAATTTTTTTTTGCTTATTTATAATTAAACCTTAGCTCTTAAAATTGTTGAGAATGCTGTGGTAATGGGATTTGTGCCTGAATCTCTTAAGGAGACTTTGCAAAAAAAATCGTTGCACGTCTTCGTTGAAAATAGTGCAACAAAAATTACAAATATAGGGAGGAAACAATTATGAGTAATGGTACCAAACAACCCAACATAATTTTGATCATGACCGACCAGGAAAGAGCACCGATGCACATGGAGGAAGTCGATTTAGATGCCGTCCTACCGGGACGCGCTCGACTTCGGAACGAAGGCATCAGCTATGAGAATTTTTATATAAATTCGTCACCCTGTACACCCAACCGTTCCGTCATGCTTACCGGACTCTATACGCAGCAGACCTGGATGTGCGGCAATGTGGATTTAATGCAATCGTCGTTGCGAACTGAGTTTCCCACTTTTGCCAAAGCGTTGCGGGATCAGGGTTATGAAACGGTATATCACGGTAAATGTCATTTCGCTGAAAATGAAACGATGCCCAATGAAGGCGATGAACCGACCCTTGACAGTAAAAATGCGTTGGTGGATTACGGTTTTAATAAATATGATCCCCCCCATGAAGCCGCCGGCGGCAAGAACCAGGGACAGGAAGAAGACCCCCTGATTGCCGTGGCTGCGAAGGATTTTATCACTAATTGGGATAACCCCGATAAACCGTTTCTCTCGGTGGTGAGTCTGGTGAATCCCCACGATATGATGTACTATCCCCGTGAACTGGATACGTCGCAAATGGATGTGGATTATAATCCCGGCGTGCCTTCTAATTTCGAAAGTTTGAGCCGATTGGAATCGGGAAAACCGTCTTGTCAGAGTCAATACAGGAAAATCAGCAACCTGGCTTTCGGGAAGATGCCGGATGATATCCTAACCCAGGATGATAAAGACGCTTATGAACATTGCTGCAAAAGTTATTTATGGCTTCAACAATTGGTGGATAAAGAAATTCTCGGCATATTGGAAACTCTGGACAATAAACCGACCCTTAAGGAGAATACAATTGTTATCTTCACCTCTGATCACGGTGAAATGGCCGGTTCACACGGGTTGCTGGGGAAGCAGTGTCATTTCTATGAAGAAGCCGTCAGAGTGCCTTTTTATGTAGTGGATTATACCGGCAAATGGGTGGCTCCCGACCAAAGAGGTACTGTTCGTTCCCGATTGGCTTCCACTATTGATATATTTCCCACCTTGCTGGGACTGTCCGCAGTCGGGACCGGGGAAGATTATAGTTTCCTGCCGGGCGTTGATTTGACCGCCAACATAGCTGACCCAGCCGCACCGACTCGTGATTATACGCTGTTTGCGTATGATTTCAGGCTTCCTGTGGTGACCGCGCCCGACAATATCCTGGGCATAGTGGAAGAGGGTTGGAAAGGTGCGGTCTACGATTATTGGCGCATGGATATTGTTGCTGGTGACCCTGCCCGTAAGCCTGAAGAGAATGTGGAGATTGCAGACGCCGAGGGGGAATGTGAACTGTATAAACGGGGCACTGCCGAGGACAAATTGGAAATGTCGAATCTTGCTGATAGTTACCCGCAGAAGATGAAAGAGATTAAGGAAAAATTATACCGTCTTGCAAAATCCGAAATTCGCAAACCTCTGCCTGAAATATACCAAATCGTGAGCCATGAAGCTAAACTGGATTATATCAAACAGCAGCAACCGGTCAGAAACATGGATTTCGACAGCCTCTCAAACGTAAGCAAACAGAAATTGTTCGGCTAAGTAATTCTGTGGATAAGGAATCAGCCCGGATTCTACAATAAGAACCCCGCAGGGATTAGTGGTAGATCTTGCTTTTTTGTTTCATTAATTTTTCGATTCCTTTGATATCCTTGGGCAGCGCCTGGGAAAGAACTGTGCAGCCGGTCTCCGTGACCAGGATATTATCTTCGATACGAATGCAAATATCGGCGTATTTTTCCGCAATAGGACGTACTGCTATGACGAACGCTTCCACTTCGGCTTTGGACATATCCGGAGGTAATTCCATAGTGAGCATTTTATCCAGAAGGGAAGGGTCGATATAAATGCCCGGTTCAAAGGCAAATACAATACCCGGTTCCAAAATACGGCCTTCTTCTTTTTCTCTGTGCATATCGCCGACGTCGTGGGTATCCAGGCCCAGCCAGTGTCCCAATTGGAAATAGCGGAACCAGATCGCCTGCTGCCACCGTTTCTCCGGGTTCGTCAGCAATCCCAATCGAACCATTTCAGAGATCATAATGTTTAAAGATGCTTTAAACACTTCTTTGAAGCCTTTTCCCGGTTTTACTACAGAGATGCCTGCGTATTGGGCATTTAATACGATATTGTAGATCTCTTTTTGGCGCGGGGAGAATTTCCCGTTTACTGGAATGGTCCGGGTTACATCCGCCGAATAATAGCCGTATTCGGCACCGATGTCGATCAATATGGAACCGCCGTCCGCTGTTTGACGGCTACCGGGCGTGTAGTGCATGACGGAGGCGCCGGGGCCGGTTCCGATAATGGACTGGAAAGCGACTCGCGGTGACCCGTTGTCCTGAAACAGATGGTGGACCATGGCGGCTACTTGATACTCTTTTAAGCCCGGTTTCATGACGGTCATCATTTCCCTGTGGGTGAGGGTGGTGATATCAACGGCTTTTTGGATCATGGCGATTTCGTCTTTGCTTTTGAATAAACGAAGTTCCCCGATCAACGGACGCGGGTCCTGTATCTGGCGGCTCTGGTGCGCAGCACTGCGTTTGCTTAGAGCGATGATTTGCTGCATCGTTTTTTCATCATCGAAAGAGCAGTAGATTTTTTTTATACCTCGCAATACGCCCGGCAGTTTCTCGTCCAGAGTTGCAATGGGAAAGGCCGCATCCGCGCCGTAGACGGATTTGCAGGCCGCCGTACCTTCGGTCTTGCCGGACCACATTTGCTGTTGCAGGTTTTTCTCCTTTACGAACATGATGAATTTCTCTTCAGCGCCGGGTATCAATAAAAAAACCGCGCCGGGGTGATCGAAGCCGGTCAAATAGTGAAAATTACTTTCCTGCCTAAAGAGGTAATCGATATCGGAATTACGCGTGATGATTTCCGCGCCTTTGAAAATCGCGATACCGCCGTCCATTTTTTCAATCAACGCAGCTCTGCGTTGAGCGAAAACACCGTTTTTCAACCATTCTTGTTTGGATGCCTCGTCCTGGGCGGTTAAAATGGTGGAAAGGGTTAGAAGAGAAAATAAGAACCATACTATTATGATAACTCGTTTCATGTTGCAGCCTCCATTTAAATTGAATTATAGCCTAAACTTACCATAACACGGGGATAATTGCAACTAAGTAGCGAAGAATCCTCTACTGACACGGACGACACGGTGCGGACGACACGGTGCGGAATAATGATAAGTGCTAAAACATTTTTTTATAAATGGCGTTGATATCGATGGATTGACGCAGCACTGCGGCCAGTCGGGACAGTTCCTTGTCCAGGTCCGGTTCTTGGCGTGAGCTGGTGAGTGTCAGTCCTTTTTTTAGACGCAGCTTGTTGATGATGAAATTCCGAAAGGGTGCGCCGTCGAAAATGCCGTGAATATAGGTGCCCCAGATAGAGCCGCTCTGGTTGCGCCCACCATAGACGGCATGACTGTCCGAAGCATCGGCTCTTTGGTTCAACAGAAAGGGAGGCTCGTTTGATTGGGTGTGCCCGTGGTGGATTTCATACCCCCGTACCGGCAGGTTGCCTTCGGTGCAGACGGCGTCTACCTGGGTCAGGCGTTTTTCGCCGGACATCACCGTGGTCATGTCCAGAAATCCCAGACCGTTGGTCTCTTTGCTCAAGGATTCCACAGCGTCGGGGTCGATGATTTTTTTGCCCAGCATCTGGTAACCACCGCAAATACCGGCGATCATGCGTCCGGCTGAGACGCACCGTTCCAGAGCGGGAACAAAACCCTTTTGCCTTAAATAATTCATGTCGTTGATGGTGTTTTTGCTGCCCGGCAGGATGATCAGGTCGAATCCTTCCAACCCTTCGGGATTGCCGATCACCGTGAGCTTTACATCGGGGTCCAAGGCAAACACATCCATGTCGGTGAAATTGGAAATATGCGGCAAATCAATGACCCCGATGTTGATTTTGTCTAGGTCATGGAAAATAGACGGGTCGATATGGCGGTTCACATGTGTTTTGAATTCTACCGAATCCTCGTCCGGCAGGTTCAGTTCCCGTACCATCGGCACCACGCCGAACAACGTTTTACCCGTACGATTTTCCAGAAAATCATTCGCCGGTTTCAACAAGTCCGCGTTGCCCCGGAACTTGTTGATGATGAACCCGGCCGTTAAGTCCTGTTCGTCCGGATCCAGCAAGTCGTAGGTCCCGATCAAGTGTGCATAGACGCCGCCGCGATCAATGTCGCCCACAATGATCACCGGACAGCCGGTCATTTTAGCCACGTGCATGTTGGTGATTTCGTCTTTTTTTAAATTAATCTCCGCCGGTGAGCCGGCTCCTTCAATGACAATGACGTCGTATTGAGATGCCAAGTGCCGGTACGCGTCGTGGATTACCTGTCGCAACTGTTGCTTGAAACCGGCGTAGGATTTCACCGTCATATTGCCGGCAGGTTTGCCCATGACGATTACTTGTGAGCCGGTGTCTTTGCTTGGTTTCAACAGCACCGGGTTCATGTGAACGTCCGGTTTGATACGACAGGCCGCCGCCTGAACCGCCTGAGCGCGACCCATTTCCAGGCCGTCTTCCGTAACGAAAGAGTTCAACGCCATGTTCTGAGCTTTGAAAGGCGCGACGGTATAACCGTCTTCCAATAAAATCCGGCAGAAGCCGGCCGCCAATACGGATTTACCCACATTGGACGCAGTACCTTGAAACATAATTGCTTTTGTCATGCCTTTATTATAACTTTTTCCGGTGTTGGGGTAAAGGTTTGCGTTTTTGTTTCCTCGAAGCCTGCGGCGCAAATCCCCTCGAAGCCTGCGGTGCTAATCCTGCATCAGTTGAGCAACCCAACCGCCGCCGGGGGCAAGATGAATTTTTAGCCTGTCCCCTTGTTTCGCTGATTGTTGAAAATAGCTGAAATCATTGCCGTTGCGGTCCGCATTGAGACCGTCGGTATAAGCCGTCATCTTAAACGAGGCGTTGTCCGGCAGGAAATCAAATTTTATTTCCATATCTCTTGCGGTCCAATCGGTCATGGCTCCAATGTACCAGTCTTTCCCCTTACGTCGGGCAATAATGACGTAATCGCCGATCTTACCGTCCAAGCAACGGGTTTCGTCCCAGGTGACGGGCACGGCGGCAAGGAATTTCATACATTCCGGTTCACGGTAGTAGTGGGAGGGGTTGTCCGCCAACATTTGCAACGGGCTCTCGTATACGACGTACATGGCCAGTTGATGCGTGCGGGTGCCTTTGCTCATGGGTCGGTTCCAGAAGGGTGCGAAATCCGTCTCCTGCGCATTAATCATGGCGCCGGGCGTGAAATCCATGGGACCGGATACCATACGAATAAACGGTATGGTCACTTCATGATCGGGGCCTAGGCCGCTTTTCCATTTGTAATTTTCCAGACCCTTGACGCTCTCACGAGTGATGACGTTGGGATAAGCGCGACGCAAACCCCGCGGCGTGTAAGAACCATGGAAATCGACCAATAACTTTCGATGAGCCGCAGCTTTTGCAACTTTATGATAATAATTTACCATGGGCTGATCGTCCCGTTGCATGAAATCCACCTTAATGCCTTTAATACCCCAGGCCTCGAATTGATCAAGAGTTTCGTCCAATTGTTGGTCCAGGGTTTTCCAGATCACCCAGAGGATGACCCCCACGTTTTTTTGTGCGGCATGCGCCAAGATAGCCGGCATATCAATATCCGGATTGATTTTTTTCAGGTCCCCCAGTTCATACCAGCCTTCGTCCATGATAATATAGTCGATGTCGAATTTTGCCGCGAAATCAATATAATATTTATACGTCTGAGTATTCACGCCGGCCCGGAAATCCACGCCGTGGATATTGTTGAAATTCCACCAATCCCAGGCCGTCTTGCCCGGTGTGATCCAGGAGGTATCTTTAATTTGCAACGGAGCAGCCAGTTGGAAAACCAATTGATTGTGAATTAAATCCTTATCTTCCAGCGCAATAGCCAGCACCCGCCAGGGCAGACTGCGGCGCCCGTCGGTTCGGGCGATATAGTCCGCGTATTCCGTTACCGGAATGTTGCGGTCCCAGCCCCGCTCACCTTTCTTGGGTTGCGCCTCCTGCAACGGGTATCCGGGAAATATCCCCTTTAAACCGTTACCGCCCGTGCCTTGCAAGTAGAGACCGGGATAATCCCGCAGATCCGCTTCCATAATCAACAGCTTGGGACCCTCCGTAATTGCCGTCAGGGCCGGTAAGCTGCTGAATTTGTCCGAACCGATATCCGCCAGGGCAAAGGGTTCATACAAACGCTCCTGGTGCGATTGGAAACTGCTTTCCAAAGGAAACAGAGTGTTGTAATTACCGTTGAAATTAAAACGAACCTCTTCGTTTTTAATTTTGATCTTGCCGTTATCCCCTTTGCAGGAGAGCACGAAACGATAGGCCGTGCCGTTGTCATAGGCTCGAAAAATGAGTCCGTAACCGCCTTTGAAGGTGAGTTCCAATTGGTTGTAACAGTCTTTGATCACACTGTTTTTTTCCGGTATCGTCGGTTTGATGGTTAGGTTGCGTGAAACCTGCGACACCTTTTTAATTTTCGGATTTTTACCCAGAACCCAGTCCGGGTATAATGTCAACGAAATAGGGGAGGGGGCCAGCAGGGATTTATTATCCAGACTGACGGAGTACTGAATCGAATCAGTAATGTTGACTGTAATCTTCACGTGTTTATCCGGTGAATGAATAATATAGTCGGCAGCATTCAGGTGAATTTGGGAAACAAGGGGCATTAGTATAAAAGACAAAAAAAGGCAAACCAACGTTTTAAAATGTATCATCAAAATAACCTCCCGGCAGAATGGTTTTAATGTCTAATATATCAGAAGATGCGCCGGCTGTCAAATGCTTTCTCCGCCGGCCTCTTTTTTCTCTCTCAAGAGTTCCCGACTTTGGTTAATGTTGATGCTTCATAAAATGTTCACGCATTGTCCGAGCATAGCCACAGGAAACAACGGATTTCAATACCCCATGCCCCCTTGCGGGGGAACCATCGCGGCACCTAACCGGGCATCATGGTAAAAAGAGAGTCGGCGGGGTTGTCGCCAATGTGACGGAGGGTGCGATGGATGTACTTTTTATAGGTCAGGTTCTTGCGTACGTTTACCTGGTATCCGAAAGTACCCAACGCTTTGATATTGCGCTGCAACGCGCATAAATTCAGTTGTTCGTCATCTATCACCATCCCCCCATCTCGGAGCCGAGCAAATAAGTATTGCCGCAGTTCCTTCAAATCCAGATAGGAATCGAAAGCAAAAGAGACCAGATCATAATACGGCGGTGATTTCAACGAGTCCTGAAAATCCACCAGATGGATTTTATCCCCAAACACCAGCATGTTGCGGGAATGAAAGTCCCGGTGAGCAAACGTGTCATTTGCTCCGATTCGGTCCACTATTCGATGCAAACCATTGCGCAGTTCTTCCGCGCCGGATTCAGATTCCGCACTCTTTATATAAAAAGGCGCAAAGTGGGTCATGAAAAAATCCATCTCCCATTTCATACGGGATTTATCCAGAACAGCCGCAGTATTTTGCACCGGTATTCCTTTTAGTTTCAGCAGAATGTCGGCAATTTCGTCCAGTTTGACTTTCAGCAAATTGGGAGCCTTTTTTAAGTCCCCCAGTTCTTTTTGCAGCAACAGGTCGCCCAAGTCTTCCAGCAGCAGCACGCGATTATCCAATTGATCCCGTACAGCCGGCACATGCAGACCATATTCACGGTAGAGGTCCGTAAAACGGATAATCCGTTGAATTTCCTCGCCCGCTTCCTGCGGATAGACCATCGCCATCAAAGAAGCACAACCGCCCGGTTCAGGGTCTTTTAACATAATCCTAAAAAAAGAACGAACCGACGCCTCGCCCTGAATTTTGCGCAAACCAACAAAAGAAATATGACGTTGCTTCAAAATGCCTTGCAAGTATTTTTTCATCCCCATATTTTAAATCATCATCGAAGAACGGTCAAGAGCGGACAAACCTTTTTCCACCATCACAAAATCACTACAGTAAGCACATTTTCCCTTTGATGTCAGTGACAGCCCGTTTGAAATAATGTATAATAGCCATATGGAAAACAATCAGAGCAATGTGGAGCGAAGCGCGTCAACCATAGAAAAAGAACGCGGCCCCAATACAGGAAATTCCTTATCCATTCAAACCGCGCTGGTCCCAACGGCCCCGGCATTCTCCGGGAAGTCAGGCCCCCAATCACGTATTTTGACCGGATGGAAGAAGAACCAAAGATTACGTATAATCCCTGGGCGGATAAGTTTTGTGTATACTACAGTGGCAAGAAGGATGGTGAGAAAAGATTCAAGGAGTTTTCAAAATACGTCGGGAGTACGAAAGCAGCAATAAAAAGTAAAGAGGAATTCAAGGATAGAAACAATGAATATTGACGGAATGAAGAGGATAACGTTTGACCCACAAGTGATGGGCGGCAAGGCAAGTGACCTGGAATTTAAGGCAACCTAGCCTCCCGCAAAGGCAACTCTTGCTCTTTCCTGAACTCAAGAGCCTCACTAAAAAATGATTAAACGTCAATAAAATTTCGTTCGAGCCACTTAGAAATCTATTCAATCCCAATTCAAATCCGTTCGACCCCGACAGAATTTTTTTCGAGCCGATTTGAAATTTATTTCCCCTGAATAATATTTTATTCGACCGGAC
>Ga0210347_1250257_pt1 | contig 11052 bp, 2 predicted proteins | sample S456metaT_FD_159705 | JGI IMG/M metagenome (GOLD analysis project Ga0210347, IMG submission 159705) | Metatranscriptome of estuarine sediment microbial communities from the Columbia River estuary, Washington, United States - S.456... | ecosystem: Environmental > Aquatic > Marine > Intertidal zone...
ATTTTTTTGATTTACCGAATAGTGAAAATTTGCCTTTCTTTTTTAAATTTATATCGGAGGTGCCGTCGATTTCCGCCAGTTTCTTTCGGGCTAGGGAGTGGTCGGGGTTAATGGATAATGCTTTGCGGAAAAAGCCTTCGGCGCGTTTGGGCTGGTTCTCCGAGATGAATAAGATACCCATGGCGGTAAAAGCTTCAACGTTCCAAGGTTCCAGGTCCATTGCTTTTTGTAAGCTGTCGGCGGCCCGTCTGCGTAGAGCCGGCAGGTTCATTTGACACATGCCCAGCAGTAGGAAGTATGACGCTTTGTAAGGGTCTAATTGAACGGCTTCATCCATCATGGAGGAGGCTTCCCAGAATTTTTTTTGCGTATAAGTGGCTTTGGCGCGACGGTACAACAGCTTGGCTTTTTCAGCTAGATTTTCTTGGATGGTGTCCTGGGCGGTTTCTTTGTAGCCTTTGGTATCGTATTCTCGTTTCTTTTCGTCGGTGGAAAGAGTTTCGTAGGCTTTGTTGATTTCGGCGAAGACAAAATTGGCTTTCTCTTTGATTTCGGGGTCCGGTGCAGTGGAGAGGCGGTCGGGATGATATTTCTTGGCGTAACCGAAATAGGCGTTTTTGATTTCGTTGAAGGTGGCGCTGTTGGTGATGCCTAATAATTGGTAATAATCCATGCGCCCTTCTTTGAGTTGTTCGTAGAGCTGGATGACTGTTTCGATGTTTTTATCTTGTTCTTTGTCAATTTGTACGTCGACGAATTCAAGGGTGTTGAGCAAGTAGAACATGGCTGTTTTTTTCCAGAACATGTCTTCGGAAACTTTCATTACCGGGATGATTCGTTGCAGGGTGGTGGAGGTGTATTTGCTCAGTTCATTGAAGAAGTTCCGTTCTTGTGTTGAGATGGATTCGCTGATGTGCAGGGGTAGTTTGAGGGTGCGCGGGGCTTTGTAATAAAATTTATTTTTAAAATAGGAGACGTTGCTCAGTTTGTTGGTCCCTTCGGAAATGACCCCCGGTAGTTCGATGCTGAATTTGGAGTCTTCGGGAATAGGGGGAACTCGAGGGATAAAATGCCATTCGCCGGAGATCAGCTCAAAGGTGGATGTGGCGATGGTGCGCAGTTGGTAGATCAACGCGAAGAATAGGTCGCGTTGGGTCAGCATGTCTTGTTGCACTAGGATTTTGCCCAGCCTGTCATTGTGTTCCCGGATGAGGCGGCTGATATCTTCGTATTGCGGGCGGTCGATTTTGCCCAGTTTAAAAAGAATTTCACCCAGTCGTTCTTCGATTAGTGTGGTTTTTGCGAACGTCAGCTTCCCGTCTATGAAATAGAGATTTTTTGTAAAGTTCTTACCGGCAACGACCAATTCTCCGCTGGACTTGTCGTGTAGGATCTTTTTCAGCATCAGTGGAACAGGGTACTGAATGATTCTATTCGGCATCGGCCCTCCGTATTTAGTTTTGTGCTCCTTCACATTTAAGAGACGGTAAAAATTTACTACAAATACTGTCTGATGTCAAGCCCTCCCGGCTGTAGTCGGTAATTCTAATTCTAAATGTTATGTTTTTTTTCTTTTTCGGCCTGGAAATTAAATTCCGTCCGTGCCTCATCTAGGTATTTTTTGTCGCGGGACAAGTCTATTTTTTCTCAAAGGGCACGCCTTCGGTCATCCATTTGGGAGCGGCTGCGCCTTTGAGGTAGTGGTCTAGGAACTGTTTCATTTTGATCGTATAGTCCAGTTTGTTTGGGTATTTTTTCAGGTGGTGGGGTTCGTCGTTGTATTGCAAGAAGATGCAATTTTTATTCAAGCGGCGCATGGTAAGATAGAGTTCAATACCCTGGTACCATGGAACAGCTTCGTCTTTGTCGCCGAACTCAATTAGAAGCGGGGTGTCAATGCGGTCGGCAAAAAAGACCGGGGAGTTTTCTATGTAGAGGTGGGGCGCTTGAACCAGTCCGGTACCGATGCGGCTTTGACTTTTTTCGTACTGGAATTGGCGCGCCATGCCGCTGCCCCAACGGATACCGTTGTATGCGCTGGTCATGTTGGAAACCGGTGCCCCGGCTATTGCGGCAGCGAACAATCGGGTCTGGGTGATGACGTAAGCTGTCTGATACCCGCTCCAAGAATGGCCGTGCAAACCGACGGCTTTGGGGTCGGCGATGCCCATTTGTATTAATTTCTGCACACCTGGGACCAAACTTTTCACGGCTGATGAACCCGGGCGACCGATTTCAAAAGTGATGTCCGGTAAAAAAACCACGTAGCCGTTGCCGGTGTAATAAGGGAAACAGGGCCGGTGATTGATCGTTACTTGGTTGAAGTGGTGCAGTTGTTGCGAAAAGAAACGGTAATAATACACCAACACCGGATACCGTTTGCCGGGGTCGTAGTTTTCCGGTAGAATAGCGACCCCTTGGGTTTCTTTGCCGTCGTTATTGAGCCAAGTGATTAACTGGGCAGAGCCCCATAAAAAGGTCTTGATTTGCGGGTTGACGTCGGAAATTTTACGGACGTTTGACAGATTGCCCGTAGCGTACCAGAGATCCGGGAACTCCTGGAAATTCTCGCGGGTAAAAATCAGACTGTCGGCATGTTTGGCTTTTGTAATGAAGCTGAGCGAGCGGTCCTTCATTTCCAGCAATCGTTTCACGCCGGGTTTGCCTAGGCGGCAGTTGTAAAAAGCGGTGAATTTTTCCTTATGTGAATATGCGGCCAGCAACAGCCGTTGGTTTTTAGTAAAAAAAGTTTGCTCCGGGTCCGTCGAGACCACTCGAAAAGAGAGACGGTTTTTCCGACCTTGACCGTCAGTCAGGCAGTGATACGTGCCGGAAGCAGGGAAGAATTCCCAGACATCGTATTTATCATAAATCAGCAGCGACAGATCCTTTTCAGACCAACCGGCAACGCGGTAGCCGGGAACATCGGCCGGGTAATCATGGTCTTCGTTGAAAAAAGGCGTTGCCGTTGCAGCCGTCAGATTGACGCGGCTGCCGTCGCCGGCGTTGTAGAGGTGCCAGTGTTTTTCTTTGTAATAAACCACGTAGCCGCCCAGAGGTGAAATAACTGCGTCGTATTGGTGACGGGTTAAAATCCGGTTGCGGTTGCCTGTTTTCAGGTTGACATAGTACACGTCCCGGTAATTACCGTCCCAGGTCCGGTCCGGGTAATAGGGCGTGTAGGCGGAACCCAGAACAAACATCGAGTCCCCGTTTATGTCGACCCGCTCCATTTTGGCGTCCGCCAACGGCACAAAACGGTCCTCATCATAGTGATAGACTGCTTTGTAAACACGTTTCTTTAAAGCCTCCCACTCCTTTTTTTGATGGGGATTAATCAAGGGATCCTGCCAGTGCCAGACATCAACGCCCCGTTTTTGCAGCAGTCCGTCGATATCGTAGAGTCTGTCCTCAGCTTTTTTTGATTCAGGGTCCTTTTTACGGGGGTGAGTCCGGATGTATTCAGGTACCGGTTTAAATCCGAAAAAAAGTCGTTGGCCGTTATCCGTCCATTCCAAATAGTTATCCGCCGGCAGCAGCAGACCGGCAGGGGTGCGTTTGCGGTTCACTGCGTCGCGGCGTTTATTTTTTAATCCATCCCAAGTGATCAGGGAGGAGATGTAAAACTCACCTTTGTCGTCCCAAAGTTTGCCCGCAGCGGCTGCATTTTCGGTTTTAGCAGCAGTAATCATTTGCGCCGATGTGGTGGTGGAACTGTCTTTGAGAAAAATAAACGCCAGCCTTGAATTCTTTTTCGACCAGGTTAGGTGGGAGTAGCGGCCTTTAGCTTCGGTGTGAACGGCGAGTTCCGGAGCGGTTTCCTTTTGCAGGTCACGCACGTAGACGCCGTTTTCTTTTTTGACCGGAGTGGGCATGACGGCGGTGGATTTATCCCCGGTGGATTTGTCGGCTTCGGTTTTGGCAGGGGCGGCGTTTGTTTTCACTACGTAAGCAATGAAACGGGAGGACGGATCAAATGCAATGCCGGTAACATCGGGAATGGTTACCGTCGTGCCTGAATCTAATCGGTACAGAATCAGCGGTGCGGATTTGAGCTGTTCGTCGGCTTTATCATCGGAGTTCGTCGGCTCCGGTTTTGCAACAGGGGCGGATTTTTCTTCCTTCTCTTCTCTCTTCTCTTCTTTTTCGCCCACGTTCTCCTTTTCTTTTTTATCAGCAGCATAGAGGCGATAGGAGAGCCACAACGAATTTTTTGAGAACGCGTAGGTTTTCACATCATTGATCGTAATGACTTTACCGTCGCCGGTATTAAGTAGGGCCAGTTGGTTTTTAGGATTTTTTTTTGCTTTCTTATCCTTTAGGTCTTCCGCAGTCAGTGTGAAGTCCGGTAGAACGGCAGCAGCCGCCCATTTGCCGTCGCCGGTAATAATGGGATTGGAACCGTCGGCAATCCGAAAAGATTTCCCGGTCACAGGATTCACTACCAACACGGCGCCGTTGCCTCGCCCCGGTTGAACTGAATAAGCTACCCATGTGCCGTTATCGGCGATGACGGTACTCTGTATTTCCTTGAACTTCATGATGTCCGGCAAGGTCAGCGGTTGCTTTGCGTCCGACCCGACAAGGGTGATGGGGATAACAATCGTAATTATTAAAACGGCTGTGCAAAAAAGACGAATGGGTGAAAAATTCATGGTCGAAGACCTCCTCTGGTTGGCTTGTAAAAGAGACTAACGGCGGTATGTGAAAAATTTCTTGACATGACCTTATTGTAAGAAATTTTTTTCAAGAGTGCAATCCCCCAAGAGGTTTGACGTGAGCTAAAGTGATCTGAAGTTGGGCCAAAAATGGGGCCAGGCAAGAAATGTGCTCGCCCTCTGAGTTTGAGGAAAGAATCGGTCGGATCCAATATTACCTGGAATTCGTCGGCGACATAGACGCCGTAACTTGGAAGGTCAAAATGAGAATTGCTGCAAAAAAAAACCGGGGATTGCAATCCTAATGCTTTTGGTTTATCATTCAAGCAAATAAGTTGGCAGGCGTGATGAAAAAATGTGGAACGGCACAAATACTCTTCTTGTGGTTCTTCTGCGTCTCTTTTTTTCAACTCACTGCAGACACTGCGTCCCGGTATCTAATCGACAGTTGGAGTCCGGCGGAGGGATTCCCTTCCAGCCTAGTGAAAGCTGTTACCCAGACCGGGGACGGCTACCTGTGGGCGGCAACCGACAAGGGTTTGGTGTGTTTCGACGGCGTCCGGTTTCAGTTGGTTTCTTTCTTAGAAAAAGATAAAACCCGTTGCGTCCAACAGAACGACAACGTTGATATCCCTCAATCACTCTACCTGGATCATCGCGGCAACCTGTGGATCGGCAGCGCCGGCGCAGTGACTTCGAGGGACAAGTACACCCGGCGCTTCCTCTCTATTACGACTGCCGACGGCCTGGAAAACGATAAAACACGACTGATCTTTGAAGATTTAAACGGCAACTTGTGGGTAGGGTTCTATTCCAGTTATTTGAACCGAATCAAAAATCGTCGCATTACTGTTTTTAATCGTTCCAACGGTTTAATGGGCAAAAAAATCAGCGTTGCCGTCGAAGACCAAAAGGGCGGTTTGTTGTTCGGTAGCCGCGAAGCCGGGATTTTTGTTTTAAAGGGCGAAACTTTTGTCCCTTTCCCGGTCAGCGGACTGGAAAACCGCTTGCTCATAACCATGTACATGGATAAAAGCGGTCGGTTATGGATTGGGACGGACTCCGGCTTGTTGCGTGTTGACGATGCCGAGGTGAAACTGTTTACTACCGAAAACGGCCTGCCTGAAAATTATATCACTTCTATTCTGGAAGAAGGCACCGACGGTTTTCTTTTTGGGACCCCCACCGGATTACATCGCATGAAGAATATCGACGGCGTTTGTACTTTTCAAACGTTGCTGACCGGTAAAACAGTATTGTGTCTCTTCAAGGACAGGGAAGGCAGTTTGTGGATTGGAACCTACGGCTCAGGGTTGCTGCGTCTAAAAGAAAGACGTTTTACCACCATACCCCCGGCGGAAAATTTCAAAGGTGAAATACTGTCCGCCATTTATGAAGACGATGACGACTCAACCTGGATCGGCACGATCAACGGCAAACTGTTTCAATTGGACAAAAACCGCAACAGCATGCAGCACCAGTTGCCCGAACTGATGCGGGCCGCCATCGGAGCCGTCACACGGGACAAGACAGGCCGCCTGTGGGTGGGCGCCAACGGCAAGGGCGTGCTGCAAAGGAATACCAATGATATCTGGACACGATTTACTACCAGTCATGGATTGAGCGACAACTTGGTCACGTCTATTTATGAAGACAGTCAAGGCCGACTCTGGTTCGGCACCTTTGACGGACTCTCCCTTTACGGCTATGAAGCGGGAAAATTCAGCGCTTACTACGTTGCCGAAGGATTACCCGGCAAAAAAGTAAACAATGTCACGGAAGACTGTTACGGCGATATTTGGGTTGCTGCCGACCGGGGGGTGGTCAGGTTCAAAGCGGGGCGCATGATGAAAGAAGCAGCAACTATTTTCCTGGCGGGAACCACGGCAACATTTATCTACGAAGATCCGGACGGCGGCAAAGACCGCATTCTCTGGATTACTACACACGGACAGGGCCTCAAACGGTTGGACCAAAAAACCGGTATCGTAACAACGTTTACCACTGCCCAGGGCATGAGCGGCAATTATCTCTACCGTATCTTTGAAGATGCCGCAGGGGATTTCTGGATGATGAGCGACGTCGGTGTGTTGAAGGTCAATAAAATCCAAATGTGCGAGGTTGTACAGGGCGGTGAGGATATTGTCCACTGTGCGTCCTTCGGAATTTCCGACGGCCTCGAAAGCTTAGGGTCCAACAATCCGTTTTCCAGACACTCGGCCCTGAAAAAAAAAGACGGCCGCCTCTGGTTTCTTACTAAATCCTGCATTACCGAAGTTAACCCGGCAAAATTTCGGATCAATAAGATTCCACCGCCCGTGGTGATCGAAACCGTCATGTTCAACGGCAATGACGTTCCCATCGAGCACAACGGGAAATACCGTCCGCTGAAGGGAGGCGGGGACCTGGAAATACAATTCACCGCACCCACGTTTCTTTCGCCGCAAAAAATCACGTTCAAATACCAACTGGAAGGCAATGATCAAAAATGGCGCTACGCCGACAAACGACGCCGGGCAAAATACCGGAACCTGGAACCTGGGAATTACCGGTTCAATGTAATCGCTTGCAATGCCGACGGGGTTTGGAACAGAGAGGGCGCAATGTTTAATTTCACTGTCAAACCGTTGTTCCATCAAACTCGCGTATTTAAATTTCTCCTGCTGCTGCTGATCGTTTCGGCTGCCTTCTCCGCACTGCGGCTCTACAGGTACTTGAAAAAACGGACCTACCTAAAAATGGAACAGAAAACCCAAAAGGATCAGCGAACGAACCGGGAAACGAACCGACAAACAAATCGGGTAAAAGAAAAATACAAAAAATCCAATTTACACCCCGATTATGTACGGGAATGTATTATCAAGCTCCATTACCAGATGGAAATCGAAAAAGTATTCAAAGACGACAAACTTACGCTGCACACCCTGGCGGGGAAAATTGAGATTCCTTATTACCATTTGTCCCAGATCTTGAACGATACCGTTAAACAAAATTTTTCAGAATACGTCAACACCTACCGCATCGAAGAAGCAAAGAAGATTCTAAATGATCCCGCAAGCACAGGAAATTCAGTGAAATACGTTCTTTATCAGGTGGGCTTCAATACCCAGAGTGTGTTTTACTCGGCCTTTAAAAAAAATACCGGCTTAACCCCCACCGCATATAAAAAGATCCGGGATAAACTGCGAACTCTACCCTAAGGTCACGGCTCACAAGGGAAACAAAAAGGACCGGCACTGGAAATGGGGCGAAAAAAGTCCTGAATTATAAATCCGGAATTCTGTAAACAGTTACTATCGCCGGGTTTTTTATAAAAAAATGCAACGATTATGATTTCAAAACCCCGCCCATAGATTAAGTATTATTATATAGAGCCGATGCTTGTCGTTACGTTTCCAGCGTCGGAAGGAGGAGATCATGATTGGAAAACTATTTAAATCAACTCCGGTTCGTTTAATAGGTCTTATAATTTGTTTGTCCCTGGTTCTGCCGGTGATGAACCTAACAGCTGCCGACCAACTGTGGCGGAATGTAACGCTGGATAGTCAAACGTACCAAGTCAGGGTATTGTCTCAGTCCCAGTTGAGCGACCTTCCCAACCGTTGGTTGGATTCCCTCAACGACGACGTAGTTTCCATCTATGTGCTGGACCAACAGGGCAACGTCGTTACCAACCGCAAACTGTGCGAACAGATCGTCGTCCTACTGCAAGGAGGCATGAAATTCGCCAACGGCGACAGTTACCTGCAAAGCAATTTTTACCTGGAGCCGGCGGACTTCGTAAAGGAGGGCCGAGTGATCTTCAGCGACATCTATTCTCTGTACGCGCCCACTTACACCCAAACGTGGTTCCGGGACTGGTACATTTACCTGGGCGTCACTTCCCTGACCTTTTTCGGCACCGACAATTACACCCACCGGGTCAACATATACGCCCATGTGTTTTTGGACGCAATCCTACAGCCCATGGCCGCCCATGACAAATTGGAAGACAATCCCGATTTCCATAAAATTCTGGAAGATATCGGCAATAACGTCGAAGATGCGGACTGGTTGCTTTCAATCATCAACGAAGCCGGCAAACTGACAGTCACGCCGGATTTGATCGCCAAACTGGCAAATCTCTCCAAGAAATTGAAATTCATCGGCAACGCGTCGGCCAAGGCCGGGAATATGTACCTCAAAATGAGCGCCAACATCGATCGACTGGGCATAGCTATGTCCGCAGTTTCCACTGGCATCGAATTTTACAACGACGCCGCTCGCTTCCTGCTCTACCAAACCCTGGCGGATGCCGTGGCACACGAGCGACTGGAGAGCCTGGAAAAATTTATTACCAACAATTCAACCACCCTGGATAACGCTATGACAGAAGGCTTCAACGATGCCGCCCAATTGTTCGAAACCTATCAAACAACTTACAATAATCAATTGAGTAATTTTTTTGAAGCCGTGCTGGTCTCTTATCAAGAAAATTACATCAACTTTCAAATGTTGGGCCTGCAAATCGGCAACCACCTGGCCGGAGCCGGTCTGGGTAGTACCTTTGCGCCTTGGCTGCTCTCCTACCAGTTATGGATCCACCTTCAGAAACAAATTCAAGACGTCCAAAAACTTGCCGCAGCAGCAACAGTCCAGCATAGTCTCTACCTGTCCGATTCTCTCTATCTCCACGGACTCAGTCAGAACATCAAAAACGCGGCGGTCAAAGATTTAAATGCAGTGCGCGACGCCCTGTATCTGTTTAATACCAACTGTTATTTGTCCTGGTATGTGTATAACAAATATTATGAAATATACGAATCCAACGCCTTCGGACCGCCCCATGACTTCTTCAGCGGCGGCTTGTTCTCCGCCGTCAAATCCCGCCTGGACAGTCAACGCAATGCATCGGAACGAGCCTACCGCTTCACCTCGGCGCCCTATTTCCTGTCATGGCGTTACGGCAATTCAGACAACAAATATTCCTACAGCATGGCCGAAGACTACCCCTGGCTGTTGGAAAAACTCGGGACCCGGGTACTGAAGTTTTCCGTACAAACCGACAAAAGCAGTTACCTGTTGCCAAATGACACAAACGCAATCGTCACCGGCACCGTCACCAATGAAGCCGGTACCCCGTTGACCGAAGGTGTATCCGTCACCTACATCATCAAAAACAGCAGCGGCGTCATCGTCAAAAGCGGGACCTGTTCTCATACCGCCGGCGGGAGTTACAGTCATTCATTCACACTGGCCCAACTGGGTCATTCAGGAGCCTTCAGCCTCCATGCAAGCGCTCAAAAAGAAGGCTGCCAACCGGGCCTGGACAGTAAAACCTTCGACCTGAACAATGCCTTATCGGGCCACAATTTACAAATGCTTGAATTTTACCCCGCTCAATCCCGCTTCGACCCCGGCAGTCCCGCCTCTTTTACATTGAACATCAAAAATAGCGGCATTTACAGCGAAACCGTTTCCGCCGTACTTACCGTCACCAGTGCCGACGGCTATTATTACAGCACCACAGTGAACAAAGGCACCCTGGCGTCCGGGGCGCAGACCACCCGCTTCACCATGACCTGGCCCATACCCGCCGCCGCCACCCACAGCAGCTATTCCGTCGAAGCCAAAGCCGTCGGTAATGCCGGAGATGAAGATCCCTCCGATAATAGTAAAAAAACCGCCGTCGGCGTTTACCTCCAACCCGAAGGTCTGATCCACCCCGTCTATCGATACGTCAACAAACACATGATGTACGACCCGGGTTACCAAGTACCCGGAAAATCCGCATCCGGAGGCTGGCACACTGAATGGAACAGCGGCAACGGTACGTATAAGTTGGAAGTAGGCGGCTATAAACTGGAAGGCAATCTTCTTTCCCTAGCCGCCAATGTCTATTTAAACGGATCTCAGGTCCATGGTCCCTGTATTCAAAACAATACCTATACCTGTTTCACACCTTCCAATTACGGCAGTTATTTCAACTCATATCAACTGATGGTATTCAACATCGAAATGATCGCTACCGGCGGAACTCCCGGATTCGCCGTATCCATGGCCGTACCCTGCGTCCAAGCCGGTATCTCCTTGACACCGATGGAACAGGTGGTGAAAGTCGGCGGCACCGGAATTTTTCTGGTCAACCTGCCTGCCGGGTCATACGACACCATCAACGTCTGGAATTGCAATCCCAACGAACAACCCAATCTCATGACCAACCAACCACTCAGTTGTTTCAGTCACCCCGCGTCCCATTACGGCTCCTTCCAGATCACAGTCGCACCCACAGATGTCAATCAGGGCACCAAGTTTGCCGTAATCGCAAGTAAGAGCGGGGACAGTTACGTCCTTTTCGGTCGGTTGATGGTGGAACACTATTACGACGCAGCCGTGGACAGCATCAATATCATGC
>Ga0210347_1231980_pt1 | contig 11001 bp, 9 predicted proteins | sample S456metaT_FD_159705 | JGI IMG/M metagenome (GOLD analysis project Ga0210347, IMG submission 159705) | Metatranscriptome of estuarine sediment microbial communities from the Columbia River estuary, Washington, United States - S.456... | ecosystem: Environmental > Aquatic > Marine > Intertidal zone...
GGTAAGCGTGCTGGGGTGCAGCAAAAAACGTCTATCAACGAATTGGTGGAAGACGCTTTGATGATCAACAGCCAATCATTGATGCGGCACCAAATCCGCCTGGAAAAAAAATATGCTGATATTCCCCTCCTCTCTTTGGACCGGACGCGGGTTCTGCAAATTCTGACCAATTTGATCAGTAATGCCAAGTATGCCCTGGCTATGAGCGAGAAGCGCGACAAGGTGCTTTCTCTTCGTACGTCGAAATCCGGCGGCGTTATTTGCGTTGATGTTGAGGACAATGGTATCGGGATCAGTCCTCAACAAAAGGAGCGTATTTTCGACTTCGGCTATACGACGCGCGAAGACGGACATGGTTTCGGACTTCACAGCGGTATCCTGGCTGCCGGTGAAATGGGAGGGAGTCTTTCTCTGTATAGTGACGGGGAAGGCAAGGGGGCTCGGTTCAGATTGGAACTGTCAATAGCATTTGGAGAAAATTAAATGGACGACGCAAAATTCCCTCGACGGATTATTATTATTGATGATACGCCGGAAATTTTTAACGATTTTAAGACGATTCTGATGGGGGCCGTAGACCACGGTGAGTTGGATTCTCTTAGTGAAAGTTTGTTTGGAACGGTTGCTGTTTCTCGGGATCACTCTTATTCTCTGGACTATGCCGGACAGGGACGGGAGGGTTATGAAAAAATAAAGGAGGCACTGGAACTGGGTAACCCTTATCAATTGGCTTTTGTTGATATGCGCATGCCGCCCGGCTGGGACGGTCTGGAAACCATCCGCAATATTCGCAACGTGGATTCGCGAATTCAGGTGGTTATTTGTACGGCGTATTCGGACCGTTCATGGGAAGATGTTTTGGGGGGGCTGGGTAAGAGCGACAGTTTGTTGATTCTCAAAAAACCTTTTGATACGGTGGAAGTGTCTCAAATGGCGGAAGCTTTGACTGAAAAATGGCGCTTGGCCCGACAGGCGGAACTGAAGCTTGAAGAGCTGGAACGACTGGTGGAATTGCGCACGCAGGAACTGGTGGAAGCCAACAGGCAACGGTTGAAAATGGAGGCACGGATCAGTCAGGCTCAAAAGATGGAGAGTCTCAATGTTATGGCCGGCAGTATTGCCAATAATTTCAACAATTTGCTCTCTGTGGTTATGGGCCACCTGGACATGGCTTTGTTGGATATCCATCCGGACCATCCTTGTCGCTACAATATTGCTCAGGCTGAAATAGCGGCCCAAAACGCGGCTCAATTGAATACTTCTATGTTGACCTATGTGGGGCAATGGGAAGGTACGATTCAAACTATTCAACTTACTGACTTGGTGAAAGAAACACGCCGCTTGTTGCATAATTATATTCCGGGGAAAATAAAAGGCGACTTTCACTTGGCTGACCAATTGCCGCTGATGCCGGGTTTTCCTGATCAGATTAAGCAAGTGGTGCTGAATCTGGTTACTAATGCTGTTGAATCCGTGGGCAGCGACGAGGGGAAAATTACTATCAGCACCGGTGTTCGCACCTGTGATCGCAGATGCTTTGAAAATAGTTATTTTGACGAAGGTCAAGCGGAAGGGGAATATGTCTACCTGGAGGTTGTTGATACTGGTTGCGGTATGGATGAAGAGATCCAGGCGAAACTTTTTGATCCTTATTTCACTACTAAATATACCGGCAGGGGCATGGGGATGGCTGTGGTGCAAGGGATTGTCAGGAAACACAAAGGCACTGTCGTGATAGATACTACTCCTTTTAAGGGAACTTCCGTGTGCGTTTTATTCCCGGCACTCTCCCATGTTCCGGGCTCTATACCGGCAGTCGGTGAAAATAAAGCGGAGTTTTCCTTTAAAGACAACGGCTCGCTGTTGTTGGTGGATGATGAAATGATGGTTCAGGAAATGGCGAAAGTGATGCTCACTCAATTGGGATTCGTGGTCATTACTGCGGATAACGGCTCCGACGCAGTGGAACTGTTCGGCAAACATAAGGATTCCATTACCTGCGTCATGCTGGATGTCAGTATGCCGGGAATGACCGGAACGGAAGCGTTGATGCGGATTAGGAAAATCAATCCGGATATTCCGGCAATTATTTTCAGCGGCTATTCGTGGGAACAATTGGAAAGTCAATTGGAGGAATTGGAACCGGTGTTGTTTTTGCATAAGCCTTTTCAGTACAAGGAATTAAAAATGAAAATAAAAGATCTCCTGTCGTGATATGCGGGAGGTGGGGGGAATCCGTAAGAGTCGCGGGGGAACCCGCCGGAGGGTGATGCTCCCTCCGACGGCCAAGGGCCCTGGTTGATTTCCGTTGGGTGGATTATCGGGTTAGAAATCGTCTACCCAGACTTAACCATGATGAGGCCTGGAATATGGAGGAGTAGGTGCCGACGATTATGCCGATGGTCATGGTTAAGGCAAAGGTGTATAGGACGCTCCCGCCTAGAAACAATAACGCTAGGACCATTATCAGCGTAGTTAACGATGTGACGATGGTGCGGCTCAATGATTGGCGGATACTGATTTCCAATAGGGCTTCTATACTGCTCATGTGGTTGTTGTGCTTCAACTGTTTGAAACGCTCCCGGATACGATCGAAGATGACGATGGTGTCGTTCAAGGAATACCCGATTACAGTTAATAACGCGGCTGCCGTGGCCAGAGAGATTTCGATGTTAAAGATTAACAGGAGCGCTAATATCACCAATATGTCATGGATCAACGTCAATACCGCGGCGGCGCCGTATATCCACTGGAATCGCATTCCGATATACACCAACATGCCTAATAATAGCCAGACGGCGGCGCGAATGGTTCTAGCTTTCATGTCGGCGCCGACGTTGGGGCCCACTATCCATTTGTCCCGCAACGTAAAATCTCCGCAACGTTCAGCGGCTGTATTGATCTTATTGATCTCAGTTTCACCAATTTGCGCGGACTTGATGAGAAAAATGGTTCCTTCTTTTCCCGTTTGCTGAATTTGGGTCTCCATCATCCCGACGGCGGTCAATTCTTTGCGCAGTTCCGTTGGTTTGACGGGGGTGTTGAATTTCAATTCTACCATCGAGCCGCCTTTGAAATCAATGCCCATGTTGAAGTCTTTGCTGATAAATGTCACCAGGCCCGCCAGGATAATCGTTAAGGACAGAGCGGCGGCAATTTTTTTATATGCCGTAATGGTGCGACGTCGGCTCTTAACTCCAGCGTGCGGCGCTTGTTGCAACTCATCCCGCTTTGCGGCCTTGCGGGGGGTCAGGAAGGTATGCTTGGGAAATAAACCGAAGATCACTTTAGAAACGAACAACGCCGTAAACATGCCGGCGCAGATCCCGATAATCAACGTCACGGCAAACCCCTTAATAGGGCCGGAGCCGAACTGAAACAAAAAGAACGCGGCGATTACGGTGGTAAGATTGGCATCAATAATAGTCACCAGAGCTTTTTGGAATCCGGCTTCAAGAGCGGCTTTCATAGAGTTGCCCTCTATCAGTTCTTCCTTGATGCGTTCAAAGATCAGCACATTGGCATCTACTGCCATACCGATGGTCAGGATAATACCGCCGATGCCGGGCAGCGTCAATGTAAAGCCCATATACGCCATAGCCGCCGTCAAAATCAATAAGTTCAGCAACAGGGCGAAAACCGCATTCACGCCTGCGGCGCCGTAATAGAGAACCATAAACCCGATCACCAACGCTAAACCGACAATGGCGGCTTGTACGCCTTGTTTGATGGAATCCGCGCCCAGGGTCGGACCTACTACATGTTTGTCAACAACTTTCATTGACGCAGCTAGGGAACCGGAATTAAGTTTCAGTACCATGTCATGGACTTCGGCATAGGAATAGTTCCCCGTAATGCGGTTGGAATCGCCCAGAACGCTGTCGATGCGGGCAATGCTTTCGATTTCATGGTCGAAGACTACGGCCATATAGCGCCCGATATTGGCGGCCGTGTGGGTCTTTATCTTTTGGGTACCGGCTTTGTTCAGGGTGAAATGCACCTCGTACGTTCCGAAGCCGTTTTTTCCGGCGGATGCTTTTTTTAATTCGGCTCCGGTCACTACCGATTGGGCGTCCAGTAGGTAGAATTTTTTTGCCATGCGTTGGACATTGGATTTACACAGCATCAGACCTTGGGGTAGTTGATCGTTGTATTTAGCCAGGGCTTCTTTTTCAGAAGCGAAGGGACCTTCTTTTACGTCTTTGAATTCCAGCATGGCGGTACTTTTGATCAGCTCTTCCACCCGATCAGGGTTATCCACCCCCGGCAGCGAGACCATAATTTTATCTAGGCCGTCGATATTTCGGCGACGCACTTCAGCGTCGGTAACACCGTATTTATTCACCCGCAGACGAATGGTTTCGATCGATTGGTTAATACATTCCATGCGGATTTTATCCCGCACATGTGCCGGCAGCGATTCCGGGTTTTGGCCGGTGCGCAGTCGAATCGCTTCATCCACTTGTACATCCAGCACTAATGACATACCGCCTTTGAGGTCCAGGCCCAGTTTTATTTTTTCATTCAGCGGTGTCACCATCCAGATCGAAAGCAGGACGGCAGCGATAATCAAGCCGATTTTCCAGCCTATGGATTTTTTTATAGAATTATTGCTCTTAGAATATGTATTCATTTCGTTAATCTCCTTTTATTAAATTTAAATATAAAATAAACTCATCAGTGCGGCATCACGCACTAACAAAAATTTTTTGTAAAAGGAAATTATTGAGGCGGCGCCCGAATGCCTGAAGCGGCAAGCAGCAAAAGAACCGAAACGGGAGTGACTGTCTGATGTCGGTATTGAGAAATAACAAACAGGAACAGTGAAATGGTCGGTAGAATAAACTTAAAGGGGGCAACGTTAAAATCCGTTTTTTGAATCGACGCCCGCAGGTTGTAGCCGGTACTGTTCATCGAAGGCGTGCTGTTGCCTTCCGCTGGAATCTGAGCCGGTATGGGGAAAACAAAAAAGACGGAAGCTAGTAAAAAAGCAAACAGCGGCAGCAGCACGGTTAGTTGAAGCGACTGTTTCTTCCTATAGTTCCTCTTTTTAATCATAAACGTCCTGTATTCCTATTTTAAAAGTAGTTATTTTATTATACCGACTAATACGAAAAAGTCAATAAAAAAGTTTTCGGCAGAAAACGGTCTAAATCGTACCGCAATCAGGCGGCGAAAATGGAGTACCGGTACGATGTGCGGCAGTACCTACACACAGGGGCTTGCAACAGAGTGTGTTTTAGGTTAAGATCCGGTATCGGCAACAACAAAAAAAAGGAACCCGCATGAAACAGTTCTTCCCGATTTTAATGGCATTAACCGCATACACCATGTTATCCCTGGGCTTCGTGCTGCAAAAAAAAGGCATCCGTTGGATGGGTTGGAAAGAAGCAAAGAACCGAGTCTATTACGGCAACCTGGCTGTTTGGGTCAGCGGGTTTTTAATTATGAACATTTACGGCGTGCCCAGTGCAATTGCGTTGAAAACCTTGCCGCCGCATATTGTCGCTGCATTTGCAGGGTGGGGGATAGTGATGCTGGTTTTATTCTCACGGTTCTTTTTACAGGAAAAAATACACCGTTCCGATTATTATTATTCCGCGGCCATTGTGCTGGGAATTTTCCTCCTGGGTTGGTTTGAACCGCATGTACAGCCCAATGGCTACCGGATTCGAGCCTGGGGATTGATTTTATTGACGGTAGTACCGACAGCAATCGTTATTGCGGCATTGCCCAAGTCATTGGGGAAACGGTTGAAAACCGGATGTTACGCTTCCGTTTCCGGCATGGCCGCCGCTTTGATGGTGGTTTCGTTGCGCCTGTTGGTGGTCCGTTACGGTTATGACGTCAGCCTTTATCCAGCTTCGGTATTTTTATATTTGTACGTCTTTTCCGCATTATTGTCGTTGGTCGCATTGCAGTTGGCTTTAAAAAGCGGCAGCATGATCGCTGTCGGTCCCCTTCAATATGCAGCCAATATCATCTACCCGGTTATTGCGGCGTTATTGGTTTTTGGTCAAAGCCTTCATATCATGCAGATTCCGGCTGTCGGTTTGATCGTTTATTCCGTCTCAGCCCTGCTGAAAAAACATTAGCCGGGCTGCCGATAACTGCTGGAATAATTACGAAAACTGTGACAGCACAGGTTTTGTTTGTCCGGCACGGGACCGGTTTTAAAGTTCTTCTTGATTTTTTTATGCGATTGTGTTATAAGGTAATTTTAGAAATAAATAAGGCATAATAACGGTAATTGATTTGGATGAAAAAGCACATTAACCATAATAAAATCGGAGGAATAAAATGAAGTCCAAAAAAGTAAAGTTGCACCTCAACAAAGAGACGATCGTCAATTTGAATGAAAATGAACTAAGGAAGTTGAAAGCCGGAATCGGTCCAATTACTACTACCCGGCCTTATACCGACACATGGTTGGAGTGTTGTGGGCCCCGCTGGGTGACATATCCCACCATGACATTATGCGGTCAGTATCAATGCCCGTGACAAACGCATATTAATTACAGCAACGAAAAAAGACGACGGGTCGGCTTCGGCCGGCCCCTTGTCAACACCGGCGCTTTATATTTAAATTGAGGAAAAAATCAGGAAAGGATAATCACTAATAATAATAATTGCGGCCGAATTTTGTTGAGAAATTACTTTTTGCTATTCAAGGCTGTAATCGGGTCACATAAACACGGGCGATGAAGGTCAAGCGTTGCCTGAACTCCGCCCAAGACATTTCCAGGCGACTGATATTTCCCGGCCAGGGATCCCGTAGCGCCACTTTGTAAAATATCGGTTCATTGGCCGCATCCACCTGATAATAGACTGCGCTTAATACGTAGGCGTGGCCGATATTCCCCGGTTGGGTCAACCCGACGATCAACGGCCAACGGTAGGCTAGGTCATTGACGATGTCCGACCCTTTCCCTATGTAGGTGGATGCATGAACCTCCGAATACCTGCCCCGCATGTCCGGTGCCCAACCGCTCAGAGCGGATAGGATTTCTTGAGGCTGACCGGGTCGGTTGATCATGGTGCCGAACACCCGCTGCACGATCTGCTCCTGCGTGATGTACAGGCCGTGATAATTCAACACCATCTGAATACAGGCGGCCCAACACCAATTGGATTGACGCTGTCTACCGCCCCATTGGGGGGCTGCGAAATATTCGAATTCATTGGAAAATATACCGGCGACGTAATTGTTGTAACTCAATTGCTGGATTTCCGCGTCCACTGATTCCACCACCCACAAGATCAACAGTCCTGCAAGCAACAGCCAAATCAGCGGTTTATTTGTTCGTTTCATTCTATGTCTCCCTTTTCTCCAACTCCGTTGCGGTGGGATGTTCCACAGTAAATTTTTCCTGCACCGGTTTGATGAAGAACAGATAGGCCAATGCAGTCAGTCCGATGGTGTATTCCCAAACCTGCGTGGTGATGTGGATCACAAACCCCGCAGCTTTAATATTGGCGGCAGGAATCTTCAGGGCTTCGAAGATCAAGGTGAAGGTCATTTCCCAGGTTCCGAAACCTGCCGGGCCCTGGATGGGAAATAATGCCGACAACTCCGTTCCGGCTAACCCGAAACTGAAGAGTGAAAACTGCTTCATGCCGATACCCAGGTTCACTACTCCTTCGAAGAGAATGAATATGAAAACATATTTTACGACTCGCGCCGCCAAACTGAGTGCGAAGAGTTGCAAGCGTTCGGAATTGCTTTTGTGTTGGTTTAAATAGGCGTCAATGCGGACCAGTACGTGTTCCATTCGAGGAAAACGTTGCAACATTTTTTTTTTCAAAATGAACCCGGTGATTTTATCGGTAAAAAATACGGCGCATAGGGACGCGCATGATATGACGGCTACTGCCAGGAAAAAGGGGCCCTGTGGGAAAGGGGTCTCCAGAAAAAAGAGCAAGCCGCTCAACATGAAGGCCAGGCCCAGGGCATCGTAAAAGACGGACACCACAAAACTGGAGGTGCCTTCGGTCAGATGGATGCCCCGTTTTTTTGTCAACCATGAATAAAAAATCAACGCCGCCGCTCGACCGGGCAATAGATCGACGGAGAAGTTCCGTACCAGGGTGATGAGGAAGACATCGCCAAAGGGCAGTTTCCGGGACAACAGGATATAATATTTGTAGGTCCGCAATACCGTGCCCAGTATGGTGAGCAGTACGAATACCAGCAAGTAGGTTCCGGGAATTTTTAAGAAGCCGTCGGCGATGTCTTTAAATGAAATGTCTTTAAAAAAAGTGACTATGATGACCACCATGACGGTGACGGGCAGCAGCAGGTTGACGGCGATTTTTTTTAATGTGTCTTTGGTCATGGCGTGAAGGTGAGCAAGCTGTGGATGATGATCAACGGATCTTTTTCGCCGCTTTCATCAGGAAGGCTGGAATTTTGATTTGGTATTTTTCGATCATATCCATATTGAGAACCACTTTGGGTTGGGGATCCGATTGAATTTTAATATCGCCGATTCGTCTGCCCCGGTCCACCACCAGGATCACGGAATTGGCCAGCATACGGCCCAGTTTTTCATCATCCGCCACCATCCCGGCGGTGGCGTTTTTTTGAATAATGGGAATTTCCGAATAGGAAAAAATCGGAATATCGCCGGCAGCCTGGGCCACGATTTCGGAGTGGTCGATCAAGAGTGATTGGTTGCCCAGGATGATGACGTCACTCTTTTTTTCCAGCACCGATTGCACGGCTTTTTTCAGATCATCGGTGTTGCGGCAGCGGATTTCATGGTATTCGATTTGATCGGCAATGCATGTGGCCCGAGTTTCAACGGCGTCAATATCTGAAGAGGGATGACCGTCTTCCAGCAGCAGTGATACGTGCTTCACTTTGGGAAAAATCAGTTTAAGGAAAGCGAATCGCTGTTTGATGGGGATATGGTAGGTAACCCCCGAAATATTTCCCCCTGGTGCCTCCATACTTTTGACTGCACCCAGAGCCACGGGATTGTTGCAGGCACCGATGAAGGTGGGTTTTTGGGGAGGGCTTTTCTGCAACAGCGGCAGCGCGGTGGAACGGAGAAATACCACGCCGTCCGCTTCCAGTTGGAACTGCTGGTACGCTTTTAAGGCTTCATCCGCATCGGCCAGTTCGGTTTTAAGAATAATTTCGATGTCCGGGGCTTTGTCTTTCATAAATGACTGAAACCCATCCAACACCCGTTGCGCCATACCGGACTTGCCGTACCAGACGACGCCTACTTTTTTACCGGCACTGTAAAGGAAGGGATGGGTGACAAAGGTTAGAACCAGGATTGTGGTGAGCATCAGTAAGACGCTACGGCGGCTTGCGGGCATTGTTTTATGTTTCATAATTCCTCCCGATGGTGTATTGCGGTTCGAGACCGAAATTGTTCCACCTTCATGTTCTGATGATATACCACCGGAAAAAAAATTACAACCGTTCCTACCCGAAAAAGTCAAAAAAAAAAAGAAATATAAATAGGCAAGGTGACCGGGTGGGCAGTGCATCCTCTATTCGGTTCCTTCAGGGCTTAAGCAACGCTTATCCGCTGGTACGGATTAATAATCGGTCATCTTCCAGTAGCCGCCGGAGTCGCCCATATTCTCGATAATATTAAGTGAGGTGACATGGCTCATGGTGCTCATATTGCTCATCATGTTGTAAAGTTGTTGCCGGGAATTAAAGTCCCGCATCATCTCTGCGGGGCTTTTTTTGGTCTGACCCTGTTGTTGGTACTGTTGTTGGTATTGTTGGTATTGCTGCTGGTACTGTTGCGAACTGTAATCCGGTTGGGTTTGATACTGTTGGTAATTGGGATTCTGAGCCTGCACCTGGGCCAGGAATTGTGTTTGGTATTGTTTTTTTTGAGCCGGGCTCAATTGGTTCCAGCAATATTCCACGTATTGCCAGAGTAAGCCGGAGGAACAGAGCACCTGTTTTTGTTGCAGCGGCATGGTTTGGAACTTTTGCACCATTTCCGCAACCGTGGACTGATAAAGCTGTTGGGAAATTTCAATCTTTTGTCCCATCAGTTCACTGTTGAATGCCAGGTATTTCATCAAACCCAGGGCATCTTTATCCGTCATCACCAGGTTGTTGGCGGGATCGAAAGCCAGCACTTTGATGTAGCGGTTGATCACCTGGATAAGCAAGGGTTTTTGATATTCCTGCATCTGGTAAGTGGCTTTGTATAGAGCGGCAAAAAGTTGTTGGCGGGCGTAGCCGATTTGAACGGCATTGGTGAGGCTCCTGATTTTTTGCATCGATTGTCCCAGGCCGTCGATCTGTTGCAGGGCCTGTTGAGGCATGGCATTGAATTCTTCGATCAATTTGAGGCGCAATTCATTGCGTTCCGACGGTTTCACCGCCTGACCGATAATAAACTGAGTCAGGTTTACCCCGATCTCCAGGTGGTTTGAAGTCAGCGTAAAATTCCCTTTTTGAGCCAGGACGCCGCCGCCGGCAGTGGGCGCTTGAGGGGGCGTCGCCGGCTGGGGAGCCGCTTGAGGTTGAACACCGCCGCCCGGAAGGGTAGGGGACTGTTGCTGCTGTTGACGCACGTAATTGAGCATCACGCCGTTGGCGTCCTGCAACATCATTTGATTTCCGTTGTAGCCGGTCACCGTATAACAAACCGCAGCCGCGCCGGACTGATGGTAGAGGCAGAAATTGTTCCCGTTTGCCGTATAGCGACCCTGACTGCTGCCGTTGGGATATTGCAATTGGTAGGTCCCGTCCGCATGAAGCACCATGGTTGCCTGGATGCGCGCATCGTGCCACGTACCGGCCACATTCCGGGCCGCTAAGGGGCTGAACAAAAGCATCATAACGATTACGGTCAGCAGGCGGTGCATTAAAAAACCACCGGTGACGGATAGGGTGACGACACTGGATTTGATACTGCTGTTGGAAGCATTCATTTCTATTCTCCTTCTTCCCGGCAAAGGGGTGTTCAATTTAAGTTTTTCCCTGAAATATGGTATCAAAGGGAAAATCGAAAGTCA
>Ga0210347_1165713_pt1 | contig 10929 bp, 10 predicted proteins | sample S456metaT_FD_159705 | JGI IMG/M metagenome (GOLD analysis project Ga0210347, IMG submission 159705) | Metatranscriptome of estuarine sediment microbial communities from the Columbia River estuary, Washington, United States - S.456... | ecosystem: Environmental > Aquatic > Marine > Intertidal...
CAATAATAAATAAACCACCATCGCCGGAAACAAAAACCGCGGCATCATTGTTGACCATTTCCGAAAAATACCACGGACGGAACGCTCTTTCATCAACAACAACCCAGCACTAAGCAAAATACAAAACTCCGTCACATAAAGCGGCAACGGCCCCAGTTTCACACCCACTAATGAAAACACCCGACCAAAAACAAACGAGCCGAAAACCAAAAACAACAACGGCAAGTCGGACCACGGATAGGTTTTATCCAGGACGAACAACCCAAGCCAAATCAAAATCAAACCCATCAAAAGGCCAGTAAACAAAACCTGAGACAACGATACAAAACAAAACACCGCCGTGAAAAGCGGCAACAAAATCAGCAAAATTTTTCTTAATAAGTTCATTGGAATTTCCAGCGAAAGGAAGCACGCACGACATCAAAATGCGTACGTAAAACTCCTTCCTGCATTTGCATGTTATCATTTGTGTACACATCGTACCCAATCGGCCCGCCCTGAAAATAAGCACCGGAAAGAAATTTCGCACCGAAGCGCAACACATTGAGAATCAACTTGCCCCGCTTCACCCAAACCGGCGCCGCCTCAAATAATAGACCCTGCTCTTCTATCGCCCGCGCATCCGTACTGAGGTTGTTTCCGGTCATCGTGAAGGCTGAAAAATACTTTTTGACGTGTCGCGCCTTGAACCCGCTTTTTAATAAGCGAATAACAAAGTCCATGTCACCCACCGCCCGGTAAGCGGTGTCGAAAGCAAACCCCTGCGTCACAATACGTTTCCTGAAAAACATCGTACAAGACAAAACATAAAGATGCGACGCCGCAATAAAACTCCACCGCGGCCGGTACCCCTTACGATAAGCGATCAAACCGCCGTCGGGCCGAATCAATAAGGCGTCGCCGAAAAGAATATCCACCTGCGGGTTCTGCCGGAAAAAATCAGCGACAAATTCCAACGTGCCGGGTAAATACTGCTCATCACAATTAAGGTAAGCCAAAATATCACCACCGGCACGCGCCAAACCCTGGTTTACAGCATCGTACATACCGGCGTCTTTTTGACTAACGCCGCTGATATGTCCAAAAGGCGGACTCTTCAACCATGCCGCGCTGCCGTCGTCGGATCCGCCGTCCATAATGATATGTTCGACATCCTCATAAGATTGATCCGCCACCGATGCGGCAGCCCGCTGCAAATAAGGAAACATGTTGTAACTGGGAGTAATAATGCTGATCATGGAGTATCTTTAACAGCTCCTATCAAACCTATAGGTCCAATTTTAATCATGCGCGATCCTGTCGAAAAAGGCTTTGCCTGAATGATTGTCCACCGCCAATTGCCGCGCCGCCAGAGCGGGGGCCGTGCGAGTCGGGTCGGCGATGATTTCTTTTAAACGTTGACGGATCTGTTCCGGGTCCCGTTGCGTGATGAGGTGTGCGGCGTTGTTTTCACCCAAGTAGGCAGTTAAACTGGAATAATCCGGCGCATAAACCAAGATCGGGACCCCGGAGGCCATGTACTCACATACTTTGGATGAAAAGGAACAACGGATCTGTTTCTTCAATACCGGCTCGAAACTGTTGACCAATAATAAAAAATCCGCACCCTTCTGGGCGTCGGTTAATTCTTCCATCGACACCTCGCCGCAGACATTTATTTTAAACGGCCCCTTGCTCTCAGGCCCTTCAACAGCCAAATCGACATTTAACAACGACTCAATGTCCTTCACTTGAATATTGCCGTACAATTCAAGCGTAATTTGTTTCCCGATTTCCCGCGCCGTCCTGCGCAAGACCACAATGAACTCCGCCAACGCACCGGCATAAAGATGATGAATCTGACCAGCGTGATGAATCGTCAAATTTTTCCCATTGTCGCCGGCATGCTCCAGCACCAGAGACTTGACCGGGGTTCGGTCTTTGTGAAATTCCAATAAGCGATCGTTCACCAAAATCGGCAGGAACTCACAGGGCCTGCCGTACTCCTCTTCCAGGTCCTGAGCATAAAGCGGACTAATAGTAAAGACCCGTTCACTTTTAGTCACCAGCCGGTTCAACGCTTTTTGCGCCGTTTTAGGGTCCACGCGATAAATATGACTATCCGCAATGAAGTCGTCTACAATATAAACATCCCGCGGCAAATGCGGCGCCAGTTGCGCGGCAAAGCCGGCGAATCGGGCATTGTTGGCGATTAAAATAAATAACCGCTTAATGCCCCGCTCCTTCAAGAACCGCTCCACTCGTTTGCGTTGCAATGAAAAGGCGAGAGGATCCATCAAACCCAAACCGATTCTAAAATTAGGGAATACGGATTTCGGTCGGAACAACGAAAGGATAGGCACGTCGTCCCACGGTCCGGAAACCGGCTCCGGTCCCGCATGATCGGTGGCCACAATAGCGGCGAAGGGATGGGATGGATGGCCGCTCATACGCTTGATTAAATAAGCGGTGCCGATGTTCAAATGAAACGCAGGATGCATTTCAACAATCAAAGCAGTGTCGGTGTGTTTCATAGGTCTTTTATTTTTTTATTCCCAGTGCGTTGGGAAATGATGTCTTGAAACAACATAAAATGTTTTTCAGCCATTTGTTTCAAATCGAAATGAGTCTCAGCAAAAAGACGCGCCTTTCGGCTCAGTTGTGCCGTTTGATCAGCCTCCGTCAGCAGCTTAAACGTTTCATCCGTGAAGCGTTCCACATCAAACGGATCCACCGGCACGCCCGATTGCCCCACTTTAATAATATCCCCACAACCCCCCACATTAAAAGTAACAGCCGGCGTGCCGCAGGCGATGGATTCAGCCAGTACCAGTCCGAAACTATCAGCACGGGTGGGGTAAATAAACAGATCAGCCGCTGACAGCAAGATAGTCATAAACGGTTCACTGCTCACAAAGCCCATTTTATGCACCACCAAATTCTTCAACCCTTGCGCCGCTTCCAATTGACCCTTACCCACAGCCAAAAGGTGAATGGGGTATTCTGTTTTGCGGTTCAGGCTCTCAAGAATTTCCATTAACAAGGGACCGCCTTTCCAGGGCGATATATCCAGGTCGTCGGCACTGGAAAAAACAAGTACTTTGGCAGAAAGGTCGATACCCAACACCCTACGGCAACTCATTCGGTCCCTAGGGCAGAAACGGTTCAGGTCCAGACCGTGATGGATACAGTGAATCGCTTTGCCGGCAAAGACCGGACTCTGTCGGGCCTGCTCCTGCATCCAAGCGGACGGCGTAATAATATGCAAATCGGACTGTTTATAAATGCGACGTTTTTGCTTTAACAACCACTTACCGGTATTGATGCCGATATGAGGATAAATTTTTGTCTCTGCCGCGCTGCACTGCATCGTTTTCCAGGAAATGTCGCCGAAGGTATGCGCCGCATTGCCGGTAAAAGCCCACATGTCGTGTAAGGTCCAGGCGATTGGCGCGATGCGGGAAAGTTTGCGGATCAATCGGGTAGTGAAATACCCTTCATGGGTGTTGTGCAAGCTGATGATGTCCGGTGCCAATCTCCGCGCCAGTTTTAATATGCGCCCCGGCGAAAACGGCAGGTACTGGTACTGCAAACCTAATTTATTGAAAACTTTATCTACGAATATTTCTATGAATACCTCAAATTGGTTGCGCCGGGAGCTGTAGACATGGCTCTCACCCGAATGTTTCTTGCTTACAATGAAGTGGTTCTCCGTCTCATGGTAAGCTTCCAGCCCCTGACTCAAGCGAAAAGCGGCCACGGCTGCCCCGCCTTTGATGTCCTGCGCGTTAATAAATAAAATCTTCATGCTGCGGAATTCTTTGTATTGGTCCTAGTGGACCTATAGGACCTATAGACGCGCGGCCTTGCCGCAGGTTATTTTTTCAACACCTGCTTCCCTAAAAACTTGATCGTCCAACTCTTCGGGATATACTGCGCGATTTTCTCCCGAAAGAAAATTTCCCGCACCGGCTTGCCTAACTTACTGTTACGGGTCAATACGAGATGCAACCGCTGCTTCAAAAACCGATGCAACGCCTTGTCATCATATATTCCTCGGGTACTATTGGCTTTTTCCAATGTCTCGAACCACTTTACTACGTCTTCTATAAAATCTATCCGCCGATCTTCCAACTTCATGGTCTCGAAACACAAATCCCGATGCACTCTCCGCAACGGATGCGCTTCCAATCCCAACCGCGCTAAAGCGAAATCATCCAAACGCTTCGCGGCGCCGTCCTGAAGGGTGGAGGTTCGGTTGCTTTCACTCTGTCCATGCAACCGGTAGCGTAATAAGTATTCGGGTAAGTTCACGATGTCCGTATGCACGGCCGCTCGCTGCCAGAGGTCCCAATCATAGGAATGCTTTACCGACGGGTCGTAGTTCAGGTTGTATTGTCGTAATACGGACATGCGCATCATTACCGACGGATGCGCTAAAGCACACTCGAATAATAGTTTGACTTTGACGTCCTCGGCATCTACGGGATACTCCCACTGTGTTTCCCGCGGCGGATGATCCGGCGCGTCCGGGTCGGTCTGAAACGCGACGGCATAGGTGCCGCAAATGCCTACTTCTAGGTGTGTGTTTAAATGGGCGACTTGCTTCTCTAAGCGCTCGGGCATGGCGATGTCGTCGGCGTCGATGCGCGCGACATACGGGGTCTCGATCATGCTGATGCCTTTGTGCAACGCGGCGACTTGGCCGATGTTTTGGGGTAATTCGACTAAGTGGATGCGGGGGTCCCCGGATGCGGCGATGATCTCTCGGCTGCTGTCGGTGGAGGCGTTGTCTAGGATTAGGAAGATGAACTCTTTGTGGGTCTGTTCTGAGACGCTTTTTAGGGTTTCCTGGAGATGGGGTGCTCCGTTGTATAGGGTCATTAAGATTGTTAACTTCATGTGTTCTGCCTCCGGCGGCCAAGGGCTCTTCTTGAAAGAACCGCCCCTGGACCCCGCAAGAACTTTTCGTTTGTGAAACGCTTGAGTCCGGTTTCGATGGTGGGGAGTTTGATGGAGGAGGTGTTGTTGTATTTGGTGGTGTCTAGGTTTGATTGTAGGGGGCGGGGTATCATGCCCGACGGCGGGTCTTTTTGCTCTTCGATGGTCTTGTTGCTGAGTCCGAAGGCCTGCACGGCTGCTTTTGCCCATTCATATCGGTTGATATAACCGGGCCCAACGATGTGATATAATCCGTATGCCCCCTGCCGAGCTAAATCATCTATGCCTAAAGCTAAATCGACGACATATGTGGGATTCCCCCATAAAAACGACGGTACTTTCATGCTGTCCTGTTTCTCCAAGGTGCGTAATAAATGCATTAAAAAATTCGGCGTCCGCGTCCCCGGATCCCATCCGAATACATTGGTGGTCCGCGCGATGATATACTTTTCCAGCTCACGCGCGATTAATTGCTCGGCTTCTAATTTGTACCGACCGTATAAATTTAACGGGTTCACGGCATCACTCTCCCGATAGGGCGGATTCTCCCCGTCAAATACGTAATCCGTCGATATGAAAATAAAGGCTGCACCATTCTCTTTGCACCACGATACTTTGTGCTGCGTGGCATCGATATGATACTTGCGCCCCAACTCCGGATTCTCTTCACAATAATTGACTCCTCCTGCCAACCCTACGGCATCGATCACCAACTGCGGCTTGACTTTATCAAAAAAACGCGGCAAGGTCTGAAAATCCATGTGATCAAAATGTACCAACCCTTCTTCACACCTGGAAAAACAAGTGGCTGTATACTCCCGACCCTGTGTCTCACAGATATTTACAAACTGTCGCCCAATTAAGCCGTTACCGCCCAGTATTAACGTTCTCATCGATCTTTTCGTTCCCACTTATACGGAATCCGGCTGTGGTGCGGATCTAAGCGCCGAGATTCCTCCGGGTCTTGGCCGTGATCGACGATGTCGCAAACAATGGCCGGGCCCTGACTGATGCCCTTAAACCCACTCCAGATTCCCGGCGGGATGGTCACCCGCACGTAATTGTCGTCGCCTAAAAAAACTTCCTGTAAAACGTTCCGCGTCGCCGACCCCTCACGCTCATCATACAATACCAACTTGATCATGCCGGCCAAAACGACGTAACTGCGCGTTTTTAAAGTATGAAAATGCCACCCCTTGACTGCGCCGGGATTGATGGTGGAGGCATAGACTTCGGCGAAACTCTTGAAATCCGGATCCGTTGCTTTCATCATATGCATGACGGTGCCCCGCTCGTCCGGGAACCGCTTCAACGGCGTGATGATGACGTCTTTGATTATTCCGGCCTGTGCCAGTTTGGTTTCTGCCCGTTTGGATTCTGCCCGTTTGGATTCCGGGCCCTTAACGGCTTCAGGTTCAGGATTTTTTACTGCGCCCATTGCAAACCTCGTTCTTTGGCTTTTGCTGCATAATCAGTAATCTGTTGCCCGGCGAATTCTTTCATGTCCGGGTTCTCTGTGAACCGTTTGTACCACGATACCGTGAATTCTATCGTCTCCTCCAGGGTCAATACCGGTCGCCACTTCAAATGATGCCGCGCTTTGGAAATATCCAGACTCAACAATGTTGCTTCATGAAAATGATCGGAGTCCGAAAGGTCTTGATATTCCCCGTGTCCCCACATGCAAATCATTTTGCGGGTCAGAATTTCCACCGGCACAATAGTCGCTACTTCGGGCCCGAAGTTCCAGCCGGAAGAAAGGTCGCCTTTAAGAAACATCTCCGCACCCAGATGCAAGTACCCGGACAACGGTTCCAGCACAAACTGCCAGGGCCGGGTAGCATGAGGACTACGCAGTTCAATCGTTTTTTTTTGTATCAAGGCGCGGATAATATCCGGCACAATACGTTTCTCCGACCAATCACCGCCGCCGATTACGTTTCCGGCCCGCACAGACGCTGCCGCGGGGGAATTCGCTGTGTTGAAAAACGATGCGCGATAAGAATTAATCGCCAGTTCCGCACAGGCTTTAGATGCTCCGTAGGGATCCAGACCGCCCAGTTCGTCGGTTTCGCGGTAGCCCCATTCCCATTCGACATTTTTATAACATTTATCACTGGTAATCAGCACCGCAGATTTAATGGAGGGCGCTTGTCTAATCGCTTCAAGGATATGAACACTGCCCATAAGATTCGTTTCGAAGGTATCGACGGGATCATCGAAGGATTGTTTCACCAGGGGTTGCGCCGCCAGATGAAAAAGAATATCCGGTTGAATTTTTTGCACCAGAGCAACCAGAGCGGCACGATCTTTAATATTGCAAATATTATGCGCCAGTTTTTTCTTCAAGCCGGTCACCACAAAATTATCTTGCGCAGTTTTCGGTTCCAGCGCGATACCGTGAACCTCAGCCCCCAGACTGGTGAGCCAGAGACTGAGCCAGGACCCTTTAAAACCGGTATGACCGGTCACCAGGACACGTTTATTCTTATAGACATTATTAAAAGACACCGTTAATCTCCTTATATTTAAAAAGCACAGGGAGTGCAAGCGAAATAAGCCGTCGCTTTCAGGCCCAGACCTTCCACGTGGCTTTATTTTGTTCCCACAACGCATTCAGATGATTCAGGTCGCGTTCCGTATCCACGCATTCCCAGAAGCCCTGGTGTTGAAAAACCATCACTTCGCCTTTTTTCGACAACTCTTCCAGTGCGCCGAATTCAAAATCGCAGCTTTTATCCGGAGAGAGGTAGTTCAGCAGTTCCCTATTAAACACCATATAGCCCCCATTAATAAGCCCGGAGGAAATTTGCGGTTTTTCTTCAAAAGAAAGAACCCTATCCCCATCAATCTTCAATTCGCCGAAGCGGGAGGGCGGGCGGACACCGGTAAGCGTCAGCAATTTACCATGACTCTTATGAAACGCCAGCAAGTCCTTAATATTCACATCAGAAACACCATCGCCGTAAGTCAGCATATGCACGTCGTCCTCCAGCAGGAATTCCGCGCGCTTAATACGACCACCTTTCAGCGTATCCAGACCAGTATCCAGCAGCGTCACCTTCCAACTTTCAGCATGATTACCACCCAGAAATTTCACCTCATTAGAATTCAAATCCACCACAAAATCATTATTCAGCAACCGATAATTAAAAAAGTATTCCTTAATCCTCACCCCCTGGTAGCCCAGAAGAATCACAAACTCATCAAACCCAAAATGAGCATAACACTTCATAATATGCCACAAAATAGGCTTCCCGCCAACCATCACCATCGGTTTCGGAATATTTTCCGTAATATTCCCCAGACGAGACCCATACCCGCCGGCCAAAATCAAAATTTTCATAGCATCACATCCCTTCAAAAAGTCAAAAGTTCTTGCCGGGTCCAGGGGCGGTTCTTACAAGAAGAGCCCCTGGCCGCCGGAGGCAATACGAAGCAGCTCCCAAATCACCGAACCAACTTCTCCTTAAGAAACCGACGAGTAAACCCCTTATTAAAATTCATCAGCAGCCACAGCGCCTTTTTCGCCGTAATCAGCGCCGTCCCGTCCGATTTCCTACCATACACAAAGCGCATCATATCAAACGCCTGCTTATAAAACGGAAACACCGCATAATCCTCATACAACCCCTTCATCAGCAACCGAGCCCGATCGCGACCACCGGTACGAAACTCCAAATCCACCCGTTTAACCAAATCATCAATAAAATAGTGCGGATTCACCTTCCCATCAAAACCATCCAGCAGCAGCATCGCCTCCGCAGACAACAGACCCTCCATCTTATACGCCAGCGCCCGAATAAACAGCGCTTGCAAGTGCAGTTGGTGAATCTTTTTCGGAAACAAACCCAGCAAAACCTTAAATTCCGCCGCATCAATTTGCTTATTAAACAATTTCAGCAGCAACGTACGCACATTCTCTTTCAGCGTTTCCGGCAGCGTATCAACAGCCGCAGGCACATCATTCAGAAAGGCAAACAGAATCGAAATAAACAACAACGAATCCAGACCACCGGACACACCATCCCGCAGCGCCACCGCGAACATCCGTTGCACCTGAGTCAGAGCCTCGTCGCGATTCAGCGGAAAATGTTTTTTCAGCAAAACGTCATAGCAAAAGCAACGGCCCCTATCATAAGCATCCACCACCGCCCGAAACTCATCCTTCGAATCCGCAGTCACCTCTTCCAGGAGCCCGTGAAAGATCGTATTCAAACCGGCCGGAACAATAATCAGCGGTTTCTTCAGCAGCATCGCCAGCAGCACCACCTGAGAATTACCCCGATTCACAATCAAGTCCGCCTGAGCCAGAAGCGGTTCAATCGGATGTTTAGGATCCACAATCACCGCATGACGAATCTGTTTTCGAATCTCTTTCACGCCCGATTCCGTTTCAATCGGATGCGGCTTAATCATCACGCAGTAATCCTCCGGCAGCCCGCCGGCAATCACATCCAGAATAAATTTCCGCACCTTACGAGTCTCCAGACTCACCATATCATGTTCCTTCAGAGAGCCCAGCACCAGCAAGCAGCATTTTTTATTTTCAGGCACATTGTATTGCTCCTTCAGATCCGGGAACGAAGAAATCGACGCAATCACCGACGGATCAAAAAAAGGCCAGCCCGTCACCTTAATCGACGTACCGGCAATACCCAGCGCTTTAAACCGATCCTTTTCCTCATCCGACGGCACACCGAAGTAGTCCAACGGCATAAAATAATGATTAATAATACCATCATTCAGCGCCAGTTGGTTCACCTCTTCAATCGCAGTCACCGGAATAGAGCGTCGCGCCGCTTCCCGTGCCAAGGTCAAACGAAACGGATTGGGATAAGCCATCGACAGAAAAAGAATATCCACCGATTCCCAAGTATCTACAGGAACAATCCCCTGCGACACCATCACGCGGTCTTCTTCCTTGAAAGAATCCAGAACTTCACCGGCTTTTTCCAGAACCCATTCTTCCACAATCACGCGGAACTGGAACCCAGCCATTTTTCGCTTCAAAATTTCCAAGTTACGGAAATGCACCACTCCCGTCGGGTAAAAAAGTATCACCGGTGTGTCGGATTTGCTCATAGGATTCCGTACGGGTTTAATAGCGACCCAGTATTTTTTTTATTTTGTATTTAAGTTTATCCAGCAGCGTAATCCGTTGATCCAGCCATTGGGATTGATCCACCACTTTGCGGAAGGGGTGAGTTTCCTGGTTATAGTCGTTTTCCGTCAAGAAGGTATCCAGCTTATCCAGCGATTTTCGCATCCCGTCGGCAAATTCACGAAAACATTCAATACTCATCACCAGCCGATAATCGCGGAAATGAACATGAACCGAATCTATCACCTTCTCTTCCTGCAATTCAATTTGCAACCGATTAGGAAAATATTTACTCACATGCGGTTTCGGACTCTTTTTCAGCGGCGTCGTCTGTTGTTTCACCCCGCCGGCCACCAACAGCCCGTCGAAGATCTCCTGCTCTTTATAGTCAGGATGTTTCTTAAGATATTTCTTAACTTCCTTGGCGCTCATCTTAACCACGTCGGTAAATTCGAAAAATTCATCCACACCGAACATCAAACGGATTTCACGGTGATGAATATGGACATTTTCCGACAGATCGATAAACAACCGCGAATTATGCAGTTCCCGGTCCGGAAGGTCGCGGTTATCCAGTACTAATTTTATTTCACCCATTGGTCGTATACTCCTGTATTAAAAAAATCATACTCATTTCTTAAACAGCTTCTTCAGGAATCTGCGCAGACGAAACGAATACGTCGGCCTAAAGCGATTAATGAACGAATGTTCCTCAGCCGACGCAGCCCAGCGGTCCAGGTAGCCGCTGAATTGGTAGCGGTAATCGTTTGTTTGATCAAATTCTTTCAACAACACCTCCGCTTTGCGCAGCGGTTCGCTCGCTTCGAAAGTGCCGTCGATCACGATGCATTTAATCGTTTCTTGACCGGCTTCATGAACTGCGTAAAAGCGATGATGACCGTTAA
>Ga0210347_1121781_pt1 | contig 10901 bp, 6 predicted proteins | sample S456metaT_FD_159705 | JGI IMG/M metagenome (GOLD analysis project Ga0210347, IMG submission 159705) | Metatranscriptome of estuarine sediment microbial communities from the Columbia River estuary, Washington, United States - S.456... | ecosystem: Environmental > Aquatic > Marine > Intertidal zone...
AAATCGCTGCAATGGTTGGAGGTTTTTTATGAATATTTACTTCGGAGGTTCCATCTCCGGTGGCAGGAACTACCTGGAAACCTACCAGGAAATTACCGCCTATCTCAAAATGAGGGGTCACAAAATCTTGACGGAACACGTGGTTCAAGCCAATGTATTCGAATTGGAAAAAGAGTTTACCGACCAGCAGATTTTTACCCGGGATATCCAATGGCTCGAAAGTTGCGATTGCTTAATTGCAGAAGTTAGTAACCCATCCCTCGGGGTGGGTTACGAAATCTGCAATGCGTTGCACCTTAAAAAACCGGTGCTCTGCCTCTACCTAAAAGGCATCTACCTGACCCGCATGCTCACAGGGAATGATTCGGAAGGTCTCCTAGTCGCTGAATACGAAACCGAAAGCGATTGGCAGCAGGCCGTTGACCGTTTCCTGGCGGCAAACACCTGATTGGGTTTCCATAAATGACTGCAATTTTTTAAACGCCTAGTAAACCAAAAAAGCACTAACCGATAAAAACGTAAGCGAAAAAACCTTAAGTAAAAAAATAAACGAAAGACAGCACAAGATCAATTATTAATAGTAATCGTGATTTCCGCAGCCGTACTCTCTTGAGCAGCCGTATCCACCGCAATCGCGCGGAAGGTGTGACTGCCGTTACTGTACAGAGTGGTATTCAGTAGAAAGTCATAAGAAACCGATTCCAGCGGCCCGGAATTCCAGGCAGTCAATTCCGTACCGTCAATGAAGAACCGAATCGACTGAACCCCGCGGTAGTCTTCGGCATCCACCCGGATGGCAGTCGTCCCGCTTAAGCCGCCGGCAGGCTCCGACGGAATGGTTACCCTAGGCAAGCTGTCGGTGACCGTGACCGATATGGAACTCTCCGCTGTTTGATCGACAGCATCGTAAGCGATAACTTTAATCGTATGGGCGCCGTCGCTCACCGTCTTAGTGGGCCAAGTATATTGATGCGGGAAAGAAGTATCCGTCTCCATCAACGCATCATCCACATAAAATTCCACCTTGGTCACACCGTAGTCGTCATTAGCAACCGCCACGATAGTTACGTCATCCCACACAGAGGATCCGTTTTGAGGCGTCGAAATCGCGACCTGCGGCGGCTCTCCGGTAGACAAATCATTTTCCGTTGCCGTAACATCCACCGGAGTCAAACCAGTGGAAGTAACCCGAATAACAGCGCTGCCGTTCAGTGCGTCTTCATCGTTGCCTGCCGAAACGGTTACCGTTTGAAAACTGTGCCAGTTACTGGAATTAAAAGCCATAACAGCACCCGCAGTAACATCAATATCCGTATCCCCGCTGTGGCGTGCCGCCATCACAGTGACTTCATTCGAAGGTTGAGCCGTGAGACGTACCTGAAAGCTTGCGGAGCCGCCTTCATCAACAATAATGTCGCCGGCGTCGGTTTCAATCGTCATGGTATCGTTGTCGATTTCAGAGACCGTCAAATCCTTATTAGGCAATGAGTCGGCACTAACCCGGATAACCGCGTCGCCGTCGACAATATCGTCATCTTCAGCAGCAGTAAGAGTGACCGTCTTATACTTATCCCAATCAGAACCGGTAAACGTCAACGACGATTGAACCTGAATATCCGTATCCCCGCTGTGATTACTCACCGTTGCCGTTATGGTGGTATCGGGTTGAGCGGACAAACGGACCTGGAACGTTCCGGTACCGCCTTCATCAATAGACAGACTGTTTTTGTCGGTTTCGAAATGAAGCACGTCATCGTCGCCTTCAACCGCCCGGATATCCTTACTGGGCAACCCTTCGGCAGTGATGCGGAAATAAGCTGTATCTGAGGCGGTATCCGAGTCGTCGGCGGCCTGGAGTACTACCGATTGGTATTCATACCAATTGGCGGCATTAAAATTAAGCACCGAACCGGAACGGATACTGATGTCACGGTCACCCTTCAACCAGGCGACGGTAGCTTGAATAGGCGTTGTCGGCGCAAAGGCCAATTTAACTCTGAAAAAAGCAGTCCCGTTTTCATCCACCGTGACATTGTCGGTATTGGTCACAAAACCCAGATTGTCGTTGTCCACTTCCGTCACAACCACCTCTTTCGCAGTAATACCTGAAGCCGGAGCAGTAATACGCACCACCGCCTCACCGGGAGCAATATCTTCGTCCTCAAGCGCCCGGAGCGAAATGGTTTGATAAGCGTTCCAATTATCAATAGTAAAGGTCGGAGACGCACCGGCAGTGATCTGAATGTCCGGATCCCCGGAAATTTCAACAATCACCTGCACATCATTTTCAGGTCTGGCGGAGAGCCGCATATTTATTGCTCCGATACTACCTTCGGAAATATCCAATGTATCCACATTGGTTTCAAAACCCAGAGAATCTACCGCGGCACGAAGCGTGTGGTTGCCGTCCATCGTGACGGTACCGCTTGCAGCCACGGCATTTCCGTCCAGCGTGACCTGTAAGTTGCCGAATCCGGTATCGGCGGTGTAGCTGTAATCCACAAGCGCACCGCTTGAATAGGTGACGCTGCCGTTTGCAGGACTACCGGATACACCGGCACCCCGCTCAATAGTCAAGGTATAGCGTTTTTTCTTTTTCTTGAAAATTAAATAGGCGGCGATACTTAGTACAACCACCGCTCCGGCGACTATCAACCAGGGAAATTTTTTCTTCTTTACTCTAGTACCGGTTTTTACTATGGTTCCACTGGTACCGTTTACTTCGATCAGTCCTTCGCCTTTGATGACTTTGCGGTAAATCGGCAGCGATTCCAGGTCTACCGTGTCCACCAGAGTAATGCCGTAGGTATTTTTGGCCTTTTTATAATTCTCTTCCGCTAGAAGCGGTTTGGCTTCTTTTTCATAAATGGCGCCCATCAATAAATAACACATCCCCAAGATGTCTTTGCGGTCCACTTCCTTTTCATCAATAATGCCGATGACCCGTTCGATACGCTTAAGAGCATTATTATACTGACCGCTGATGTAGCGGCCCTTGGCCCGATGAAACTGCTTGACGATTTCATCTTCACTCTGGGAATAAAGAAACACATCCACATAAAAAAAGAATGTTATCATTACAAAAATTGAAACCAGTTTTTTCCCTAGTTGTCGGTCTGCCATATTGAACTCCCTTTAACTAAATCCAATCATTAAAATTTCCCTACCGAGCTCAAAGGTTTTCGTCTTCCACTTTAACGCAGCGGAACCCTTCTTCATCCTTGTCCCTGCCGCCCCTGTTTTTTTTAATCATCAAATCTTCCTGCGCCGAAAAGAAACTACCGCCTTTTAAAATGCTGCCGTTCACCCATTCCCAGACATTGCCGGCCATATTGACGGCTCCAAAAGGCGACGAAAATTGTTCGAACTGGGTCACCGGAGCCGTCCCGTCAAAACCGTCCTGTTCCGCCGTATCGTCCAGCGTATCAAAATTAGCCCGCCAAATACCCTTCTCAGCCGGCGGTTCATTGCCCCACGGATAATTAAACTTACCTTTGCCCGCCGTGTATTCCCATTCGTTGAGCCGGGGCAACCGGAACCCATAATAAGCACAATATTTTTGAGCATCGGCATAAGTTACCACCGCCGGATAATGATCATCGTCACTAATGATTTTGCTGCCGCTTTTGTTTAGCCCGGCAGCATTGGTTGCCTTTAGAAAGCGCCGATAGTGACTGTTGGAAACTTCGTACTTATCCACCCATATATTCCGACCGGGAATGAAAATCATCAGATGATTATTGTGGGGTTCCGCAAACATGTATTCATAATACCCTCTGCGGTTTTTTTGAATCGGCAGGTGCCAATAGTTAAGCGGTGGTAAATTGGGATCAGCAGCATTTAAGAGGTTTTCCAATTCGCCGAGGTAACGGGAGGTAGGATAAGACAGTTTGAATTGCAAATACAGAGCCAAGGTGACCGCGTTTTTTATTTCATCAAATTTCAAGAGACCGTGTTGTTTTTCAAGCGCCTCTTTCTTCGTTTGCAAAAGGCCCGTTAAGCGGACAAGTTCATCCGACCCCTCCGGTTTCACCTTTTTCGCACCAATCAGCAACGAATCCGCCCGCTCCAAATCCCCATCGGCAATCGCCTTGCCCGCGCGGTTGATATAGCGCTCAAATTCCAGTTGCGCCACCTGAGCCGGCGTTTGTTCAGCAGGCTGTTCAGACGTTTCTACCGGCGTTTCTTCCGGCGTAGGTTTCAACATTTGCTCCTTTGTTTGGAGCGTTTGGTCCGGATCCCTTTTGGATTGCCCCGGGTCTTGAGAGTCTGTTGCCGTCTGCCGGTTTGAATCTCCGGCTAATTCCGCAGCCGTGGGCGTTTCGATTAGAACCGGCTTTTTCGGGGGCGCAGAAAAAGGGTTCAGTACAAATAAAATCACCACTGCCATCGCTACAGCCAGCACAGCAATAATAAATAGAGTCCGTTTGGAAGCGCCCGAGACATTAACCGGCGGCAACAGAGGCGGTACCACATGGATATGAGCCAGAGCATCCATCATTTCCACCGCACTTTTGTAACAGTTTTCAGGTTCCTTCGCCATCGCCTTGGTCAAAATATGATCAGTGCCCGGGGGTAGGGAGGGATTCAACGCTCGGGCTTCAGGCACCGGTTTCCTGCGGTGAGCATTCATCACTTCGATAAAATTACTCCCGCTAAACGGTGCTTCACCGGTCAGCATTTCAAACATCACCACGCCGAAAGAATAAATATCCAACGCCGGCCCCACCATGCTGCTGTCAATAAACTGTTCAGGAGCCATATAAGCAGGAGAACCCAACAACGCCCCGGTGGTGGTCAATTTAGTACCGCTGACAATGTCTTTGGCAATGCCGAAATCGATAATCACCGCTTCGCCGCTGTCTTCACGGATCATAATATTGGACGCTTTGATGTCCCGGTGAATCACATTGCAGCGATGCATGGCATCCAGAGCACCCAGCACGTTCCGGGAAATCTCAATAGCCCGACCCACTTCCAGAGGCGCTTGCAACGAAATGATCTCCGCCAAGCTGGAACCTTTGATATAACTCATAATGAAATAAGGAATTTCCAGTTGCTCCACCGGATCAGTAATAACTCCGGTACCATGGATTTTTACAATATTAGGATGATCAATCTTTTCGTAAAGACGCGCTTCGACTATGAAACGGCGCTTGATTTCGTCGAATTTGCTGCGGGTATCCGTCAGGTTTTGTTTCCTTAGACGCTGCAACAAATAGTGATAGTCCAATATTTTAAGTGCCCGCACAGTACCGTCCGTACGATGTTTGACCAAATAGACACTGGAAAATTCCCCGCCGCCCAGATGGCGAATCTGCTCATAAGTATCACCCAACGAAGCCTGCACTAACTTAAAAAGACTATCATTATTCAAATTATAACTAACCCCAATCGATTATTTTAGACCATTATACATTTTTTTTCAAGGTTTTCCAAAAAAAATGTAAGAGGCGGCAGAACCGAATATGAAACCGGAACTACCGATCCCAAAAGCAATGAATCTGAATTATTCACGCCCGCCGCCATTCTAAAAGATTGACAAAAACGGATATATATTATATTATAGTCACTTAAATGAACGTTATCGTAGCTGAAGAAGCAGGATTTTGTTTTGGAGTCAAAAGAGCTTTGGGAATAATCGATGAATTATCTGAGCAAAAACAAGAAATACATATTTACGGCCCACTGGTTCACAACAAAACCGTACTGGAAGATCTCGAGTCCAGAGGTATTGGCTGCATCGACTCGTTAGATCAGTATGAATCGAACCGGCAGCTTATTGTTCGTACCCACGGCATCCCACGGTATGTAGAGGATGAACTTGAACGCAAAGACATCGGTTATACCGACGCTACCTGTCCGTTTGTAAAAAAGCTGCACAAAATTGCCGCCCACGTCAGCGCCCAATCCGACCACCCACTTTTCCTCATCGTCGGCGACAAAACCCATGCGGAAATCATCGCCGCACACAGCTACTCCCCCAATGCCCGCATCATCGCCAACGAAGCAGAGGCCCGCTTAATACCCCCGCAAGCAGCCATCGCCGTCATGGTGCAAACCACCTACGACGCTGAAACCTTTACACGAATTACCGCAATACTACAGGAAAAAACACCGCGGCTCAAAGTGTTCAATACCATTTGCAACGCCAGTATCCTGCGCCAAGAAGCCGTCAGGAAACTGGCTCCCACTGTTGACATGATGATCGTGATCGGCGGAAAGAATTCCTCCAACACCAAAAAATTGGTTGACATCGCTCGCCGCCTGAACACCGCGACCTTTCAAGTAGAGTCCTATCAGGAATTAAGCACCGGCATGGAAGCCGGGATTTTAGAGAAAGCCGTAAGCTGCCGAAGCATCGGTCTCACCGCCGGAGCGTCTACGCCGCCGGAAGAAATTGAAAACGTGAAGACATTTTTTAGAAATTTAAACATAAATACAGTTAAGGAGATTAACCATGGAAGAAGCAAAAGAAACTCAGAACACTAAAACAGAAGAAAGCGCCGATACCCCGATCTCTGCCGAAACTGAAGCCGAAGTAAAAGAAAACAACGAAACAAATCCCGAAGTAACAAACGAAGAAACCGCAGTATCTACTGACATCAAAACCACGGACGAAGCAGCCGCAACAGCTGAAGCAACTGAATCAACTGAGACCGAAGAGACTGTCGAAACTGCGGAGGTAAACGGGATCGAACCGGCTGAAGTTGACGAGACGGAAGAACAAATCGAAGAAAGCGCTGTTGAAGAAACAATTGATGAAACAATTGATGAAACGGTTGATGAAACGGTTGAAGAAACGGTTGAAGAATCCACCGCAGTTGCGGAAGATGATTCTACCGAAGATGTGGTCGATGAATCGGCTGACGCGGAACCGGAGGCTGAAACGCCCGAAGCCGCTCAAGAGCCGTTGGATGAATTTTCAGAATTGATGAACGAATACAGTTTGAAAGAAGCAGATACTGAAAGCCGTATTACTGGTAAGATCATCGATATCATTGACAACAAAGTGATTGTTGATATTGGTCAGAAAACCGAAGGGATCCTGGCTAAAGAAGAATTGATCGACTGGGACGGCTCCTTGAAATACAATATTGGAGACTCCATTACCGTTATTTGCAAAAACATTAATATGAAACAGGGCTATATCACTGTTTCTAAAAAACAAGTAGACTTGGCCGAAGGCTGGCAGAACGTGCGCCGCGCCTATGAGAAAAAAGAATCCATGGAAGGCCGCGTCGTCGCCGTTACCGAAGATGGGAAAGGATTCAAAGTTGACATGGGCGTTGAAATGTTCCTGCCCATGAGTCAGGTGGATATCCGCAAAGTGAAGTCACCCAAAAGCATTATCGGTAAAGACTATGTTTTCAAAATTACCCGCCTCAATTCCCGTGAAAAAACCGGCGTTGTTTCTCGTCGCGTGATCCTTGAAGAAGAACGTGAAGAGAAAATCAAAGAGCTGTTTGAAAACCTCAAAGTCGGTGATCTGGCAAAAGGCGTGGTCACTTCTTTGACCGATTACGGCGCATTCGTTAATATCGGCGGCATGGACGGCTTGATCCATAAAGACAATATTTCTTACGGTCGCGTCAATCACCCCAAAGAAAAACTCAGAAAAGGCGATGAAGTGGAAGCTATGGTTCTGGAAATGGATCCCGGCAACAATAGAATTTCACTGGGCTTGAAACAGAAATTTGAAGATCCCTGGTCAAGTATCGTTGAAAAATACCCGGTAGGCAAAAAATTGATTGCCAAAGTGACCAAAATCGTCAGCTTCGGCGCCTTCATCGAATTAGAAGACGGCGTGGAAGGTTTACTGCACATTTCAGACCTCACCTGGGAAGGTAAAACCAGCTCCGTCGAAGAATTCGTCGCAGTGGGCGAACGCATCTGGGTTCAAGTCATCGAATTGAATCCCACTGATAAAAAAATCAAACTGGGACTCAAACAACTGGAAATGAGACCGGAAGAAAAATATATTCAGACCCATCAGAACGGCGACGTCGTTTCCGGCATCGTGAAAAAGATCTTGAAATCCCGCGTTTTCGTTGAACTGGAAAAAGGCGTTGAAGGCGTAATCAAAATCTCCGACATCAGTTATTTTCGCATCGATTCCCCCCACGAATTCCTCAAAGAAAAAGAAAAAATTGAAGCCGTCGTACTCAGCGAAACCCTGGACTCCAACTACAAAGTCAAACTGGGCCTCAAACAACTCTCCGACATCGAATGGAAACAGTACATCGGCTCACACCGCAACGGCAGCATTGCGACCGTCCGAGTTAAAAAAGTTACCGAAAACGGCATGAGCGTTGAAATCTCCAAGAACATCGAAGGTTTCATCCGACCCAATGAACTGGACGAGAAAAAACTGGAAGCCAAAGAATTGGAAGCCATGTACAAGCCCGGTCAAGAAATCGAAGCCCTGATCCTGAATTCCGACTTCGAGCGCAAACGGATCTATTTGAGCTTGAGAGCGGTACGTAAGAAAAAAGAAAGAGAAGAGATCGATAAATATTCCAAATCGGAAAACGAACAAGTGACCACCATCGGCGACCTGTTCGAAAGCGCGATTGATAAGAAAAAATAATGAAATTTCTTTCGGCACCCTGGCGATGGGACTTTATCACCAACATCGTTAAGATGAAGGGCTGTGTCTTTTGCGATGCCCTGAAACTGCCGGAAGAGGAGTCGCTAATATGTTATAGGGGTACGGATTACTTTGTAATCTTAAACAAGTACCCCTATAATACCGCCCACCTCATGATCGTACCCTACCAGCACCTGGATTCTCCCGAAAAAATAGCACCTGAAAAAAGCGCCGAATTGTGGGATTTGACGAACCGCTGCTTGGCGATTATCCGCGGAAAGTTTAATCCCAACGGCTTCAATATGGGCATGAACCTAGGCCGAGTCGCCGGCGCCGGCGTGAAAGATCATTTCCACCTGCACATTGTGCCCCGCTGGGACGGCGATTCCAATTTCATGCCCATTGTGGGCGAAACCCGCGTTCTCTCTTACAGCATGGAACGTATCCTGGAAGTAATGAGAGAGGAACTGAACAAATAAACAATGTTTGGGCGTATAAGGCATATAATAAGTATTTCCCGGCGACGGTTGGTTCCAATTATATTAACCGTTTCGTCCCTAATTGCAGTATTGCTGCCGACAATGTCCGCAACCGGTTGCGGCGCTGCGGATTCTCCCCGCTGGATTTTTTTGATCACCCTGGACACCACCCGCGCCGACGGTATAAATTACGCCCCCGGTAATCCCCAAACTCCCAACCTGGCCGCACTGGCCGCGCAAGGACAGTATTTTGAAAACGCTTATGCACTGATACCCATCACGTTGCCTTCTCATGCAGGCATGTTTTATTCGCAACCGCCGCACCGCTTGAAAATTTACAACAACGGACGACCCCACACGGTCAACGAACCCAGTCTGGCCCAGTTGCTGAAAGGAAAAGGATTCAGCACCGGTGCCGTGATTTCATTAGGCGTCCTGAAAGCGGAATTCGGCTTAAATAAAGGCTTCGACAGTTACATTGAAAATTTCCCCCCCGCACTGTGGACCAAAGACGCCGAAGCAGTGAACCGCGACGCCTTTGAGGCAATCAACAAAACCAAAGATCACGCGGGGCCGTTTTTTTATTGGCTGCACTATTCAGACCCACACGAACCCTATTTCCCGCCGCACCCGGAGGGCACCGGTTTGTTTACCATTACAGCGCAACCCCTAAATTCCTCCGACAGCGTTGCTTCCGAACAGACCTTGTTTACCTCCCGTTGCTCCCAGCAACCGGTGGTCAATGTGACCTTCACGCTGTCGCCGGGAAAAACACGACTGGTTCTTAATACCGACGTTCCCCAATCCTTTCGGAATCGCAGCGATTGTAAATGTCAATTGCAATACATCAAATACCGGGACTTCCAGTTAACCGAAACCAATCCGGACCCCGACGCAAAACAAACAGTTACCGGCATCACCTTGCCCCAATCCTGGAACCAAGGCAAATCAGCTACCGGCATCAGCTATTATGCAGATAACCAGACCTCCGAAATCCTGATGCAAAACAACAGCAAGAAAGCCGTGCAAATGACCTTGCGTTTCATGTACAGCATGCAGGTGGACGATCAAACCCGCAGAGTTTTTTATAACGAGGAAATTCGCTACGTCGATCAGCAAATCGGTCGCTTGCTGACCTACCTGAAGGAAAAAGGCATCTATGAGCAGGCCGCCTTTGTGATCATGGGTGATCACGGCGAAACTCTGGGGGAATACCAAGAACATTTCGGCCATATTCATTACTTGAACCAATCATCGATGCATGTGCCGTTGATTCTCTCGGGACGTCGCATTAAACCCTCCGGTAAACGTGCGGAAGCTGTGTCCACATTGAACATTGCACCCACCATTCTGGACCTGGCAAATATCAAGAAACCGAATTACATGCTGGGCCGAACCTTGCTGAAGCCGATTAAGAACACCCGCTTATTGCTGGAGACCTATTCACCCGAAGCCTATTTCGACGCCTTTTCCCTCATAGAGTTTCCCTACCAAGCGGCCTTTTATCCCGGACGCCGCAAAGAGAAAATAGAATTTTACAACCTAAAAACCGGTACCTCCGGAAAAACGGCCCGGCAGGAAAAAGACGGTGAAAAAAAGCGCATCGAACTAGTCAATGAACTGTTGAAAATTTCCCGCATTATCACAGCCACCAAAGGCAAGGTCGGCAAGACTTCCAGTCGTCACCAGGAAATATTAAAATCGCTGGGTTACCTTTGAACATGACAAAAACAATCACCAAAGCAAGCAATAAAACAGTAATTAAACTAAAAATAAAACCGAATAAAAAATAAAAAGAGGACAAAGACCAATGGCAGGAAAAGAACAATCGC
>Ga0210347_1332178_pt1 | contig 10877 bp, 8 predicted proteins | sample S456metaT_FD_159705 | JGI IMG/M metagenome (GOLD analysis project Ga0210347, IMG submission 159705) | Metatranscriptome of estuarine sediment microbial communities from the Columbia River estuary, Washington, United States - S.456... | ecosystem: Environmental > Aquatic > Marine > Intertidal zone...
GAAAAAATGAAAGCAGCCGCTTCAAAAATGCAAAGCGCTTCCGCTAAAATAATACAGTATGCCCAGGACCCCGAAGTCATAAAAGCCCAAACAGAACTGATGACGGTAATGATGGAATTAAAAGCCCTGGACGAAGGCGTCGCACCCAAAGAAGTGAAATAAAACCCTATTGGCTCAACACCTCGGACAACCATATGGTGAATCTCCTGCTGTCCGGCGGGGGCAAGGAACTGAGGGAAGAATTGGAACAGTCGTGTAAATTTAATTTTGACATTTAATCCCCGCTCAATTATAATAGCTACTTGTACTGAAAAAAGGATTGTCAATGAGAATAGTGATCGATGGTGCCGAAGTAGTCGTTTTTACCGGGGCTCGTGTCAAAGATGCGGTGCTCAAACATTCGGACACCGCTTATAAAAACCTGCTTAAAGAGAAACTCCGCGTGCTGGACTTGTTCGGCAACCGTCTGGAACCGGACGGCGCTCTCTGCGACGGACAACAACTTTACACCATGAGCAACCTTTTGCCCGCCAACCATTCACCCAAGGAGAACCATGCTTAAAATAAACCCCCGCAATAAAAAATTCCGCCTGTCTCCGGGACACGGCTTAACGCTGCTTGCAGTCATACTGTGTCTTTTTTTCCAGCCGGCTTGCACATCGGTGAACCGGGACGCAGAGACGCAGATTGTTATTCTTCATGTGAATGATCTTCACGCCAAGATCGACCAGTTCCCTAAAATTGCGGCTTATATCGCTCAACAACGTGCGGAACATGAAAATGTGTTTGTCTTAAACGGCGGTGATAATTTCAGCGGCAATCCGGTAGTGGACCTGGCAAACCCTCAAGGGGAACCGGTTCGTCAACTGCTGAACATGATGACTATTGATGTTCTAACTATCGGTAACCACGATTTCGATTACGGTCAGGCTGTTCTGAAAGGTTTTATTGAAAAAGCCAATTTCCGCTTTCTCTGTCTCAATGCGGATATGAAAAAATCCGGCCTGCCTCAACCGAATCCGTTTGTTTTTTTGGAAACCAAGAATCGCATTAAAATAGCCCTTGTGGGCATGGTGCAGGTGGAAGCGGATAATCATATTCCCAGTACCAAACCCGGCGGTTTGAATGGTATCAGTTTTTCTGAACCTATTGAAGCGACGCAAAAATACCGCTACTTAAAAAAAGAGAGCGATATTTTTATTGCTCTGTCTCACCTGGGTTTTGATGATGATATTATCTTGGCTGATAAAATGCCCGAACTGGACCTAATCATCGGTGGGCACAGTCATACGGCTATTGAGGAACCTGTTGAACACAACGGCGTTTTGATCACTCAGGCCGGTGCTCAAGGGGCGTATGTCGGACGCATTGTGCTGACTGTTAAAGACCGCAAAATTATTAATAAAAGCGCCCGCCTAGTTGATGTGAAATCCCTCAAAACGGGCAACCCTGAGATGCAGAAATTGGTGGATGCTTTCAACGACAATCCGGTGCTGGAGGAAGAAGTGGGTACGCTGTCTATTTCTCCTCAGGGCAAGTTTGAACTGGGACATTTGATTACTGACGGAATCCGCAGTGTACATAAGGCGGATATTGCGTTTCACAATTCCGGTGGAATTCGTTCCGGTTATCTGCCGCGCATAGTTCTCAACAAAGATGTCTATACGCTTCACCCTTTCGGCAATGAAGTGGTGCTGATGAAAATGAGCGCGGAGGAAATTCGTTCGCTTTTGAAATATGATTATGAAAAACAAAAAAAACTGGACCTTAAAGTATCCGGTCTGCATTATACCATTACCCGCAGTCCTGATTTTAAAGTAATCAGCATGGAATTAAGCACCCCCGGCGGCAAGTTGCTGGAGGAGGACCGGGACTATACGGTAGCGTTGAACAATTATATTTTTAGTACCTACGGGTTCCGACACAAAGACCCCGGCACGTCGATTCAGACCACTTTGGCTGAAACATTAACGCAATACATAAAAGAGGGCAACGCCGCCGCCAAGGACATTTGTGCGGATATTCAGCACATGCGCACGTTTGAAACCATTGCAGCGGACGCGACGTTGACAGAGATCGGTAAGTTGGAAATCCCGTTGAGCGGTTCCCTGAGCCCTCGCAGCTCCAGCGCCGGGAACCTTGCGGCGGATGCGGTGCGCGTTGAAACCGGAGCGGATATTGTGTTGCTTCCTGATAGTATGGTCCGAGCGGAGTTGGTGCTGAAAGCGCCGGGTCCTTATTATAGTGAATACACGCCGGCACTTTATGCTTTCAGCGACAAGAACACGGTGGTGACTGCCGGCTTGAGTGGGAAACAACTGGAAGAATTCTTGCGCCAACGAAACAAGTACCGGATGGACTTTCAGGTCTCCGGTATGACGTATCGGTTGGTGTACGACACTTCCGGGCAATTGGCGGAGTTGCAGGTCACATTGCCCGGCGGGGGCGGATTGGAAGCCGACAAAGTATATAAGGCGGCGTTTACTGATTATGACTATAAAAAACATTATAAATTGGAAGGCATAGCTCCCTCTTTCTCGGAAAAAACCGTTGCTCAAATGGTGAACGACTATGTTAAAAAGATCGGCAACATAACCGTCGCTTTACAAGAAGAACGGGTGACCGTCGACTATCGCAAGGAAAAATAAGGACAAACTATAAAAGGTGAATAAACAATGGCACAACTGTATTTTCGATACTCCACGATGAACGCGGGTAAATCGACTGAGATATTAAAAATCGCGCACAACTACGAAGAACAAAACAAACATGCGTTATTGTTCACGCCGGCTCTGGACGATCGTTACGGCATCGGCAAGATTACGTCCCGCATGGGTTTTCAACGGGACGCTGTGATTTGTGACAGTAATATGGATATGTACAAAATTACGGAAGAAAAAAATCCCGATTGCGTTCTGGTGGATGAAGGCCAGTTCTTGACCCGGGAACAAGTGGTCATGTTGACGCAAATCGTTGATAAATTGAACATTCCGGTCATCGTTTACGGGTTAAAAAACGATTACCGCAACCATTTTTTTGAAGGCAGTGCGGCACTGTTGCTGTTTGCCGACAAAATCGAAGAGATCAAAGCCGTGTGCTGGCACTGTCACAAGAAAGCCACGATGCTGATCAAGTTCAAAGACGGCATCCCCGTACATGAAGGACCCCAGATCGAAATCGGCGGCAACGACAAATATGTCTCTGTTTGCAGGAAATGTTATGCTGCTAAGGTTCCGCTGCAATGATTAATAAAAAACCTTTCATCATCGGCGTCGCCGGCGGTAGTGGTTCGGGAAAGACCACCATTACCAATGAAATTATTAAAGAACTGGGCGATATCGGTGCTGTGGTGATTCCTCACGACAGTTATTATAAAAAAAATGATCACCTGGAATTATGGGAACGGGAGAAAATCAATTACGATCACCCTGATTCTCTGGAAACCGAATTGTTGGTCTCCCATTTAAAAGAACTGATCGCCGGTCGAGAAATCGAAATGCCGTTGTACGACTTCACGACCCATTCGCGGCGCAAGGTGGGCGTCACTGTCAAACCTGCGCCGGTGATCATTGTGGACGGCATCTTGATTTTTGTTGAAGAATCGTTGCGGGACCTAATGGACGTGCGCGTCTTCGTTAATACCGACAGCGACATCCGTTTCATTCGTCGTTTAAAACGGGACATGAAGGAACGCAAACGCAGTCTGGATTCAGTAATCAACCAGTACTACAAAACCGTGAAACCCATGCACATCGCCTTTGTGCAACCCAGTCGCAGGTTCGCCGACATGATCATTCCCGAAGGTCACAGCGCCGTGTCTACGGGAATCGTTTCACATATGATTCGTCAATCCTTTGTTGAAAGACGCATCCCAGGACAATTGGGGGAAAATGAAAATGTATAGATTTTTTAGAAAAGAATTATTTAAAGGAGTTAAATTACGATGATTGAAAAGAAATATATTAGTGCACAAGAGTTATTGGAAGAGTCTTTTAAGCTGGGCGTAAAAATTTACGAAAGCGGATTTCGGCCCCAATTTATCGTCGGCATCTGGCGCGGCGGTACGCCGGTGGGCATTGCCGTGCAGGAACTGCTGGATTATTACGAAGTTGAAACCGACAACATTGCCATTCGTACATCGTCTTATACGGGTATCAACGAGCGGTCCTCACGTATTCGCGTCCATGGTCTAGGCTATTTGGTACGCACCATCAATTCCGAAGATTCCCTGTTGATCGTGGATGACGTTTACGACACCGGCCTCAGCGTTCAGGCAGTATTGGACAGCTTACGGGAAAAAGCCCGCAAAAACATGCCCCACGATATTCGTATTGCTACGGTTTATTATAAACCGGCAAATAATAAAACAGCCAAAGCACCGGATTTTTATTTGCATGAAACAGATCAGTGGCTGGTTTTCCCCCATGAATTAAAAGGGCTGACCCACGAAGAGATCGCCGCCAACAAACCGGTTGCGTCAAAAATTTTAAGAGGAGTAACGAACGATGAAAATTAGTAGAGAGTTTTTAGAAAAAATACCTAAGACCGATTTGCATTTGCATTTAGACGGCAGCTTGCGCTTATCCACATTGATCGAACTGGCTCGGGAGAGCGACATCACGCTGCCGGCCTATACGGAGAAAGAATTAAAAGAAAAAGTTTTCAAAGATAAATACAGCGACTTGGGCGAATACCTGACCGGTTTCGCTTACACCTGCGCCGTACTGCAACGTGAAACGGGGTTGGAACGAGTGGCGTATGAATTGGCCTTGGACAATATCGCCGAAGGCGTACGATATATCGAAGTGCGTTTCGCCCCGCAATTGCACCAGCACCGGCACCTAGGTACCATCAATGTTTTAAAAGCCGTCAACCGCGGTCTGGCCCGCGCCCGTGATGAATTTAATAAGAATAAAGACGTGAAAAACGGCAGCGTGCCTTTTTATTACGGCATCATCGTCTGTGCCATGAGAATGTTCGATTACGGATTCTCAGAATACTTCGACGCATTGTTGGATGTTCACAAATATTCCGAACGCAAATGGATTTTCTCATTGGCATCACAGGAACTGGTCAAAGCGTCCGTTGAAGCTCGAGACAATTTCGGTTTGCCCATCGTAGGATTCGACCTGGCCGGTATGGAACGGGGGTATCCGGCAGTTGATCACAAACCAGCTTACGATCTGGCCCACAAGAACTTTTTGAAAAAAACCGTCCACGCCGGAGAAGCCTTCGGACCGGAAAGTATTTTCCAGGCCATTACCGATCTCAATGCCGATCGGATCGGACACGGCGTCCATCTGTTCAACACTGAAATGATTTACGATCACGACATAGACAAGAAAAAATACGTCAACAGTTTGTCTCAGTACATCGGTGACCGCAGGATCACGTTGGAAATCTGTTTAACTTCCAACATGCAGACCATTCCTAATTTCAAGAGCTTGGGCGAGCATTCCTTCGGGAAAATGCGGGAAGCCGGGCTGTCGTTGACCATCTGTACGGACAATCGGTTGGTTTCCAATACCACGGTAAGCAATGAACTGATGAAAGCCGTAGAAACCTTCGATATCGATACCAAAGATTTGAAGAATCTGGTAGCCTACGGATTCAAGCGCAGCTTCTTTCCAGGCACCTACGTCGAGAAGCGCAATTACGTGCGCCGCGTTTTGACTGCTTACGAAGAAGTGGAAAAACAATTCGCCGTCAAAAAATAGGCAGCGGCGCCTAAACGAACAGTTCAATTAACAAACAATCAAACAATCAAACGACAGCAGGTGAACATGGATATAGTGACAGTGATACGAGGATTATTAGGCATCCTGTTGATCGTAGGCATCGCCGTACTTTTTTCCAACAATCGGCGACGCATCAGTTGGAAACTGGTGGCTTACGGTTTAGGACTTCAGATGATATTTGCGATATTCATCTTCCACGGCGATGCCATGGGGGATTGGTTTGCGCCACTGGGCTGGCTGAAAGTAAGCATTCAGTGGTTCGGCACCGTAGTGATCAAGATCCTTGATTTTATCTCGGTGGGTTCGCAGTTCGTTTTTAGTGGATTGGGCATCGGTCCCGGGCAACAAGGCAGCATGGGTTTCTTTTTCGCTTTCCAAGTATTGCCCACCATCATCTTTTTCGCCTCATTAACCGCAGTATTGTATTACCTGGGCATCCTGCAAGCAGTGGTCAAAGGCATGGCGTGGTTAATGTCCCGATTACTAGGCACCAGCGGTGCCGAGACGTTGTCCAATACCGCCAACATTTTCATCGGTCAGACCGAAGCGCCCATGTTGGTGCGTCCGTACATCGGGACCATGACCCAGTCGGAGCTTTTCACCATCATGGTCGGCGGTATGGCAACAGTGGCCGGCGGCGTCATGGCCAGTTACGTGCAGATGTTGGGCGTGTCGCTGGCTAAAGCCCAAGGCATCACCGTAGCACTGGCCCAGAGTCAATTTGCCGTGCATCTGATCACCGCCAGTGTGATGGCGGCGCCGGCGTCCATCGTAATCGCCAAGATTTTGCTTCCTGAAACCGAGGAACCTAAGACCAAGGGCAATGTCGAAGTCGATGTACCCAGAGAAGGAGCCAACGTCATCGAAGCCGCAGCCACCGGAGCGGCGGAGGGCTTAAAATTGGCATTAAACGTCGGCGGCATGTTGATTGTATTTATCGCATTCATTGCCATGTTCAATTTCATCCTGGGAGAATTCGGCAGTTTGATCGGTATCAATGATTGGTTGGTCGCCAGGTATCACCAGCCGTTGTCCATGGAATTAATATTAGGATTGATTTTGCAGTACATCGCCATAGGAATCGGCGTACCGGTAGAGGACGCTTTGAATTTCGGCAGTTTGTTCGGTACCAAAGTGGTAGTGAATGAGTTTGTCGCCTACATCAATTTATCCGGACTCATCGAAAAGGGAGCCATGACCGCCAAGGGCATACGTATGGCCACTTTTGCCTTATGCGGCTTCGCCAATTTTTCATCCATTGCCATTCAGTTAGGCGGCATCGCGCCCATGGCGCCGCATCGTAAGAAAGACATCGCGGCTTTAGGTTTAAAATCCGTTTTAGGCGGAGGATTAGTTACGCTCTTAACCGCCACCTTAGCCGGATTTTTAACCAGTTAAAGGTTCTTGCGAGGTTCGGGGGCTTGATAGGTCCCGCGTAGCGGGTTCTTTTTAGAAGAGCCCCCATTTGTTGGTTGATGCCGGCACTACCCATCCGTTGGTGATGCCGGCACTAATTACTAGTTCTTGATGCGTTGATATACTTTTTCAGCGGTGAAACCGAAATGGTCGCCTACGGTTTCGCCCGGTGCGCTGAGGCCGAAGCTTTGAATATCGATTACGGTTACGTCGCGGTTATAAAACATATCTACTGCCCGATGAGAAGCGGCTTCAATCAATACTTGCGGGACGCCGGGGATGAACAGGCCGTCGCGGTACTCACGGTCCTGGGTGCTTAATAGTTCCAGACTGGGAAGGCTGACCACCCGAACGTTTTTGTTGTCCCGTTCTTCGATCAATGTTGCTGTTTCTAATGCCAATCCCAATTCGCTGCCGCTGCCGCTGAGGATGATGTCCGGCGGGGTGCTCTTGTTGGTTTCATAAAACACATAGCCGCCTCTGGAAAATTGATTGTATAGGTCGCTTCTGTTGTCCTTTCGACCTTCGGGTAATTGGAAAACCGCCGGCACTAGGTTCTGCCGGGTAGTGATGAGGGCGGCGGGGCCGTTCATTTTCTTGAGGAAATAGAGCATTGCAAAGGCGGTCTCCAGGTCGCTGCCGGGACGGAATACGATCATGTCGGGGATCATGCGTAAGGCGTTTAAATGTTCGATGGGCTGATGGGTGGGGCCGTCTTCGCCGACGTAAATGGAGTCGTGAGAGAAGATAAACATGTGGTTTAATTTCATTAATGCTGCTAGTCGTATGGCTGGTTTCATGTAATCAAAAAAGGTGAAAAAAGTTGAGGTGAAGGGGATGAACATGCGGTTCAGGGCCAGGCCGTTGCCGACGGCGCCCATGGCGTGTTCTCGTACGCCGAAAGCGATGTTGCGACCGGAAAAATCGTTGCGGTCGATGTATTTGGAGCCGCTGACTTCGGCTTTGGTGGAACCGACTAAATCGGCGCATCCGCCGACGATTTGGGGGATATGGGCGGCGGCGATGTTTAATACTTTGCCTGATATGTTGCGGGTGGCGGTGGGTTTGGCTTCGTTGTAATTTAATAATGCGGCTTCTAATTCGGCGGATACGGCGAAATCTCGGTAAGCACTCAATTGGTTGTATTCTGCTTGAAAATCTTGTTGATACGTTCTGAAGGTTTTCTCCCAGTCGGCGTAATGTTGTTTGTTGAGGTCTACGGCTTCACGCATGAATTGGGTGACGGCGGGTAACGGCAACAGTGGTTCCTCACTTTTGATTTGTTTTTCCAGCAGGCTTGCTAATTGGGAGGTGTCTGCGACGGCTTCTTTGCCGAATTGTGCTTCGAAGAGGTCACGGATGGTGGAATGTTGGACGAAATAAGCGATTTCTTCGTATCCGGCCGGCGATCCGTGGATGCCGGAGGTGTCCTTTTTTTTGTTGACGCCTTGGCCGATGATGGTTTTGACGATTAATAGTTTGGGTTTGCCTTTGAGTGCTCGTAGTGCTTCTAGTTTGTTTGCGGTGTCTTGAATGTCGGCGATTTCAGCGTATTCGACGTGCCAACCTAGGGCTTCGTATCGGCGACCGACGTCTTCGGTGAAGGTGATGTCGGTGTGTCCGTCGATGGAGATGTGATTGGAATCGTAAATGGCGATTAGGTTGTCGAGGCCTAAATGTCCGGCCATTGAACCGGCTTCGTAGGAGATGCCTTCCATGTTGCAACCGTCGCCCATGAGGGTGTAAACGGTATAATCGAAGAGTGTGTTGTTCTTTTTGTTGAAACGCTGTGCTTCCATTTTGCCTTCGATGGCGATGCCTACGGCGTTGGCAAATCCTTGTCCTAATGGGCCGGTGGTGGTTTCGATGCCGTCATGGAGGTCGTACTCGGGATGCCCGGCGGTCTTGCTGCCCATTTGACGAAATTTGCCCAAGTCCTCTAGGCTGATGTTGTAGCCGATGGTGTGTAGGAGTGAATAGATTAACATGGAGCCGTGCCCTGCGGATAGGATGAAACGGTCTCGATTGATCCAGCGGCTGTCGCCGGGGTTGTAGCGCATGGCGTAGCGGTAGAGGAGTATGCCTAATTCTGCACAGCCCAAGGGTAAGCCGGGATGTCCGGAATTGGCCCGCTGGATGCTTGCCAGGGATAAGTATCGTATGTAATCGGCGCTTTTTTTTAAGTTGATCATGTCTGTTTTTTTCATGTTCTCTGTTCACTCCTGGTTTTTTTTTGTCGCTTTTGAGGTTTGTATTATCCTAATTATTTGAGTTAATGTCAACTGCACGGGGGGGCCTCCGGCGGCCAAAACCCTTTTTATAAAAAGGGTTCTGGACTCCCAAAATTTTTTTATTATTTTTCCGGGTCGGCTGTGAGTTGCTGGAACTCTTTGTTGGTGCGCAAGCTGTCTAAGTCGGTGTCGGTTTTCATGTGGTCGAGTTGTTTGAAGCCGCTCTTTATGGATTGTTTTAGGGCTTTGATTGCTTTTTTGGTTTGGCCTAATCTGGCGTATACGGCTCCTTGATTGTAGAGGATGTAGGGGTACAACCATGTGTGGGCGCCGGTGTTTGCTGAGATTTCAAGGAATCGTTCGGCGCGTTCTAAATTGCCTGTCTGGAGTAGGTTGTCACTGATTATCCGGGACTGGGACGCGACGTTGTATAATAAGCGGTCCGCCATGCTGCGGTCGTATTTGTTTTTGCTTTTTTTTAATATTTTGAGCCACTGCGGGGTCTCTGCGAATTGTAAGAGTTTGTTGATGCGGATTTCATTCAGTGGTTTGTTTTTGACGAAATTGAAGACGCCGGCATATTTGTTGAGGGCTTCTTCTTCTTCTTTTAAGCGCCCGCTTTCGTCGGTTTTGAATTTTTGGTATTGTTTGCTGCTTTCTAGTGCCTGTGCATTTTTTAATAAGGTATCTATCGGTTTTAGTCCTTCGAAGGTTTTGGCGACCGCTTGGTACTGGGCGGCGGCGTAATAGATGTCGCCGGTTTTTTCTTGGCTTTCGATGCGTTTCACTTCTGCGTTGAAGGTGGTGTCGATAAATTCCCGGCGCAGGTCCCGAGGGATGTGTCCGGTTCTTAGGGCGGTGATTTCCAGCCATTCTAGGGCGGCGGTACAAATTTCCGCCGGGGGCCAGCGGTGGCGACCGTCGTAATAATAAAAGCGGTGTATGGTGCCTTGATTGTTTAAGGTGGTTTCCAGCCGCACCATTTCGCGGTAATTAAAGTCTGCATAGCCGACGATGCCGAAATAGTGAGCGTTTTTTACCTGATCGGGTTTGAGCCCTTCGGATAAACCGGCGCCTACGGCAATGATGCCGGCCACCGGATTGTTGACGGCTAAATGGAAAAAAGAAGCCATGCGAGCACCGCCGGAAAAGCCGGTGGCGTAGATGCGGGTTTTATCGATGGTAAGGCGGCTGTTGATGTCGGTCCATACGGCTTGCATGGCTTTTACGATGGGCGGGCGCGGACCGTTTTTTATGTTGCTGGGACAGAGGACGATATAGTTCAAGCGATCGGCTGCCTCTTTGAATAATTCCAGCGGCAAAACAGCGCGGGCTGCGGGCTCGAAGGCGACTAAGACGGGGTATTTTTGCTTGCAGTCATAAGTGGAGGGTAAGTACAATGCGTATGATTCGGTGTTGTCTGCCTTGCAGACCAGCTTTGGGATTATTTTACCGGTCTCTAATTGCTCGCTGCCGAAGAGAGGGCCGGAAC
>Ga0210347_1220407_pt1 | contig 10742 bp, 10 predicted proteins | sample S456metaT_FD_159705 | JGI IMG/M metagenome (GOLD analysis project Ga0210347, IMG submission 159705) | Metatranscriptome of estuarine sediment microbial communities from the Columbia River estuary, Washington, United States - S.456... | ecosystem: Environmental > Aquatic > Marine > Intertidal...
CCAGGAGTCAGGTCTATTATCAACGGTTTTTGCAGGACTTAGGCCTCAGACAGCAAAAAGAGAATAAGTACCGGAGAGCGTAGGAAGGTTGGCGGATGGATAGTTTCATCGACGATTGGTCTATCAATCGCAATGATAATAGTTGGATGACGGTGACTTCAGGCACACGGCTTGATTATAATTCTGGTTCTGGCTCACCGTCTTATCCCGTAGAATTATCAATTTTAAGAGCAGATTATACGTCGCCGGATGGTGGATATGATGTCAATTTTGAATTCAATGTAACAAATGCACTCGGCGCGACGGCCGGCAACTGGCTCGGCATGTATGTAACTAGAATCTCCGATGGTAGAAATATTATCGCCGTTGATTGGTATAAAGTCACCACTGCTAGGTTTGAGGCAAGATATAACAACTTGGTTTATTCTTCTATCACTACAAGCGAAACTTCTGGAAAGTTTAGAATCCGCAGGGATGCAACCGACAATAAACATTGGTGTTATTATGATGTCGGCAGCGGGTGGGAGTGGGATGGAAACCCGGCAGGATTTAAACCTTATAACATAGGATTTTCTGATAGCTGTCGAATCGAGCTGAGATTTCAGCAAGGAAATGGAAACGGATGGGCTGGAAACATTCAAAATCTAAACTGGACACTTGGGCGCGGTGACGCCGGCGGCGCCGGGCCTGGCGTCATATCGGGCGGCGGTATTCATTCCGAAATATTTGGCGGGCAAATTGTGAGGTAATATCATGTATCTTGGATCTTGGAATATTGATGACTATTTAACGATCCCGGTCAACACTCATACACCGGCAACCGGCGCGGCCACCGATGCCGACTCGGTCCCGAGTTATCGCGTCTATGAGGACGATACGGGAACTGCTATTGAAAACGGCAGCCTGGCCAAGCTGGATGATACCAATACCACCGGCTTTTATGTGCTAAGGATTCAGCTCGACGCGGCCACCGGATATGAGGCCGGCAAGCATTACACGGTTTATTTGTCTGCTACGGTCGGCACGATTGAAGGCACGCTTTCTCACCAATTCCAGATAAACGCGGCGGTTGCCCTGCATGCCGACTGGATCAACGGCGGGCGCCTGGATCTGCTTATCGATGCAATCAAGACCATCACCGACGCCATACCGGCAGCCCATTCGGTATTGTCCGGGCATTTAACGGACATCAAAGGCACCTCCTGGTCAGCGGGCAACGACGATCTGCACGCCATACGGACCCGAGGCGATATTGCATGGATCACCGGCGGCGGCGGCGCAGTATCGGATATTTTGAACGTGCAGCCGGTTATCCCCGTATCAATCGATCTTGCCAATACGGTTGATGTGCGCCTGGCCCTGGGGCTTATCAATACAGTTGATGATCTTCCGGCCCTGGCTGAAATCGATCCGGGAACTATTACCATCGATCGCAAGGCAGCCGGCGGGACCTCCTGGACTACCATCGTCAACGCGGCGGCCTGCTTAGAGGTCGCCGGCATGGTCTATTATGATGAGGTTTTCGACACTACCAGCGGATATGCGGCGGGCGATTCGATCCGGATTACTTTCAAGAATCAGAAAGTCACGGCCTCGGCCAATGACTTCGAGATCACCGGTAACGACGGGTGGAGATTCCAGACCAGTATTCGAGAGGCCGCGGGCCTGCCCCTAACAACCTTTAATGCTGAAATGACGGCAATCAAGGGCGCGGGCTTTTTGACCGGTACCGATAGCCTGGAGGCCATATCCAACGCCGAGACGGCCATAGCTGCGCTGCTGGCAGCGATTCAGGGCGCCACTTTTGATGAGGGCACCGATAGCTTAGAGGCGATTCGCGATCGCGGCGATGGCGCTTGGCTCACCGGCGAGGGCGCGAGTGCGGGCGCGATTGTTTGGGATTATACATTGACCAGTACGGTCGGAGGCGCCCCGATTGGCGACGCGGATGTATGGGTGTCGACCGATTCGGCGGGCGAGGTCATAATTGCCAACGGCAAGACCGACGCCTTTGGCAAAATAACCTTTTACCTCGACGCGGGCACGTATTATTTTTGGCGCCAAAAGACCGGCTTTAACTTCATCAACCCGGATATTGAAGTCGTAGCATAAGGAGGCAAGCAATATGGCAGGCACAGGCACAGGCACCCCGGCGAGCCCGGCAAGCGTCCCAGTCGTATCCGTCGATGATTGGTTTCCCGAGGTTATCCCGGCGGCCCAACTGGCGCCCAACCCTATCATCAGACGCGAGATCGTCAATATCTGTCGGGATCTTTGCGAGCGGACAATGCTCTGGACCGGGCAGCTCGACGCGATCAACGTCGTCGCTGATACGGCTGAGTACCAACTGGCAACCAGCGGGGCGGACATTGTCGGCGTGGACCGGGCGACTTTCAACGGCAAAACGATCGATCCCACCTCTGAGACGGCCCTCGATGAAGACGACACACAGGAAGACCGGACCGACTGGCGCGATAAGACTACCGATATCCCCGAGCGGTACTTTGTCACCTTCGACAAAAAGATTCGCCTGGTCTACACCCCGGACGCGGACTTAACCTCCGGGTTAAAAGTATGGGCGATATTCGCGCCTTTGATCTCGGCCACTGAGGTCCCCGGCTTTTTGTGGGAAAATTTCAGGCAGATGGTTATCGACGGCGCCAAGGGGCGGCTAAAGTCAATTCTCGATATGCCCTGGACCGATCTGAAAAGCGCGGGCATTTTCCTGGATCAGTACGAGTCAAAGATGATTTACGCCATGCAAAAGAAGTTTAAAGGATTTCAACGCGGCAAAACCCGCAGTTTTGTAAGGACACGATACCATGACTTTTAAATTTTCCAACAACGGCGAAGGCTGGCTCGACTCCGCTATCGGCACCGGAGACACGTCGATCACTTTGGAGTCCGGAGACGGTGCGACCCTGCCACCGATCGGCGCAGGCGAGACGTTCGAGGCGGTTATCGTCGAGGGTTCAAAATCCGAATGGATCACGGTAACAGCCCTGGCAGGCGATCAGCTCACAGTCACCAGGCACCCGACCGCGCCGCAATCGTTTGGCGCCGGCGCACACCTTATGCACACGATGAGCGGAAACATGCTCAATTCGTTTCTGCAAAAGGGCGATTATCGCACGGTTACCTCAGATCCGGACGGCAGCCTGGCAGCCGAATATTTTGGCGAGGAGGTCTTTCAGAGTGTAACCGGCCGATGGTGGAAACATACCACCGGGACCGTATGGCAGGAAATGAACGCCCAAACCTAAAGAGGGACTTATGGTTATTGGACTCACGCATAAAGCCGTTGCGCACCTTTCAAAATCGATATTAACGGCGGATACCACGATGAAGGTCAGCTTGAACGAGTATGGCGCCATTTTAACCGCGCCCGCCGACATCTATTTGAAGTTGCGCGGACCGGTCAACGGGGAGCTGGTCAAGGTCGATATCGCCAATTCGTCTTTTGGCAATTTCTTGACGATCGCTCGCAGCCAGGGCGGTACAACGGCCCCGGCCTCCTGGCCACAAGGCACCTTGATTTATGCCAGCACGCATGCCAATCATTACAATTCGATCATCCAAGCCGGCGCCAACAGGACGATCGACTATAACCCCAACGAGATTCTAACGCCTCTTTATGCCGGCGAGAAGGTTTTTCAAGACAGCCCTGCAGGCTGTGTAAGATGGTGGAAGTCGTTTAATGGTACCGATCCGTATTGGGACATTATCACAGGGGCGCCTTGCGATATCGAGGTTTACGAAGATATCGGATGGACCTATGACCTCTTGATACCTGGTGATCCATGGACCCTGCAGCACTCGCTTAGTGGTGAAATCCCGGCTCAAAGTTATATTTACGCGGCCTGCTACGATTCCGTAAACAAGGTGTTTGTGATCGGGACCGGCAACGACGCTCAGCTTTGGGTTAGTGATGACGGCGGCGGTACCTGGACTTTAAAAAAGGATCTAAGCAACGAATCGCCCGCCCAGGAGCGCATAGTCGCACTCGCTTATGATCCGACCTCGGGCTTGATATTCGCGGGCACCTATTACGACGGTCAAGTATGGGTAAGCGACGACGGCGGGGATACATGGACCTTAAAATATGATCTTAGCGACCATTCTCCATCAGACTTTTACGCCAGCGCCTTCGGCATCGATACATACCATGACACCGTCGTAGTGGGATCGGGCAACAGCAACGCCATGATTCACCTTACCGACGACGCCGGCGAAACATGGAATATGAAAATCGACTTGTCGGATATCGAAAACTTTATTGGTACGATCCAATGTTTTGCTTATGATTCAAGCCGTGCAACTCTTTTTGCGGGCGCCGGTTCTCTTATCTGGAAAAGTAGCGACGGCGGAAAGTTTTGGGCTCGCGGCCATGACTTCGGCTTAGAAACGCCGGCTCAGACCCTCGTTCTCGAAATGTGTTACGACGTTGCCAATGATATCTTGGTGGTCGGCACGGCCAACGACGCTCAGCTTTGGGTTAGTGGCGACGGCGGGGCGAACTGGACGCTTAAAAAGGATTTGAGCAACGAGGTAACCGCTCAGACCAATCTTAGGGCCTTGGTCTATGATTCCACAAACGAGGTTATCCTTGCAGGCACCTACCCGGACGGCCAGATATGGAAAAGCGCCGACGGCGGAGATACATGGACCTTCGAGAAAGACTTAAAGGTTTCCGGAGATGTCGGAGTTGTCGAAACGCTGGTTCACGACTCAGCAAATGATATCCTTATCGCGGGAACTTCTTTTTCAAAAGGCCAGATCTGGAAAAGCGACGATATCGGGGAAACCTGGGCACTCGCGCAAGATCTATCCTTAGAATCCCCCTCTCAATTAGCTGTTGAGTCCAGCGCCTACGATCCGAGCCGGGATCGCCTTTTTGTCGGCACGGCTAATGACGCTCAGATCTGGAAAAGCGACGATCAGGGCGATAGCTGGACGCTGTTAGAAGATCTTAGCGACGAATCGCCGGCTCAGACCGCCATTAGATGCCTGGTTTATGACGCTTATCACGATATCCTGGTAGCGGGCACTTTCCCGGACGGACAAATTTGGATCTCCGACGACGGCGGGGCAACCTGGTCCCTGGAAACCGACCTAAGCGATAGCAGCTATGGTGAAAACACCGTTAAAGCCCTCGGTTACGATGCCAGCACGCATAATATCGTCGGAGGATCTGCAAGTTCGGACGCTGTTTTTATAAGAAGTACCGACGGCGGAGATACCTGGGCCTTGGGGATGAGCATTAGAAACGATTTCACCGACCAGGGCTACGTCTACGCTTTTTGTTTTGATTCCAGTCGCAACACGCTTTGGGCAGGGACCGCAAGCCGGGCGAACTTATGGAAAAGCATGGACGGCGGCTACACCTGGGCTTTTGTAAAAGATCTTAGAGACGAAAACAATTCTAACTATTCTGTTCTTTCCCTGTGTTATGACGCCTACAACGACGTGATTGTCGCGGGAACGGGCAACCTCGGGGCGATATGGACTTCCATCGACGGCGGGGATAACTGGGTACTGAAAAAACAGTTAAGCCTCGAAGGCGACCCCCAAACGAAGATACATTCCCTACTTTACAACCCGGTCAACCATTGGATCTTTGCGGGTACCGAGAACGATTCTCAGATTTGGGTAAGTACTAACGGCGGGGAAACCTGGACTTTGGATCAAGACCTTGAAGGTGTGTACGCTTATTGCCTGGCGTATGACGCGCAACATCTAAAGAACCTGGCCGGTGTCGTGACAGGCGGGAAGATCTGGACGCGAGGCAACACCTAATGAGCTCGGCCAGCCCAATACCGGTACGTTGTCACAAATGCTCGCAGTATTGGCCGGAGTTTAAGTTTTGCGGACGGCTAAATAGGTCGGTCGCGGGTAATAAGGTTTTTATCAAGAAAAACGGGAGATGCACCTATGCTCATATCGATTGACGCCTTTCAGGGCATGATGCCGGCCGTTGAGCCTCATCTATTAGAGCCTTACATGGCCAAGGCGGCCACCAACGTCAATTTACTGAAAGGATCTTTGCGGCCCTGGAAAAAAGAACTCCTCGACACGACCCTGGCGCAGCAAGATGTCCTCATTAAAACCATTTACCAATACTTAGAAACGTACTGGTTTGAGTTTTCCGCCGAGGTGCATATCATTCCCGGTCCGATCGCCAACGACACGACCAACCGGCGCTATTTCACCGGTATCGGGATACCCAAAAAGACCAACCAGGCCGAGGCAACGACCGGCACCCCGCCCTATCCGGTCAATTTTTATCCTATCCAGACACCGATCCCGCACGCGGCGTGCACGGCGGCCCTGGGCGCCGGCGGTACCGGCGATGCCCGCTCGATTGCCTATGAGTGGACGATAGTTACCTCCTGGGGCGAGGAAGGCCCGCCGTCTCCGGTCAGCAACATAGTTTCGGCTATGCAGGGGCAAACGGTCAATTTATCCGGAATATCGATAGCCTGGGCGGCCTCTCAAAATTACGAGGTCGGCACCTACGTTGTACCGGTCGGCGGCGTCGCCAACCATGTCTATATGTGTGTGGTGGCCGGGGTATCGGGTACCGGCGAGCCCACCTGGGAGACAGACGTTGACGGCGATACGGTCGATAATACGGTCACCTGGCGGGCATACAAAAAGGCGATCTTATACGATTCGGGCGCAACTAAGCGAGTTTATCGCATTTTGACCGGCGATGCCTTCGGCAGCTATCACTATATCGGCGCGGTTGCCATGGCAACCACGGTTTACACCGACGAAAAGACGGACACCGAGGCGGCCGGCGGCACGATCATCCCGTCGTCTACATGGTACGGGCCTCCAGTCGGCATGCAGGGCTTGACCAGCATTGGCCGGTTTATGGCCGGTTTCGTCGGTAAAACGCTTTATTTCTCCGAGCCCAACTATCCGCACGCCTGGCCGCCGCAATACTCTTTTCCTATCGATTTCCCGATTGTGGCCATGGGTGGCCTGGGCAATACCCTGGTTATCGGCACCGAGCAAAACCCGTTCATCGTCCAGGGCAATCACCCCGGAGTGCTGACGCCGATTCGCTTTGCCGACTCTCATCCCTGTGTTTCGAGCCGGGGCCTGGTGGCTTTCGAGGGCGGTATTGCCTTTCCATCTAATGACGGGCTTTATTTCGTTTCGGGTGGATCTGGACGGGTAATAACCAAAAAGGCCTACACAAAGAAAGACTGGGCGGCGCTGCACCCGGAAACATTTATCGGCGCCTTTCACGATAGCCGGTATTTTGCATTTTATAACAAGTCCGGCGACGTGGGCGGGGTTATCATCAACATGCAAAACGGATCTGTTTCAAAGGTGGAGCTGGCAGCAACGGCGGTTTACGTCGATCCTAAAACCGACATTCTTTACTTCAATTTACAAGTGGAGATTGAGGAATAATGGCTTACGACAATGTAGTATATGAGTGGGAGGGCGATACAACGCAGCCCTTTGATAATATGTATTGGGAAAGTCCCGAGGTCGTCATGGACGGTCGTATTCGGCTGTCATGCGCCAGAGTCCTTTTCGACGTGGGCGACTTGGCGGCCTTCTGGCAAACCTTAGTGGATCGTGAGGAGATTATCGCCAGAAACGCGGCCAAGCTGGCTACCGGCCAACTGGGCACAACGGGCGGCAACGAGGGCGGCTATATCTTCGGCAAATACCCGATCGCCGGCGATAACTTAGAGGCGGTCCCGGGCCTGCCCACCTATGGCGGTACGCTGTCATTGGTCTTTAAGCTGTATGCCGATGGTGTTTTGAGATTCACAAAGCAGCTATACACAAACCGTGTTTTTAAGTTAGCCGGCGGGTATCGCGGCCAAAAATGGATAATCTCGCTGGAGGGCAACGTTGACAAGGTTCAGCGCGTCGATGTGGCCAGCTCCGTCGAGGAGATCTTAAAAAAGAGGAGTTAACTGTCATGCCTACATTCACCCAAACAAGGCACCCGGGCGGCGGGCTATCCTGGGGAGAGGTCCCCACCGAGGAGGAAGAACTGCAGCTCGAACTATTGCGCAAAGAAATCGCCGCGATGGATAACCAGGACTCGGGCAACGCTGAAGTATCAAAAGAGGCGGCGGAAATGTCCAAGAAATATCTTGGCGAGTGGAACGCCGGGCTCGAAAAAGCGGGCGGCATGTATAACGCCGCGATCACTGAAATCGGCAAGGCCCAGGGTACCGTAGCCGACGCCTATGCCGATGTCTCAAAGAATATGGGCGATATGTCCGCTGACCTGGCAACTGAATGGAACTCCATGAAAGAGCAATGGGGCGGGATTCAAAGCGACCTTGTCGGTTCAGCGCAAGGCGATATCACAGACCGCAACGCCTTAAAGCGTCAATTCATGGATCTGACCCGCTCCGATGAGGAAGGCGCCAGCGGGCGGGCTATGGCCGATGTCGCGGCCCAGTCCGAGGCCGGCAGGCAGGCCGAGGCTATGCGGCTATCCGGACTCGGGATCGACCCCACCTCCGGCCGGACCCGGTCGATGATGACCATGGACAGAAACGCCGAGGCGCTCAATAAGGCCATGGCCGGAAACAAGGCCCGGCTGGCCGAAAAGGACCGGGTAGCAGGCTTAACCGCCAAGGGCCTGGAGCTAATCGATCCGACCAAGTCCGTCGACGCAGCCAGTAGAATTCAGGGCATGAGCAACGATTTATTGGCAACCCGGTCTAACCTGGAGGTTAATCGCGGCAATACTATGGGCAACCTGGCGATGACCAGCGGTAAACTTGCGGGCATGCAGGGAGATCTTGCAGGCAGCTATGCCTCGAACATCGTGGCGCCAAAAGGGGAGTTGGGCGCGGCTCAGTTAGGCGTATCCCAGGCCACCCGGCCGGCAACACAAACAGCAGCGGGCGGGAGCGGCGGGCGGACCAACACCTTTGCCGACGCCCAGGCCTTTGGTGCAAGGCTTAAAAAACAATACTACGGCACGTAAGGAGGTAGCTCCATGGGAGTAGGCAGCGCATTTCAGGCAGGGTACGCAAGCGGGAAGAAAGACCCGGTTGCCCGTAAACCAATGTCAATGACCAGGCCCGCAGCAACCCGCAAGCCCGTCATGGCGGCAGCAACGCCCGAAAAGAAAAAGCCAAAGGGCGGCAATTTTGAAGAAAGCGTAAGCAAGGGCAGCCGATTAGCAAGTCACGGCTCTAAAGGTTCGAGCTTGGCCACAAAACGAGAATAGGAGGCAATCATGGGAGTAGGCAGCGCGTTTGCGGGCGGATACGGTCAAGGCGCCCAGTCCATAAAAAACAGAAGTTTTATGCCGATGATTAACAGCTTGACCGGTATCATCAACTCACGAAACAAAGGTCAGGGTGTCAGGATTGGTCCGTCGTCGTCCGATGACAACCAGACTCGGGCCGATAGGCGCCGGGAAATAGAGCGCGAGGATATGCTTTTGCGCGAGGAAAAAGCGCGGTACCTGGAAACCCAGGCCCGGCAGGATAAAAAGGATGCCGAATCAACCAGCTTACTGCAGCAGGCCGAACAGCGCAAACAAGAGGCCCACGATCAGCAAATGGCGCAGCAGCAGCAGGCCACCGAGCAAAAAGATGTCGCCTTTGATCGGACCGTCGCCAAGGATGACCGCGCCCAGGCTTATGAAATGGCCAAACAAGGTCTTATGATGAGAGACGCAAAAACGCTCAATAAGGCTATGCAGGTTCTCGCGCCGTCGGGCGGCGAGGATCTTATCACCGAGGAGGAGCCCGTTGACGGCGCCCGCTCATTTAAGGCCAGGCCGGGCGCCTCGAATCTGCCAAAGTTCATCTTTGACCCGGATAGTGAAACCGTGGGCGTGATTTTCCCGGGCCAGGACAAACCCGCAGTTTTTAAAAGCGCGGAGGATGCCTTTAAAAACGTTCTCGCGCCGATCAACCCCGCCAACGAGAAAACCAAGGACCAGATCACGGCGGCCAAAAACCAGGGCGAGCTCGAATTCAAAGACAGAAAATTGAGATCCGAGAACTGGGCTAAGGCCGATGAGGCCGGACGGTCGCATGCCATTATCGACGGTGTTTTTCAGGCCGATCGATTCGATCCGGAGAAATATAAGATAGATCACGCTGAGGCCATGGCAGGCCTTGAAGGCAGAGAAAGCCCCAAAGCGATCCGCGAGCGCGAACAGGCGGCAAAAGACGCCGAGGCCGCTAAGAAACAGGCCAAGGCGGATGAAATCAAGAAAAGCAGATCCAAGGAGATCCCAAAAGACGCCTATCGAGACAAGGCCAAGCCCCCGGGTTTTCCGGATGCCAGGCGCGGCAAAGGCGGCGTATGGTTTATACCCAAAGATGATGGATGGGCGCCCCTTATAAATGACGAAGTTGAGGAGGAAAAGGAAAAAGAGCGCGTCAAAAGCGCTGGTATTCCTTTCAACAGTCAGTCGAAACCTCGCGGCGTCGTTAAAAAGAAACCGACGGGCACGGTCATAAGAAAAAAAATGCCGGCGAGGATTACAGCCGGCGAGGGGTTTTAACGTGCAATAATAGTAACGGGGCGGATGATGGGTTTAGGCCTGACAAAGAAATGCAAAACTTGCGATAAGCCACTGATTGAATCAGGTGCGCCGGGTGGAGATATGGTCTTTTTAGAGTGTCCTGATTGTCGAATCATTTGGGACTATTACTATAAGCGGAGAGAAACAGATGGCGTTAAAACTGGGTGAACCCTTAGATTTTGATCCATTCGAGGAAGAAGAAAAAGAC
>Ga0210347_1380875_pt1 | contig 10740 bp, 6 predicted proteins | sample S456metaT_FD_159705 | JGI IMG/M metagenome (GOLD analysis project Ga0210347, IMG submission 159705) | Metatranscriptome of estuarine sediment microbial communities from the Columbia River estuary, Washington, United States - S.456... | ecosystem: Environmental > Aquatic > Marine > Intertidal zone...
CATGGGAATTACTAAACTGCTGGGCGAAAAACTTGTTTCATCAGCCAATTATTATAGAGGTCTCTACAGCAAGACAAAATTCACTTCCGTCCGGTTCGGCAATGTTGCCGGGTCCAACGGCTCCATCATACCCCTTTTTAAGAAACAGATCATGTCCGGCGGACCTGTTACTGTCACGGACGAGACAATGTCCCGATTTGTCATTACTATGAGAGAGGCCACGGAACTGATCTTTTCCGCTATCAAGACGGCGAAGGGCGGCGAAACCTTTGTTTGGAAGATGAAAGCCCTGAAAATTATGGATTTGCTGGAAGCTATGATTCAAAAATACGCCCCCGGCAAAAAACTCGAAATCGCCTTTACCGGAAAGGGCGAAGGTGAGAAACTATATGAAGACGCCCTTACCGAAGAAGAATTACCGAAAACCAAAGAGTCGGATAACTACTACATCATCATGCCGTCCATCGATTATATGCACATCAACACTCTTTATACGGATGTGCCGGATGTCCGGAACCCTGTAATGGCATCACACAAGGGCGCATACATGAACCTAGAAGAAATTACTGAACTATTGGAGGAATTGGATGAAAATAATACCGAATGTGTTGTTGCTTGACCCCCCGTTTCCGGAAAGACCCTGGGATATAAATTGGTTGACTCAGTTCCCCCCCAAAGGTCTGATGTATATCGCTTCATACCTACGTGACGCTGGTGTGGGGGTGGAAGTACTTGATTTGAAACAAATGCAATTCTCAAGACCATCCCTGCTGCGCAGATCCATTGTTGAAATAGAAGCGCTGGTTAAACAACTGGCCAAACAGAAAAGTCCGAAATACGTAGGCATTACCTCTACCACGATTTCCTATATCCCCGCCACCAAAATCGCCCGCGCAGTGAAGGAAGTTTTACCTGATGCAATGGTTGTTATCGGCGGCGTTCACGTCACCTTTACCGCTCACGAAACACTGGAAGAATGTCCGTGGATTGACGTTGTTGTACGGGGCGAAGGGGAAAAAACCATGCTGGAACTGGTTCAAGGAAAAAATCCGGCGGAAATCGATGGTATCAGTTACCGCGATAACGGCAAGATCGTGGACAATCAAGATCGCGCCCCCCTACAACCGGAAGAAATTCCTATTCCCGCTTATGACTTGCTGGATATGAGAAAATACGCATACGTCGTGCTGATGTGTACACGGGGCTGCCCCTATCAATGCACCTTCTGCGAATTACCCGACATTCACGGACGTAAGATCCGCTACCGCAACAGCAGCGACGTGTCCAGAGAACTGGAACTCGCTCTCTCCCTGAATCCCGATTTGGAAATCAGATATGAAGATGAGTTCATGGGCCTGCAAATGGAACGGACCAGAGACGTTCTGGAACTTATTGCCGGCAAAAACGTCGGACAGTTCAGAGCAGCAACACGACCCGATGCCGTCAATGACGAACTACTGAAACTTCTTAAAAAAGCAGGATGCACCAATTTGTATATCGGTATGGAATCCGGTTCCGACCAGGTGTTGCGGCTCAATAAACGAAGCATTACCGTAGCTAAAATACTCGAAATCGCAACGCTTTTTGAACGGAATGAAATGCTGTTCCATGCGGGCTTCATCCTGGGCATGCCGGGAGAAACAAAAGAAACACTGGAACAAACATTGGACGTCGCGTTGAAATGCTGCGACGCAACCTTTAAAGTAGTGAAAAACAATTTCGAACAATTACTGGAAATGATGCCCTTTAAATTGATCGTTGAAAACTCTCGGGCAGAATTCAATCTCTTGGCTCCCAATCCCGGCACGGCAGTGTTCAAAAATTCAGAACAATTTAGATACAAAATATTCCATAAAAACTGGGAACTCTATGACTGCAACACCAACGTCGGCGAACCCTACGACGTAACCGCAACGGAACTGGATGCCTTTAAACAAAAAGCATTTAAAGCCGTGCAAAACAAAATGAAAGAATACGGCCTGCCGGTAAACTGGTGGGACTACGGATATAAGGGATAAGGTAACCCGTTGTGGCGAAAATACTGGTAACAGGTGGTGCAGGGTTTATGGGCCGATGGGTTTCCAAACATCTGGTTGAAAAAGGACACGATGTTCGAGTGTTGGACAACCTTGCCAACAGCACCGAGGCCAATATCGAATCCTTTCGCCGAGACCTCGGCGGTTTCATTGTCGGTGATATCAAGGACGTGAATTTATTAGAGACACTTTTTAAAGAAAAATTCGATGTCTGCATTCATCTGGCAGCGGCAATCAATGTGCAGGAAAGCATCGATAATCCCCGCAAAAATTTTGACAATAATGTCACAGGTACCTTTAACGTGCTGGAAGAGTGCAGGAAACATAAGACCCGGATCGTATTTATGAGTTCGGCCCTGGTCTATGCCACCGCCGCAGCCGACCAAATAATTAATGAAGAGCATCCGCTCAACCCCTCCTGTCCTTATGCCGCCACGAAAATATTCGGTGAGAAGATGGTTCAAGCCTATCACAAAACCTACGACCTTCCCACAGTCATCCTCAGACCCTTCAGCATCTACGGCCCCTGGCAGCGGAGTGATTCCGAAGGCGGCGTCATGAGTATTTTTATCGACAGGAAACTCAAAAACGAAACCATCAATATATTCGGAGACGGTCAACAGAGCAGGGATTTTTTCTATATCGAGGACTGTGCGGAATTCATTGCATTGGCTGCTTTCTCCGATAACGTCAACGGCGAAGTGCTCAATGCCGGATTCGGCAATAAAGTGAAGATCAAGGACTTGGCTCTTATCATTTCCGCTGACCGAACCAACGTACGCTGTGTTGAACACCACCACCCGCACGCTGAAATCATGCACATGAAAGCGGACTCGGAAAAAGCTCGCCGTCTGCTGGGCTGGGAACCGAAAACCTCATTAGAAGAAGGCATTGCCAGAACAGCCCGCTGGCTCACACAGCGACCCATTGGTTCCGTGGAATCGTAACGATCGCTTGAAATTGGTGCAAAAATTGCTAACCATAATTAGGTGATTTTAAGGTTCACAATGGAAAAATAGTTGAAATTATGGTATAATGAAGATTGGAGGTAATATATGAAACATTTATCAAAAGCAATCCTTTTGGTTGTCATCGGAATTTTGGCATTTTCCGTCAATATAACGGCACAATCATCTCAGGAGACGGACAATAAACAGTATGTAAGAATCGTCCTGGAAAATGGTGATATTGAAAATTTTGAATACCGCTCTTTTATACAGAGGAATTTTAAATTACAAGAGCCTGCCTGGGTTCCCCCAGCAGCGATAGAACAGGGCGACGACCTTTTCATGTTTAAGCGTATCCTCTTCAAGGAATCCAAGAATTGCGAAGTCATCAGTATCGGGTTATCCAACCTCCGTGAACTGGAGTTCGCCGGAAGGATCTGGAATGAATGCACAGAAAAAGAGGAATTGGTCTTCAGAGTCGAATTACTGGACCTCAGGAAATTTGTCGGCGTGTTTCAGGTCGAGGATTCCGATGTCTCTGCGACAATGTCCGTACCGGAATTTAAAGGGCGAATATTGAATTCGGACTCAGCGGATACAGCAAAAGAAATAACACTGCCTATAGAAAAAATCAAACGAATTTTTTTTATTGCCAGGTAGTAAAATAGAGATTTAACATGAATAAAACAAAAAAAAACTCAATAAATAGAGCATTGTATTATGTCTCAGCCCTTCTTTTTATTCTCTCCTTGTTACCCGGTCTTTCATTAGAAGCCCAGACCCACGGCAATGTCTGGAATTACGGTCCGGTAGCAGCCGATGTAATATTAAGAGACCTCGTGTATACCGGAACCAGCTTCGTGGCGGTAGGTGACAGTAACGTTATATATACCAGCACCAACGGCACCACCTGGACCAAGCGGGCAACCAGCTATGCACCCAACCAGTACGCTCATATCTTCGGCGTTGCCGCCGGCGGCGGCAAAGTGGTGGGTGTCGGTCGTGATTTGCTGATCATGACCAGTTCCAATGACGGTGCCACCTGGACCACAACCCAGGCCATGAGTTCCGATGTCTACCAAGAAGACATATACAAAGTCGCGTACGGAAACGGAACTTTTGTGGCTACCGGTGAATTCGGTGGTACTTGGCGCAGCAGTGACGGCATCACCTGGACAAAAGGTTCCCTTGGCTCGTCCATTCGTGATGTCGCTTTCGGCAACGGAGAGTTTTTGGCGGCCACTACCAGCGGACGCATCTATCACAGTGTGAACGGTGCCGCTTGGACCTCCCAGTTTGTGGGTAATCATCTGGTAGCCCTACACTATGACAGCTACAGAAGCCAGTGGATCGTTGGAGGCACTAAAATTTGGACCAGCAGCAACGGCAGCAGTTGGACCCAACGATTAGACATTACCAATTGCAAAGTTTTAATCCATTCCCTTACCAGCACCCCCGGAGGTTGTATCGCAGCCGGTGAATCCGGCTTAATGCTCAACAGCGCCGACGGAGTGACCTGGAGAAACCCCGATTCCAAGACAGTCCGCTATCTCTTCGGCATGGCCTACGCCAACAACACCGCAGTGGCCGTCGGCAACGGTGGGCCCTTCTTAGGCTCCAACAACCCCGTCTATCTGTACAGCACTCACTACAGTGCCTCCGGCGGCACCATTCCCGCCTTATTCACTACCTGCGGCAGCAGCGCGCCGTCTATTCGTATCACCGCGCCCAACGGCGGCGAAACGCTGACACCCGGGAATAGTTATACCATCAAATGGACCTCTTCAAACGTCACCGATCCGGTACGGCTGCGATACTCTACAGACGGAGGCGCAAACTACCAGGTGATCGTCAATAGTACCAGCAATAACGGGTCCTATTCCTGGACCGTGCCCAATGTCAATTCTTCCAACTGTTTAGTACGTATCAACGCAGCCAACGCATCAGGAAGCCCCAACGACACCAGCAACAGCGTGTTTACCATCGGTGCCGGCGGCGGAGCGGCTTCATTAACCGTCCTAGCTCCCAACGGCGGCGAAACGCTGACCGCAGGCTCTACGTATACGGTTAAATGGAGTTCCGAAAGCGTGGGTAACTTGATTCGCGTCCGTTACTCCACCGACAACGGGTCCAGTTGGGCCCTTTTAGCGGATAACCAGAGCAACGATGGTGCCGTTTCATGGACCGTGCCCAACGTCAGCTCATCTACCTGTCTGGTACGGGTCAATGCCATCAATGCCGCCGGCACCCCTTACGACGTCAGTAACAGCGTGTTTACCATCAAAGACAACAGCAACCCCGCCACCTCCATTACCATCACCACACCCAACGGCGGCGAAGCCTTCCAGGGCGGTACCACTAACGACATCATCTGGGGCAGCTCCGGCGCAGTAGGCAACGTTAAAATCGACTACTCCACCAATTCCGGATCCTCGTGGACGGAAATCACCTCCAACACCTCCAACGACGGACACTATCCCTGGTCCACACCGGACATTCAATCGGATACCTGCCTGATTCGTATTACCGAAGTAGCCGGCAACCAAGTCACCGACAACAGCAACGCCGTATTCAGCATCACCGGCCCGCCGGTATTAAACGTGGACAAAACCAGCCTCAGCTTCGGCAGTGTGGAAAACGGAGTCGCTCCTACAGCTCAGGAAATCTTGATCACCAACAGCGCCGGCGGCACCCTCAATTGGTCCGCCGTCAAAAATGCTGCTTGGCTGACATTAACCCCGGCTTCCGGCAACGGCAACGGTGCCGTTTCCGTTACAGTCAACCAGACCGGCTTGAACGCAGGTGAATATACCGACACCATCACCGTCTCTTCCTCCAACGGCGACAATTCACCACAGACGGTTTCCGTCTTACTCAAAGTCATCCGGTCCAACCAGGACGCCGCACCTTTCGGTCAATTCGCCACACCATTGGACGGCACCACAGCCAGGGGCTCGGTAGGCGTTACCGGCTGGGTATTGGATGACGTAGAAACCGCAAATGTTAAAATTTACCGTATTGTCAACGGCGGTGATTCATACATCGGCGACGCCGTTTTCGTAGAAGGGTCCAGACCGGACGTTGAAAATTCCTACCCCGGCTACCCACTAAACAGCAGATCAGGGTGGGGCTACATGCTGCTCACCAATTTCCTACCCGACGGCAGTCTTACCTTAAAGGCCGTAGCCACCGACGTCAGCGGTAAGTCCACCACACTGGGCACCAAAACCATCACCCTGGACAACGCCCATGCGGATAAGCCCTTCGGAGCCATCGACACCCCCGCACAGGGCGGAGAAATCTCCGGGTCCAATTACAGGAACGACGGCTGGTGCCTTACACCGCTGCCTAACACCATACCCAAGGACGGCTCCACCATCAACGTCTACATCGACGGTACAGCCGAAGGTAAAGCCGTATACAACAATTACCGCGAAGACATCGCCACTCTCTTCCCAGGTTTGAATAACAGCAACGGTGCTTGGGCGTATTTCTTTTTCAATTCCAACAACTATGAAAACGGCGTGCATACCATCGAATGGAGTGTCAAAGACAATGCCGGTAATAGCGAAGGCGTCGGCTCCAGATATTTCAGTATAAAAAACATCAATTCCCGTAAATCAGCCGTTTCCGCGTTAACAAGCCGGAAGCCCAAACGACTCTTGCCCACCGGACTCAACCGCTCAACCTTAAACTCCCGCTTAAACACCGCCTCCACTGATTTTAATGCCTCCGTGAAACTGCACCTCGGTTACAACGACGACGCCCCCGGAGAAATTGTGAAATCCGATAACAACGGCACACTCAATGTAAGCGTCAAGGAATTGGACCGCGTGGTCCTGGACCTGGATGCCGACGGTACATTAAAAGGCAAAGCCGCTTTTTACGGATTCATGAAAGTCGGCGATCAATTACGAGACCTGCCCATCGGTTCGACACTGGATTCCAATAGCGGCAAATTCTATTGGTCCCTTGCTCCCGCCTGGGTCGGCGACTACACGCTGGTTTTTGTCGGCAGTGTAAACGGTCGTCTCAGCAAACAAGAAATAGTGTTCACCATTCAATAAATCTTTTCACCGGCCCAGAGGATATAAACGCCTCCGGGCCGGTGAAACCGTTCCCACCTTCCCACCTATAAAGAGTTGAATTATAGCTTTAACTGTGGTATCATGGGTAATAATTCAAATTAGATCAACGCGAAACCTTGGAGGAAAAAAACCACATGAAAACCATATATAAAAATGTGCTGTTATTAAAAGTTCCACACTGCATTCACCCCGCGGCAATCCCCGCTAATGACAGCTTCCGTTTAAAGCATACTTTCCGGCCCATGCCTTCATTCGCCTTATCGGCGTTGGCCGGATTTTTGGAAAAACACAATGCCTTCGGTTACAATATTGCCGCAACGGACATCAATATCGAGGCATATAAAACGCCCGGAGTACCCCTTGATATTTACGAATACCCGGCCATCCTGGAAGAACAAATTAAGAACCGAGATTATGATGTGCTGGCCTTATCCGTGATGTTTGTCTTTAATATTCGTTGGCTGATGCAGGCCGTGGAATTATCCCGGAAATATCACCCGGAAGCGAAAATAATCGTGGGCGGCGGTTACCCTACCATCTTCCCGGAAAAATGCTTAAAGGACATGGACGTGGATTCCGTAGTCATCGGCGAAGGCGAAACAACCTTCGTTCATCTTTTAAACCGCTACAACAACTTCCAGCAGCCGGAATTTGAAACAAAATTTCCTTTTGACGGTTATGGTGAAAGAAAAGAAGACGGCTCCATTTCCATCGTACCGCGCAAGAGTTTTATCGATATGAATGAAATTCCACCAGCAGCCTGGGATTACCTAGACGTGCAAAAATATTTTAAAAACAGCGGGGAACGAATGTTGTCCATTGAAGCCGTCAGAGGTTGCCCTTACCGCTGCACCTTTTGCAATACCCAACTCTCCTGGGGCTATAAACTACGCTACAAAGCAGTCGATACCCTCATCAGCGAAATGCTGGAACTGACCAAAAAATACGGCGCTCTGTTCCATTTTATCGATGACAACCGCTCCGTCAATCGCGAATGGATGATGGACTTCCTACACAAAGTACTGGCAAACGACATCGAATTGGAACCCGTTCCCTCAAGCTTTCACGTCCACCACCTAGACGATGGAATTCTCGACCTGCTCAAGAAAGGCGGTATCAAAACAGTAGGTATTGCCGTGGAAACCGGTTCGCAAGAAATGCAAAAAAAATTGAAGAAAAACATAGATTTCGATAAAGTCCGCAATGTCGTGCGCATGATTAAAGAAAAAGGACTGCGGGTACATATCAATTACCTGTTCGGCTTCCCTCATGAGACCATGGACCAGATAGAAGAAACCCTGGCACGGGCGCGGGAACTTAATGCCCATTCCAACCAGTTTCTTATCCTAGTACCTTATCCCGGCACTGAAATTTACGACGAAGCTCGAAAAGACAAACTTTTAATTTTAGACGAGAAAGACCTCGACAATTTTGAACCCAGGCGCTCCAATTACGTCATGTCCTATGAATGGAACGCTGCCCAGTTGGAAGAAATTATCTACGATGCCAACATTGAATTGAATTTCTTAAGCAATCCCTCGCTGACCATCCCCGAACAATTAGACGATTTTCAGGATTTTTGTGAAAAACTGCTGCTTCGTATTCCCGGTCATATCGCTGCAGATCTGGTAGTAGGTTACATTGCCGGACTTAAAAAGGATACAACCAAATACGAAGCCTCTTACTTGGGAGCAGTTGAGGATTTTAAGCTGCTCTCCACCTATGAAACCTTTCACAAATACCTGAGCTGGGACAACCCCGTAGTTAATGACTTCAACACTTTTTGCCGAAACAAGGGAATAACAATTCAAGCACCCAACGCCCACTAAATCCTCGGACCCGCCAACGTCAAGAAAATCTAAAAAAAAGAGGTGCCGCTGATTAACAGCGGCACCTTGCAGAAATGGTGGTCGCCGGATGGGAACCCGACAGACCAATTGGGTTGTCTTTTGCGCTTAAGCCGAATATAATAGAGGGTCCATCTGCTCTCCCCTATCGGACGGCCTTGCGGCCTGGGAATTTTATTACTTTTTTCTTCTTCATTGTTAATTCCTTCATGTGTGTATTATATACCGGGGGTATGCCATTTTGCGGCATACTGCCACACGGACTAACACGGACTGACACGGACGCTGCTTATCAACGGGGTGCTTTTTTTTAATTTATTTCTTGAAAGGGGTGGACAAATGGTTATAATTAGATTATATACTACTAATAAAATCGTGCTGTGCGTTGAAGTTTTAGGAACGCCCCCAAAGCATGGTAAGCGTAAATAGTAGAGGGCGTCCAGAATAAACATAATATGGAGGAATAAGAAAAATGTCAAATAAAAAAATATTGGTACTGGGAGCAACCGGTGCCCAAGGCGGCAGTGTTGCCCATCATTTGTTGAAATCAGGAGATTATTCGGTTCGGTACATGACCCGCAACGTCAATTCGGACAAGGCAAAAGCCTTAACGAATGCCGGCGCGGAAGCGGTAAAAGGCAACCTGGATAATTTTGAGAGTATTTGCGAAGCTCTTAAGGGCTGTTGGGGTGTATTCGGCGTCACTAATTTCTGGGAACATTGGGACAACGAATTCGTACAGGGCAAGAATCTGGTTGACGCTGTTGCAGCAACAGGTGTAGAGAATTTTGTGCTCAGCACCCTGCCTCACGTCAACAAGATCACCAAAGGAGCCTTAATCGTACCTCACTTCGACATGAAAGGCCAAATTGAAGCCTACGCCCGTGAAGCCAAACTGGGTACGACTTTTGTCCACGTGGCCTTTTATTATGAAAACTACCTCTCCTTTTTCCCGCCGCAGGAACAACAAGACGGCAGTTTCAGCTTCGGCTTCCCACAAGGCGACACCCGGTTGGCCGCGGTTGCGGTAGAAGACATGGGCGGCGTAGTGAAGGCGATTTTCGATGCGCCTGAAAAGTTCAGGGACCGCGTCGTCGGTATCGTCGGCGAAGACAGCGCGCCGGCAAAACAAGCGGAAATCATGTCTGAAGTATTGGGCAAAACAGTTGTGTACAACTATATTCCCAGAGACGTTTTCGCAAAATTTGAATTTCCCGGTGCCGATGATCTGGCCAACATGTTCGAATACAACCGCCTGCACATTTCCGACAGACAGGCCGACCTGGAAGAGAGCCGCACCTTGTTTCCCGCTATTCGCTCCTTCCAAACCTGGATGAAAGAAAACAAAGAAAAAATTAAAAAATAACCGCCATGTGTGTAGGGAACGGTCGCGACTGTTCCCTACACATCGAGGCACCGGATGGATTATTTAATGACCCCGTGCCTGTGTCCCTACCCCCGGCCCGTTTACAAAAGGGGAGGGGCGATCATGTTCTCCATGAAGTCCATAATTTTACGACAAGCGGGGTCGTTTTCAATTTTCGCAAGAGTTATGTAATCACAATTCTTTATTATAACCACATTCGATTTCCCGGAATTCTGCAACTGACCGGCAACACAAATCCGAGATTTACTCTCATCGAATTTCATCTTTTCACCGGTTCGACGTTCCACCATCGTACCGTTTGGGGAACGGTTGAGTTGAAGTTTTTTCAAGCGGTTATCGTCTTTTAATTCCAGAAACTTGTCGGCTTCTTTAAAAATAGTTTCATTATCGGCATGCATCATGGGAGTCATAATATCTTCCAATTTCCCATATCCG
>Ga0210347_1320511_pt1 | contig 10605 bp, 6 predicted proteins | sample S456metaT_FD_159705 | JGI IMG/M metagenome (GOLD analysis project Ga0210347, IMG submission 159705) | Metatranscriptome of estuarine sediment microbial communities from the Columbia River estuary, Washington, United States - S.456... | ecosystem: Environmental > Aquatic > Marine > Intertidal zone...
CTGGACCTGTTCAAAAAAGATGCCGTTTTTCTGAACCTCTCCAGAGGGAATCTGGTGGACGAAGCGGCACTGACTCGCAAATTGCTTGCGGGTGAACTTTTCGGTGCCGGTCTGGATGTGTTTGAATTCGAACCTCAGGTGACTGAACAATTAAAAACATTGGAGAATGTAGTCCTAGCTCCCCACCTGGGCAGCGCCACGTATAAAGCCCGCATGGCCATGGCGCAGATAACCGTAGACAATGTGAAGAGCGTGCTGGCCGGTAAGGGGCCGGTGACTCCGGTCAAAGAGTGCGCCGCCGTGTTTGCGGGGAAAACGTTTAACGGCAATCCGTCCTAAGGGACCTAGAGATAAGACGTGACGGAAAAAGAACTTTTCATACCGGTGACCCATTGGCTGAATCGGTTGATTAAACGAATCAACTTTTTTCTGGCTTACCACCTTTCCTACGGAGCCGGGATATCATTGTTCGCTATATTCGGGGCGTGGTTTGCCGTGTTCTACGGACATTTTTTCATAATCGGCAATGTTCATTTTGACCCCGGTGAGTTCGAGGTTTTTTCTTTTCATCTGATCCTCAGTGCCGGTCTCTGTTCCTTGTTTTATTTTTTGCAAAGCGGGGTGTTCTATCCGCTTGGACTCAGCGGGTCTACGGCGAAGTTTCGGACGGTAAACATATTGTTGGCTAAAGATCCCCATGGTGAGAACCTGGACCGCTTAGAGAATGAGCAATTGAACCAATTGTTGGACACGTTGTTGATGATGCCTCGACACAATGCGCTTTCGGTTATTTTCTATTCGTTGATCGTCACATCGGCAGTAATCGGCGTTAATGCCGTGACTTCGGGTACTTACGACTATGTGTTTTTTATTTTTATCGGTGGTTTGATCGCTACTGTGGTGAACGGCTATTTCGGATTTGTGCTGGCTGAATATTTGTGCGGGCCGGTTCGGAAACGGATTCAGGAATTGTTATACCGCAGAAAAGTAAAATTCAAGACCAAACACGTGGTCAGTTATAAACAGAATTTTTATTTCAGTATTTTTCTGGTATTGTTGACTATGGTGGTGCTGACCCAGTATTCCCAGGCAGGTAATAAAGATATCGGTCAGATCGCATTGTTTATTTTTATGAGCCTGGTCTGTATCGGCATCGTCATTTTTATGCTGCTGAACTCCATCAATTTCTTTTTAAAAGAGTTTTACAGCGCTTCCCGCCGTTTGGCGGACGGAAACGATGGATTGCTGTTTCCAACGTATGCCTACAAAGAACTTATTTCTACGGCATCTCATTACAACGCCGCAGCCCAGGAGGTCACGTCCATTAAACAGAACCTGGAAGAAATCATCCAGCGACGAACCGGTCAATTAAAACATGCCAAGGAAGAAGCGGAAGCCGCCAACAAAGCCAAGAGTCAGTTTCTAGCCAATATGAGTCATGAAATTCGGACGCCGATGAACGGAATCCTGGGGATGGTGGGATTGATGCTTACCATGGACCTGCCGCCCCAACAGTTGGAGTACCTGGAAATGATGAAACACTCCGGCGATACGTTGGTGAAAATCATCAACTCCATTCTTGATCTGTCCAAGATCGAAGCGGGAAAACTGGGGATTGAATCAATACCCTTCGATCTGTCCGGCATGATGCGCGACCTGACCGGAACCTTCGGCGTTACCGCACAGGCCAAAGGGGTAAGGCTCTACTGCGAAATCGAAGCGGATGTGCCGGCTGAATTAAAAGGTGATGCAGTTAAATTGCAACAGGTACTGACCAATCTAATCAACAACGCCGTTAAATTTACAGCCCAAGGCTCCATCTGTATAACCGTTTCACTGCCTCACCCCTTACTAAATCGAAGCGGAGCCGCCGGCAATGAAGAGGTATTGCTTTTTTCCGTCAAAGATACCGGAATCGGGATTCCCGCCGACAAATTGGATAGCGTTTTTTCCAGTTTCACTCAGGCGGACGGTTCCATGACGCGAAAATTCGGCGGCACCGGATTGGGCCTGACCATTTCCAGGTGTTTGACCGAAATGCTGGGCGGCAGTTTGGAAGTAGAGAGCACCGAAGGAGAAGGCAGTCGGTTCTATTTTACCTTGCCCTTTAAGTTGCCGGATGAAAACGAACGCACCCTGCTGCGGGAAGCCCAACAACGACAGGAAGAGCAAAATGCCGGGCATTTTGAAAATAAAGTGGTTATTGAACGCAGCATCCACATTCTGTTGGCGGAAGACAATCAAATCAACCGCAAATTGGCATCCGCATTGATCCATCGTCGCGGCTGGAAAGTGACGGCAGTGGAAAACGGAGAAGAAGCGGTGAATGCAGTCAAGATAATGACCCGGGACAAAAGCTTTGGGGAATGTGAGCCCAGGCACTACGATTTAATATTGATGGATGTGCAGATGCCCGTCATGGACGGCATGGAAGCCACCAGAAAGATCCGTCTCTTAAAAAATGAGCGCCAACTTCCTATTATCGCCCTAACTGCCCATGCCCTAAAAGGCGACAAAGAAAAATTCCTCTCCGCCGGCATGAACGATTATTTATCCAAACCCATAGATGCAGCAGCTTTCTATAATATCGTGGAAAAATACGTTTCCGGCTGACCAGTGACTATTTTATAAAATCTATTGCATATTTTTTCTTAATTGATTAAAATAAATTTTTTGATTCAAAGAATAATCGGTATAATATATAGTATGATAACAGTATGATAACAGTATAAATAAGGATAGGTGAAAAAAATGAACTGGTATAAGAACATGAGTATCGGCAAGAAAATAATGACCGGTTTTATCACGGCAATACTACTATTGGCCGCTGTCGGCTATATGGGCGTCATCGGAGCCGGAAAGATCAACAATGACCTGGACGACGCACTTTCCGTCAAGCTCCCGGCACTGGACCTACTCCTTGAAAGTGACAGGGACTTACAACAGTTGCTGGTCAGTGAACGGTCCCTCATTTTCGCACAAGCCGGTTCGGAAGAACGTAAGGCGTTGCTGTCGAAATATGAAGAAAATTTTCAACAGTCCGTGGACCGCATGAAAAAATACGAGGCACTGGCTGTGGGTGCCAAGGAGAGAGCGGTGCTGGAAAAGTACAAAGCAACGCGCAAAGAGTGGGAAACGTTGTCACGAAAGGTATTAGCGGACAGTGAGACGGTAACGGAAGAAAACCGCACTCAATTGCATGAACTCAGTTTGAATCAGTCCGACGGTGCTTTCGAAAAGATGAGGGACCACCTGGACCGACTGGAAGAAATGACTCTAGAAGCAGCAGAGCAATTACAAAAAAGAGCAGCGGACACTTACCGTGGAACATTGATGATGGTTTTGATCTTAACCGCGGCAGCCATTTTATTGGTTATTATTATAATGAGCATGGTGAAACGTTCCATCACCGTTCCAATACATGCAATGATCCAATGTGCCCAGGACCTCAACGCAGGCCGGGCCGATTTAACCCGCCGATTGGAAGTAGACTCCCAAGACGAGATCGGGCGATTAGCCTACCTGTTGAATCTCTTTTTGGAACGCATCAAAGGATTGATCAGCAACATTAAAACCGGCAGCAACGAATTCATCACCGCCACCGGTGAAATTGCATCCGGTAGTGATGAGTTGGCAGTCAGGACCAACCAGCAAGCCGCGTCAGTAACCGAGACCTCCGCCACATTGGAAGAGTTCACCGCCATCTTAAAGCAGAACAGTGAACACGCCGCCAATGCCAATGAACGCATCAACCGCTTCGATTCAGAAGTAAAGAACAAAAAAGAGTTAATCGCCAATGTTACCGCCACCATGAGGGAGATCGATCATTCCAGCAATGAAATCAACAACATCATGAACGTCATCAATGACATCAGCTTTCAGACCAATTTATTAGCCTTGAATGCCGCAGTAGAAGCAGCCCGAGCCGGGGAAGCCGGTAGGGGATTTGCCGTCGTGGCCGCAGAAGTCAGGAACCTGGCCCAGAAAACCGCCGTCTCCTCCAAGAGCATAAAAGAAATCGTCACCACCAACGTCAATTCCACCCGTAAGGGCATGGAGTTAGTCAAAGAGACGGAAATATTTTTCGAATCCATAATGGACATGTTGGTACAGTTATCAGCCTTAATACAAGACATAGAATCCGGCTCCAGAGAACAAGCCACCGGCATGGAGCAAATCAATCTGGCAGTAATGCAGTTGGAAATCGTCATCAACCAGAATGCCGAATTAGTAGGCAGCTTTGCCTCCACCGGCAAGAACATGAGCGCCAATGCCGGCCAGTTGCATCAATTAATGGATCAATTCGTCACCACGGAAGCGGAATCCGGCAAACTAAAGCAGCAAAAAACAGCCGTCGAGGCAGCGGAAAAAAGTAAAACCAGCAAACCCCCAATAAGAGCCAATAAGAGCGAACCCATCAAAAAATCAAGCCCCACCCCAAGCAGCAAAACGTCGTCAACAAGCAACAAAACGTCGTCAACAAGCAGCAAACCAGCAGTTACAAGCAGCAAATCATCATCCGTCAATGACAACAGCACCGACGATTTCTTCAGTACCGACGAAGGAGACTTCGAAGAATTCTAAAAATCATAACCCCGACCAAACGTTTTACAGGGGTCCAGGGGGCGGTTTTTCAAAAGAGCCCCTTGGTCGCCGAAGGCCAAACGCACCATGTTCAAATTACACGCCCAGTACAAAATAACAACCCAGCAGCAGCAAGTCGTCGACAAAATCGTCGCCAACTACAAAAGCGGAATCCGTCGCCAGACTCTCTTAGGCGTCACCGGTTCAGGCAAGACCTTCACCATGGCCAACATCATCAGCCGAATAAACAAACCCACCCTCATCCTATCCCCCAACAAAACCTTAGCCGCGCAATTATACCAGGAATTCAAAGGCTTTTTCCCAGAGAATCGCGTCGGCTATTTCATCAGTTATTACGACTATTACCAACCGGAAGCCTACGTCCCGCAGCGCAACCTCTACATCTCCAAAGAAGTATCCATCAACTCCGAGTTGGAGCGACTACGCATCGACGCCGCGCGAAAACTGCTTGAATCCAGGGATACAGTCATCGTCGCCTCCGTATCGTCCATATACAGCATCGGTTCGCCGGACGATTTTTTCAATCAGAAGATCGTTTATTCCCAACGCTCGGAAGTGAACCGAGACCGATTATTAGAAGACTTTGTCTCACTGGGTTACATCCGAACCGATGATTTCATCGAAAGCGGTACCTTTCGCGTACGCGGTGATATTGTTGAAATCTTTCCCACTTCCGAAGAGTTTCCCATACGCTTCATAATAGACGACAACCGCATCGAAGCTGTTGAAATATTCGATCCGGTAGATGCAACAGTGCTCAGTCAGCCCGGAACGGTCAGTGTATTTCCGGTGAGTTATTTTTATTATAAAAAAGACCGCGTCACCCATATCGTAGAAATGATCAAACAAGAATTGAAGCAGCGCATCGACTATTTCATGGAGCAAGAAAAACCGGAATATGCGGAACGAATCAAAGAAAGAACCCTAATGGACGTGGAATTGTTGAGTCAATACGGACATTGCGCCGGCATTGAGAATTATTCTTTTTTCTTGACCGGACGTAAAAAAGGAGAACCGCCTTATACCTTATTGGATTTTTTCAGGGACGATTTTTTAACCATAATTGATGAGTCTCATATATCCGTACCGCAGTTACGGGGAATGTATCGGGGCGACCGGTCGCGTAAAGAGACATTGGTCAAATACGGATTTCGATTACCGTCCGCCATGGAGAACCGGCCCATGAATTTTGAAGAGACGGACCGCAAGTTTGACGATTTACTTTACGTCTCCGCCACCCCCACGGATTATGAACTAAACGACGTGGGCGCCAACGTCACCGATCTGCTGGTACGACCCACCGGACTGTTGGATCCGGTTATCGAAATTCGGGACACCGACGAACCGGTAGAAGATATGTTGATTGAAATCCGCAAGGAGGTCGCCGCTGACAATCGGGTCCTGGTCACCACCCTGACCAAGAAAATGTCTGAAAAGCTGGTGGATTTCTTAGCGCTTAAGGGAGTCCGGTGTACATATATGCATTCAGAAATCAAAGCGTTGGACCGGATCAAGGTCATAAAGAAGCTGCGCACCGGTGACGTAGACGTATTGATCGGCATCAATCTATTACGTGAAGGGCTGGATTTGCCGGAAGTTTCGTTAGTCGTAATCCTGGATGCGGACCGCGAAGGATTTTTGCGTTCCGAGACGTCGTTGATACAGACCTTCGGACGAGCCTCACGAAATATCGACGGGCGGGTAATTTTGTATATGAAACGGATGACCGATTCAGTGCGACGCGCCGTCAAAGAGTCCAATCGGCGGCGGCGGTATCAGGTTCATTACAACCGCCGTCACAAGATAACGCCCGCACCTATTGCCCGGAGCGTCAAAGATTTTTACGATGACGATTACTGGCTCAAAAAAAGTGAAGATAGTTTGAACACCACCTTTAAGAGCCGGACCTTGCTGGAAAAAGAGATCGATAAACTGACGCTTCAAATGAAACAAAAAGCCAATCAATTGGATTTCACTACCGCCGCCGTCCTGCGGGACCGTATCAAAGAGTTGAAAAACCTCCTGCTGGAAATGGAATAAAAGAGCCGCAGGGTGGCAGGGCTTGCGATGGTCATAGGGCCTATGGGACCTATAACGAGAAGCCGCAGACTTCGAGGAATTGAAAGCAGTTGAAAGCAGTGAATCATGAATAATTATTTAATTCCAGACAATTATGTGGTAAAATATGATTTTATATCAACATAGATTTTTAATGTGAAACAGAGTAATGTGGAGTTCGATTAATGACCGATGAATCGCGCTTGAAAGCGAAAACCAAAGCGCAATTGATTGAAGAAATCAATGAATTGAAAGAACGCTTGGTACTAACCCGCAACGAGCCTTATTGCGCCGAACATAAGACCCAGGAAGCGATGAGGCTCCAGACGGAGGAATGGCTGCGCGAAAGCGAGGAAAAGTATAAAACCTTTGTGGAAAATTCCCTGGAAGGGCTCTATATCATCCAACAAGGCAAAATTGTGTATTGCAATCAGCGACTGGTGGAGATGTTCGGTTTAAAATCCGTAGAAGAGGCCGTGGGGCTCGATGCCATGCTATTAGTTAGTCCCATCAGCGTTGATCGGGTCGCTCGGGAAATTGCCGCCAGACTAAGCGGTGAGATTGAAGTTTCCCATTACAATTACCAGGCCCGCAGCCTGGACGGCAAAGAGTTTGAAGTGGAAACCCTGGGCAGACGAATTTTTTATCGCGGCGAAACGGCCATCCAGGGAGTAATGCGGGATATTTCAAAGCAACGGCAACTGGAACGGCAATTACTTCAGGCACAAAAAATGGAAGCTATCGGAACCCTGGCCGGAGGGATAGCCCATGACTTCAACAATATTCTCAGTATTATCATGGGTTATACGGAAATTTCCCTCAGCAACCTAGAAGAAGACGAGCCCAAGAAATTAGTATATAATCTGGAACATGTCTTAAAAGCTTCGCATCGAGCCAAAGATCTGGTTCGGCGTATCCTAACCTTCAGCAGTCGCAGCGACAGTCAACCGGCAGCAATAAAAATAGTACCCATCGTTCAAGAAGTATTAAAATTGATTCGAGCGTCCTTACCGGCCACCATTGAGATTCGAGAGACAATCGCCTACGAAGGCTATGAAATCTTTGCCGATCCCACCCAAATCCATCAAGTATTAATGAACCTCTGCACCAACGCCGGCCATGCCATGCAAGAAAAAGGAGGCGTGCTGGAAGTGCAGATTTCCGACATCAATCGCGACCTGGCGTTGATTGATGAAAACAACGGCGCTTTTTCACTTTATATGCGCCTCACGGTTAAAGATTCCGGCCATGGAATGACGGACGAAGTAAAAGAGCGGATTTTCGATCCCTTTTTTACCACCAAAAGCGTGGGTGAAGGAACCGGTCTGGGTTTGTCGGTGGTTCACGGCATCGTTGCCGGCTTGGACGGTGAAATCTCGGTGGAAAGTGAATTAGGACAGGGAACGTCTTTTCATCTTTTTTTACCCTTGTTGCAGTCCGACGGAAAATCTACCCAGGATGAGAAAGCGAAAAAAAACATACCCTGCGGCAATGAACGGATCTTAATCATTGATGACGAAGTCGCGCTGGTGAATATGGCGAAACGAATGTTGGAACAATTATGTTACGAAGTCGTACCGATGTCCAACAGCATAGAAGCGTTGAAATTATTCAAGTCCGACCCGGATGCGTTTCAATTAGTAATCACCGACATCACCATGCCGGAAATGACCGGAATCCAATTAACCCGAGAAATCGTCAAGATCAGGCCTGATTTACCAGTAATCGTTTGTACCGGTTACAGCCGAGAATTGGACCGTCAAGAATTGAGCGACCTAGGGGTTAAGGAATTATTGATCAAACCATATAATAAAGAAAAAATCGGCACCACGATTCGCCGAATACTGCAAGGAAAACGGCAAAAAAGCACCTTGGTGAATTCCGAATCTCTAAAAGGAAAAAATATTTAATCATCGGCGTCGCATTGATTTTGACCATTGTTGCATTTTGGGTATTCATGGAGAGGGACGGGATTACAGCTTGCAAAATAGTACTTTTTCCTGTATCCTATATCCTGTAATATCGTAAATCGTACAGGAGGAATAAACGTGATCTTACCCAAAACGCTTGAAATGCCGGCAGAATTAAATCAAGTAATAGAGAACTATCACCTTGCCGGCGGTGTAATGGATTATGTTTTATTTCAACCCCAACAGGACCCGGATTCCGCCTTCCACAGAGCAGCGGCGGTGATGACTCTTGAAGAGATCGACCGCAGGTTGGAAGTTTTTGCACGGGAGAATTCTGCCGTTCACGGTTTTGCCATCAACAAATATTTTCGTCTCAAAATTGACGCTGAAAAGGCGGTGGGTCGGAAGATCAGCAGTGAAGAGTTTATAGGCCCGAATTATTCACTACCCGCTGGGAAATTAATCGTGCCGGGTTCTTCCAAAGCCCATCTCAATAATTATTTTGTTCAGGGTAGCGAAGAAGTGCCTCAGAATATCGTCAGAATAAAAAACGATGGGAAGTTCTTCACTTGCGGGTATGCGTCTGCATTTTTGGGCGGGGCTCACGGGATGAGTTTTTCCGGAGCGGAATTGAACGACTATTTTCACAAGTTCGCCCAGTTGACTTTCGGTTCGGCAACAGATGAATTAGAGGTTTTTGAATGGGCCGGAGCTTGGAGTAATTATTTCGACGCCGGTTACGAATGGTGGGGCGCCTATCTGTGGACGGTCCATAATAAACGAACGGGATCTTTCACCGGCATTGCGGCGTCAACTACGGATTAATTTCGGCAGTAGGGTGGGATTTAGTTTGCCCAGGATTTCGCGGACGCGACGTTCATCAATGATGGAATGTTTGATTTCACGGTCCGCCATATAACCGGTGCTCCACCAATACTTGTATGTATTCTCGCCGGCATAGTCAATACCCCATTCATCTTCCTGGTGCCGGGAAATGATCCGTTTTCCTTCTTTTAACTGCGTAATCGTCGCATTGATTTCATTCATAAAAACCTCCGAAGTCATTGGATATCACATCCTCACGGAAAAGTAAAGCATTCTCCTGCGTTTTAGATGAGTAACGAATCGTTACACCGCTGTTTTGACGCTGTAACGTTTCGTTACGATGCTGTTTGGGTGGGAGGAATGGGGAAAACATGGCCCAGCGGATCCAAGATGGCAACTGAGCCGGCTTTCCTCTTTTCAAGGTTATTGTCGGGGCAGGGCAAACCGCTGGATGACGTCATGGAAATCCACACCTGTGGATTCGCTTTCGGTCAGTGGGAGGAAGTCGGAGATCGTGGAGGGGATGGTCTCAATAATGCCCGGATTGGGACGGGGTGTGTTCCTGGTCAGCAATGAACCTAAATGCTCGGCCTGTTTGACCCGTTCACCCAACGCTTCCGGTACGTCGCCGTTATTGAATCTTTCCAGGATGGTTTTGATAATCGAGGTGTGATCGAATATGGTACTGTTGCCTACTGCGTCCACCCATGGTGAGATCACGATGGTGGGAACCCGTGCGCCGTAAAACCGGGGTCCGTCTTCATGGACTTTGGGTATAACGTTCTCTCCTTGAGGCGAGGCTTTGGTGCCCGGCGGAGGCACGTGATCGAAAAAACCGCCGTGTTCATCATAGGTAATTATAAAAAGAGTCTTTTCCCATTGGGGCGAACGGACTAGGGCGTTGTAGATCTGCCGGACCAATTCCTGTCCGTTGGCGACATCTGCCGGAGGGTGGTCATCGTTGGCTGTTATATCCGGGGGGATGTCTACATAGTTGGGATCGATGAAGGTCACGGCGGGTAATTTGCCGGCGGCAAGGCGGGTGAAGAAAACTTCATTATCGCTGTACTCATTGTTTACGTCGTCTTTTTTAAACAAAGGCAGGATGTTGGTGTCGTTCAGACGGTACCTGTCGAAGACGCGCAGGAAAGCGATGTCTTGTTCATAGGATGCCCACGAAATCTTATTGGCCGACAGGATGTCGAAG
>Ga0210347_1121921_pt1 | contig 10574 bp, 7 predicted proteins | sample S456metaT_FD_159705 | JGI IMG/M metagenome (GOLD analysis project Ga0210347, IMG submission 159705) | Metatranscriptome of estuarine sediment microbial communities from the Columbia River estuary, Washington, United States - S.456... | ecosystem: Environmental > Aquatic > Marine > Intertidal zone...
CTGGGACGCGAACCAAGCTATGGCCTACTTGCTCTTCTTTAAACATAAACAAAAATTCATGAATTTCTTCAAATCTCACTTCAAAATCACTAAACAAAAAAAACTAAGCTGCATCCTCTACCCTGCCTCCGGCGGCTTCGAAAATAAAGCGATGATTCCCGATGCCCTCATCCCTCTCTTCAAAGCCGCTGAATTCCTCCTAACCCCCCTCCGCCCCCTCATGGCCTTCAGATGTTACATCGTTCTGGAAAAAATTTCCGCCTAAGAAAAACAAAAGAAATATGAAACCAAAAAATTACCTCATCCTCTTTATCTTCCCTTTGCTGCTGATCGCCTCCGCTATTTTCTTAAACAACAGCCGCGGCCCTTATTGGCTGGGCAGCAATTCAGACCCCGAATACGTCTACCTGCTCAATTCCCTGAACCTGGCAACACTTCAGGGCGTCGGCCACATTGATCATCCCGGTACCACCGTCCAGGTATTGGGCGCCGTAACCCTGCGTATTGTTCATTGGACCTTCGGCTCCGGTGAATTCAGTCAAGACGTACTCAAACGACCGGAATTTTACTTAAAAGCCATCAATACCGTTATGCTGGGCATGAATACACTGGTTTTGTTCCTAATCGGCGTCGCCGCGCTTCACTCAGGTCTGGCAAAAGGATGGGCGCTGTGGTTGCAGGCCGCTCCCTTCTTTTCTTCCGTACTTCTGCAATTCGGCTTAACCCGAGTTACGCCGGAACCCTTTTTATTATTCACCGGTTCATTGCTGATTATCATGATACTCCTAACCCTGGGCAATTTTCAAAGTTTCACCAACAAACCAATGCTGCCATTGCTGCTCTTCGCATTGATCATCGGACTGGGCACCGCCACCAAAATAACCTTCGCTCCCCTGGCCGTGATTCCCCTATTCCTATTGATAGGCATACGCAAACGCATCTATTATTGCGTCGCCGCATTGGGAGGGTTTATGCTGTTTACCTTACCCATCATCCGCATGTACCCCAAATTTTTCGGCTGGATATTCAAATTAATCAGCCACTCCGGTCAATACGGCAGCGGACCCTCCGGCCTCGCTGCCGGCGGGCAATTGGTCGGCAACGGCTTGAAATTATTAATCGGCAACCCGTTTTTCAGCATACCGCTGATAACGTCTGTTTTATTCATCGTCATGGTGATGACGGTGTCACCTTGGCGACGGGTTATGGCGAATTGCCTAAGCTTCAAAATGTCCGCAGCCGTCGCAACGGCGCAAGTTCTGGGATTGCTTATGGTTGCCAAACATTCGGCCTTTCATTATTTATTACCGGTAATGACCCTGACCGGTCTCTCCGTCGTTTTATTCTTCAAAAACATCCAAAAGCTGCAAGCACACATACAGTCCGGTTTACCCATGGGTTTAAAATTTAAAACAACCCTCTTCATCCTTTACTTCGGTATCCTGTTCATTGCCTCCGATCCTCCGGGAAACCTCCTGCGCACCGGAAAAAGTTCAGCACAGACCCGGGAGTTGTCCCTCAACCTCCATCAGCGCGTATTAACCCAGTATCCCGATTCCACACGCATCTATTATTATCGCAGCTCCGCCCCGGAATACGCCTTAAAATTCGGCAGTGACCTAGCACGCAGTTATCATGCCGCCCAATTGGAAAAACTATACCCCAACGTCTATTTTTACGACATCTGGACCCAACGTTACGCCGGCTTTGATTACAACAAAGAAATCACCCCGGCACAAATCAAAACCCGCAGCAAAGCAGGCATTGTCTATCAAGGCAGCAAAGACGTCAAAATCAAAAACGTCGCCCCTTTGTTCCCAACCCAGACCTACGAAACCGCTTACGCCCCCCAAAACTAAAAACCCACCATGCTCAAAAAAATCTTATTAATCAGCAAACTCCTCATCCTATTCCTCACCCTGCTCCATTTCGCCGGAGTACTGGAACGAATCTACGACATCCCTGTAGACACCCCCTTTTACCGGGGCAATTGGGACGAACCCTTCGCCGTCAACTCAGGCATCAACATTCTACGAAACAACGGCGACCCGGTCTTCTACAATTACGGCGGCACCGTGACCTATCCCCATGCACTGATCTTTTACCTCTACTGCAAAGACAAAAACATCGTGCCCTATTACAAACAAATGGACGAAAAATTCAAGAACCCCGCTTGGCCGCTGACCCGGCGCATCTATCCTGTGAAACCAATTTACATCGCCAAAGTGGCGTCATTGATCCTATTCATCATCGGGAGTTTTTTCGTCAGCGGACTATTCATCTATCTATTATTACCCGTCGCCTTTTTAATCATCCCCGCCTTAATCTCAGACCCCCGCATGTTTTTCCTAGCCAAGCAAATGTTGCCTGAGACCCAATTAGTCGTCTTAGCCGGATTGTCCGTCGTCTTCTTCGCCCACGCCCTCATGACCCCCACGGACCAACCGCAGCGGTATTTCCATTTAACCCTCCTCTGCACCATCTTTTCTTCCCTGGCCTTTGCCGCTAAACTCAATGCCGCTTATTTAATGCTCTTACCCGTATCCTTAATGTATCGCATGTTTCAAGAAAAAACCCTGACTCCCACGCGCATCTTAAAAACAGCCTGCGCCGGCATCTTACCCTATATCCTGGTAAACCCTGCGGTTATTTTTAATTTCAGCGCCTACATGGACTGGTTAGCTGAAATGAACCGCTTCTCCGGCACCATTCCCGGCAAATGGACCACTCGCGTCCCCCGCATTAAAGAGACCCTGGAGTATTTCCACCTCTATAATCTATTACCGGCCATCCTATTGATCGGACTATTTGTCTGGGCCGTCATGTTAATGATTAAAAAGAACCCCGCCGCCTTTGCCGGCTTCATGAGTTTCTTGTTGCTCACCATGTACACCCTATTCAACATGAAACACGCCTTTTACGGACGCCACGCCGTGTTTTTAGTTATCCCCTTTTTAATTCTGATACTGTTTCCATTCATCTATTATTATCACAACGCCCCCCTACGTATCCGCACCGGCTTCACCGTCCTCTGCTTACTCCTAACCATCTGGTTTTACCCCCCATGGGACTCAATCCAGCACATCCACAACCTCAGCACCCGTGTTTTCACCACCAATCGTCAACCCGACACCCGCGACGACCTGGAACGTTTCGTCCAAAGCACCGGTGCCACACTTTATTTTTATGATCACCACGGCTTTTCGTTACCGGAGACCATATTCGACAAAATCATACCCTTCACCGACATCCGCGAACTGCCCGCCCAATTAGGCACCAACAGCTACCTAGCCTTAGTTAAATACAAAAAAACCCACACCGACGGCAAAGACGTCGTCGGGGACTACAACGAACAATTAGCATTAATCTATGAAACATACGCACCGGTAAAAGTCTTCGGCAACCCCGACGGAGCCCATGACATCACAGATCAGGGCCCCTTGCGCAACCCCGCTATAGAATTATTGCTGCCCAAAGCCGCAGCAGAACCCCAAAACACCCAAAGAGGCGACCGTGTTGTCAATTGAAATCCTAATATTAACCGGTATACTATACATACACCTGTATAATACCTCCAGCCGCCCACAAAGCCTTCACCGGGCACTCATCCCCGCCGTACTCTGCGGCCTGTTGAGCGCCGCCCACCTCAGCCTACTTTTCACCGCTAGCGTACCCGCCGCATGGATCTGCTTCGGCCCTAAAAAAAACCGGCTCAAACACCTGTTGACCTTCAGCGGAGCAACCATCACGACCTATATCGCCGTACAACCCCTCTCCTTTTATTTATTCGTGCCCTTTACAAATATCCCACAAGAATACGCATCCGGACTAGGCCTATTTTTCCTAATGCTGCCCCCGGTCGGGTGGGTACTGATCTTTCTCTTGAAGAAAAAAACCGCAACCAACACCCTGCGCCTTGTAATGGGCATAACAGCCCTTTTATTACTGACGACGGCAATCCTACCCTTAATCAGCAAAGACAAAACCATTAACGACGCCGGAGCCGCCGCACTCAACGCCAAGCTAGCCGAAGGTTCCACCCTCATCGTACCCGAAGAAATCGGCATAAACCGGAATATCTCAGACAAAAAAATTCATTTCCTACCCGTACGTTTCGAAGGATTGACCCTGCGGGAATTTCAAATGTTAAGCGGCGCCGTTCCCGAGACCTACCTCTTACAACCCGACTGGGCCGATTACAGCAACGGACCGATGGAAAAACAACTCCGTCGCCAATGGGCGCAAATCACCGCACACGCCGAACCATTGGTCACCCAGCCCGGTCAAAAAACAGTAGCTTTTTATTATTTCCCCATAAAACCCCCGTCCCCCGGATTCACCCTACTCAAATTAAAAGAACCCGCAGGCACCCCGGACATCATCCGCCTTTGGAAAAGCAAATGCAAGAACCCCGAGCACACCTCGCCGTCCTTAATCTCCCTGGGCCGGCTAGGCAGCTTTGACCTCACCTTCCACAAACATGAAAAACGAAACCACCTGACAGTCCGTTTCCAAACCCCCGACGAGCAAGGCCGGCAAGTCTGTCTATTAGGCTACAGCGCAGGCAAAAACGGATTCAACCCGCCCCTGGGCGACGAAAGCCGGATCATGCTGGTAGTAGACCTGGACCTACCGCCCCATTTAGTGACCAAAGAGACCCACCTATTCATCCAAGACGTCAACAGCACCCTGCAAAGCAAACAAAGCGCCATCTCCGGCGGACGAACCCTGTGTTTCGTCTCCAAACGCATCCGGCGCAATTGCAAGCGCCTCAATTTAGGCATAAAGTTCACACCCCAAAAAGAGAACGATCAACTCCACATCCACAATGCCTATGTAATCATCGAGAAACCACAACCAAGCAAAGAACCATGAATTATTTTTATCTAAAATTTATCTTAACCAACATCCTATTTTCATTGACGGCCTGTGCCCTGATCTTAAGATTCCGGGGCGGCAACAAAGAACACACCCTCTGGGAACTGGTATTATACAGCCTAGGCCTAGGTCCAATGGTAACCGTGACCCTGCTCTACTATTTATTGATCATAGTCCCCCAACACCCCCCGGCGTTTTATCAATTGATCGTCATTCTCCTATTCAGCAGCGCCGCATTGTTGGGAATCGGCGGCTTCCGGGAAATGGGCCGGCAAACCCGGCGGCAGTTCAACCGCATCCTTCAGCAATTCAAAGCATCGGGAATTCAAAGCCGATTAAAAGACATCACCTATTGGGCATTAATCGCAACCCTGTTTTTATCCGTATTCTATATCTATATCGGCACCGTGCGGCACAACCGATTGGAAGGCCATGACGCCCTGATCTACGGAAACTTCGGCAAACTCTATCTACATCAGCGCAAAATCGAATATTCCAACGTCATGCTGCCGGCAGACAACGGCTTCATGTTCCAGGGGTCGCCCAAGCCCGCATTTTCATTGCTCCTCACCTGGGAGCAACTGGTAAACACGGAAACAATTAACAAAAGCCCCTATTTCGACACCTATTTTCGCAGCATCAGCGGGTATTACGGAATACTGATACTACTGGTCGCCTTTTTATGGTTGTATCGCAAGAACCGTTGGCTCGCATTAATCGGAAACCTGATGATGTTCACCGCCTTCGGATTTTTCAAAATAATGATCGATTTGCACCTGGACTCCTTTCGCATCTATTTCCTGACCCTCGCCTGGATTTGGTTGGCATACGCATTAAAAAACAATCAGCGCTTTTCATTTGTCATGTTTTCCCTATTCTCCGGTTTCGCAGCCTTCGCCCATCTAATCGGTCTAGTCGCCGCCGCCATCTGCGGTTTGGTCTATCTTCTCTACATGGAAGGAACCTTCAAAAAACGAAGCTGTCGCAGCCTGCTTTTCCTATTAATCGTCATCCTGTGTGGAGGTCTTCATTATGTATTGGAAGCATTTTACGGATCCGTTGCAGGATTTCTCTCGTACTTTTAAAAACCAATGACTAAACACCTAACGTATCTAAAACCAATCCTCTGCATCCTATTGCTATTAGTCCTCCTGGGACTAATTATAGGACAGGTCTACAACACTATTGACAGCAAGCAACGGGGAGTTCTTTCCAAGTCCGAAGACTATCGGTCGGAAATCGAAACGCCGGCTAAAAAAATGTTGAACGGTTACCTAGGCGTGTTCTTTCGCTTTAAATACCTGGGCAACCTGAACTGGTTGGCTGTTCCACTGGTTTTCTGGTTCTTCTGGGGAACCGGTAGAGTCCCCAAAGAACGGTGGCAATACGCCCTAGTTACCGTCTGGTTTTTGACTTTTCTGTTTATCGCCTTCAAAGGCTATTACAACAGCCGTTACCAATTAACCCTGCTGCCCTTTACATTAGTTGTCATCCTGCTGATGCTGTGGGAAATCGTGAAGCATCAAAAACGCTATATTAAAATACTAAGCTTCGGCCTTCTTTTCCTGACGGCACTTTTCAACGTGGTCCATTATGCCGATCAGTATAAATTTTTCACAGACCTAAAAATCAAACGCAGCACCGCTCATTTCCCCGAACAATTAATCAACTTTTTAAACTCCAGGCCGGACATCGGTCAAAAGCGCTCCCAGGTACTGGTATTCAACCAACCACTCTACTATTATCATACCGAAAAACAAGGCATCGATTACCAGAACCCCTATAACCTAAGAATGTTCCTACAACTACTGCGCAAAGAAGGCAGCAGCCGGAAAATGAACACCCTATTCAGAAAAAAACACAAAACCAAATACATCCTCATATCCTGGACTGCGGAAAGTCAATACAAAGACCGCATGATGACCGAGTTCCTCAACACCCAGTGCAAACTTCTATTCAACGACAACGGCTACAAACTCTATAAAATCCGGGACCCCCACCTAATCAAAGAACTACACAAAAAAGAATACCGGCACATAAAAAACGTACAGCACCTTAAACCACAAATCCAAGGCCAACGAGGCAGCTTTCAAATCACAAAAGACCCCAAACAAAACCTCTTAACCCTAATCAACCAAAAACCCGATCAAGAAGGCCGGCGACTGTTGCAATTAAGCTTCGGCAGCACCCTCGGAGAAGCCGCCGGCAAATACCTACACCTGATAGTAGAAGCCAAAATACCCACCCATCTAATCAACCGGGAAAACTACATCTTCATCCAGGACTACAAAGAAGGCTGGGAACGAAACCGCCATTATTATGCAGCCAAATTCATGCGTCGCTACCTAGTATCCCGCAAAATAAGACCCGGCAGCACCAACATCTCCCTCGGCATCCGTTTCGTCCCCAAATCCCCCCAAGACAAACTAACAATAAAAAGCATCAATGCGTACATTTCCGACAACCCACTATAACCAAACCACCAATGAAAAAAACTCCCCCCCATCCATGCGTCCGTGTCAGTCCGTGACAGTCCGTGCGTCCGTGCCGGTCCGTGTCAGGTTGTCAGATATCACAAACTATGATAAACTAGACCTTTCAACAAAACGCCTGGACACAGAATAGAAACGGAGGATTTAAAAAATGCCGCAAACCAAAAGTACATCCAACACAACAGGAGAATACAACGACTACCGTACCGACATGGTAGGCATCCTGCACAGCCTGTTTAAACGCAAAGGCCTAATCGCCGGCGGAATAATCAGCATAACGCTGCTGGCCCTAATTTTATCATTTACCCTGCCCAAAGTATATCGCAGTGAAGGCTTCTTCCAGTTTTCCGACCCCACCATGGAAACAAACAACCCGCTCTTCTCCACTGCCGCCCAGATGCTGGATTCTTCCAAACTGGTTCTATTATCCCAGTTGCAAGACCTGGGCATGCTGTCAGTATTGAAAGAACTCAACATCGAATTAGTGGAAGAAGAAAACTTTCACGTGATCACTTTGCAAAAATTCAAAAAATATTCATCCGCCTTCAGCAATTACCAGGAATTTTTTGCTTTCGTGAAACGCAATAAAATTCTCGACGCATCCGAACAAGCCGACCTGCGCAACAGGATTCGCAATTCAGGTCAATTCGCCAAATTGACCCGCGAAATCTATGCACTATCCCGGGATGACCTGAAAAACGTAGGCCAAACCCTTTTAAAAGAAAAAAACTACATCGTAGGCGTCCAATTAGAAATGGAAGCCGCCCAAAACGAACAAGCGCGCCGCTACCTCAGTGCATTAGGCCAATTCATTCGCTTCAGCATCTTCAAAGAAAAACTAAGCGAATATGCCGCAATGGGACTGGATGAATCAACCGTTCAAGTCTCCAGGTACGACAACTACGCCTTAAACAACCAGTCCGCCCTGGAACAACTGCAACAGAAAAAAGAAAAATTAACCCAACTCTATAAAAAGTTCCCCGCCTTTTCAAACTTCGACAGCCGCCAATTAGTAGAACTGGGCGACAACGGACAACAGTACCTATCTTTGGCCGCCCAATTAGTAGGCGTTGAATCACGAATCATCGACCTGGAACGCATCCTGGAAAGCTTCGCCGTCGAAAGAACAAAAAGCCTGCTGTACAGCAAATTCTTCACTGAACTAAAAGACAAACTGGATAAAAACCCTGGCAGCGGCGACCTAGTGTTCAAAACCTTCGAAAACCTGAAAGAAGATTTCTTCAACAGCAACAACCCCCAAGCCCCCATCACCCAATCAGTACACAACGCAGTTGAAATCGATCTGAACCGCTTCAAAACCCTGTTTCAAAAAACCCTGCAATTCGTTTCCGGTCCCACCCTCCCCAGCGTGCCCGAATGGCCCCGTAAATCCATTTTCCTGATATTCGGATTCTTTCTGGGATTCATAATCTTTGTATCCGTCGCCTTAATACTGGAATTTTGGGAAAAATATAAAACAATCATTCGCACAAAATAATTCCCCAAGCCCCCGGACATCACCATGATACGAATCTCGCGGTTTCTTAAAGACCTGTTCACTACCGGTTTCAGTCAGGTAGCCGTCGTAATATTCAGCATCATCTTGTTGAAATTACTGGCCGCCGGCTTCATAAAAGCCCATTTCGGATTATTCAATCTTGTACGCCGTTGGGACATGGTCTTGATCCCGCTGTTGACACTCAACATGAGTATCGGGGTGACCCGATATGTCAGTTACGAAGAAGAAAACGGTCCCTTTTTCCTACACTTCTCCCTATTAGTAACCATCGCCCTCTGCACCCTGACCTTTCCGCTGTTGATACTATTCCCCGCCCATTTTTCGCGATTGTTGTTCGAGTCTCCCGACTACGGCTTGTTAGTCATAATCATGGCCCTGTTCCTGACCGCCAACATATTGCATTTAATCGTGTACTCCTATTTTCGCGGCAAAATGAATATGAACACCGCCAACCTATTGCGCACACTGTTTTTCGGATTCCCGTTACTGCCCGCCGCCTATGCCCTGTGGATCAAGCACAAAACCGGCGGTTTCGCACCATTGGAACATCTTTATTACTTTTTCCTAATCTATTCTCTGTGGGGCATCGTGCTCAGTCTGGCCTTCCTGCGCCGGGAAATATCACCGAAAATAATCAAACAACTATTCGCACAAGGTTGGACCTCCATCAAAGAGTCCTTTCAAATGGGTCGGGCCATCTTGGCTTTCAGTCTATCGCGAATCCCCGCCGTATTTTTCAGCGCCATGGTGCTCAGTTTCCCCGTATTGTATACCGGGCACAAATTTTCCCTTGAAGCCGCCGGTTACATGGGCATCGTCGTCGCAGTCGTGCGTTTGTTCGAAAGCTTTTCCATGCCCTTTAATATGATCCTGTTACCCAAGTTCTCCCATTTGCAACGAGAGCACGACACCCAACATATAGCCGATTACAGCCGAGTCATGTTAGATTTTATTTTTACCTTCCTGCCCTTTTGCGGCGTATTGACCTATGGCTTAATGCCCCTATTAGTCTCCGTCTGGTTCGGCCCCCAGTACATGGTCACCGCAGACAGCGTTGCCCTGTCCATTTTGTTCTCCGTATTCTACTTGGCCTTCGCACTAATTCGCGGCGTGTTGGACGGACTGTATGAATTCCCCTACAACAATTTCGTCAGCTTCCTGGGCTTCCTGACCATCGCCATCATGTCGGTGCTTATGGGAAAAGACATTTATACCCTTTCCATCGCCTTCAGCATGGGCATGGTAACCCTGGGCTTGGTTTCCATCTATCTATTAGCAAAAAAATTGAACCTGAAAGTCAACCTGTTCCTGCCGCTCAAAGTCCTAATAACCGCAGCCTTGGTTTTTGTATTACTATACGGCGTGGACCTGAAATTGGCGGACCAAAAATTAAGCGGGCTGTATCATTTCTTTTTAAGCATCAGCTTTCGCATTTTAGCAGTCATCGTATTGTGGCTGGTCTTTTGGCGCAAAACCCTGTGGTACAAAGAAGTTCTAAAACGCATCGGTAGGGGCCCCAAAATAAGCAATGAAATAAAAAAGGAAGTTTCGAATTCATAATGACCCTCTACGTATTTTTAAACTGGTTTTTTTGCAGCATCACCGCACTAATATTGATCCTAGTCGTCGTACGATACCGGTTCTTATTAATCAAGCCCAGCATAGTAGTGTTTGCCTGTTTCCAC
>Ga0210347_1419726_pt1 | contig 10567 bp, 9 predicted proteins | sample S456metaT_FD_159705 | JGI IMG/M metagenome (GOLD analysis project Ga0210347, IMG submission 159705) | Metatranscriptome of estuarine sediment microbial communities from the Columbia River estuary, Washington, United States - S.456... | ecosystem: Environmental > Aquatic > Marine > Intertidal zone...
GGTAGGGTGTGTCGATCTGATAGGGATCTCCGGTGAAAATTACTTTGGTGCCTTCACCGGCTCGGGTGATGATGGTTTTGACTTCATGGGGGGTGAGATTCTGTGCTTCATCGACGATGAAATAGATTTTCTCTAAGCTGCGGCCGCGAATGTATGAGAGGGGCGCGATGGATAGTTTTCCGCTTTCCTGCATTTCGTTGATGCGAATGAATTCTTTGGACTGGTCGTCGAATTGGTTCTTTATGACGGATAGGTTGTCATAGAGCGGCTGCATAAAGGGGGCTAACTTGTCGCCAATGTCGCCGGGTAAAAACCCCATGTCGCGGTTGGATAAGGGGATGATAGGCCGGGCTAGGTAGATCTGCCGATACTTCTGCCGAACTTCCAGAGCGGCGGACAAAGCCAATAATGTTTTCCCGGTACCGGCTTTGCCGGATATCGTGACTAATAATACCGCGGGATTGGTTAATGCATGCAAGGCAAAGGTTTGCTCGGCATTGCGCGGGGTGATGCCGTAGGCTTTCTCTTTCTCGATGCGCTCTAATAACCGGGTTGTTGGATTGTAATAGGCTAACGCGGAACTTTTGCCGTTTTTTAAGATCAAATACTCGTGGGGCATTAGATCCGTCAGGCCGGCTTCTCCGGGGTCTAATAGGGCGTCGGGTTGCTGGAATCTGTGGAGTATTTCCGCCGGGAAATCGGTGATGACTCGCTTGCCCGTGTATAAGCCGTTGATGTCTTTGACGTGGTTGGTCAGGTAATCCTGGCCCATGAGGCCTAAGGACTTGGCTTTTAAGCGTAGGTTCACATCTTTGGTGACTAGGATTACTTGTTTGCTTTTGTGTTTCCGCGACAGGGAAAAGGCGACGCTTAAAATGCGATGGTCCGGTTTGAATTCACTGAATTTTTCTTTTACTTCCGGTTCATGGAGGTTCTGGGTTTCGATTCTGATTTTCCCCAGTCCCGGTCCGATGCGTGCCCCGGACTGGACCAGTTTGTCGCCGGCTAACTGGTCCAATACTCGTATGAATTCGCGGGCGTTGTAATTGAGATGGTTGTGACCTTTTTTGAAGTTGTCCAACTCTTCCAATACAGTGATGGGAACGACGACGTCGCTGACGCCGAAGCTGTGAATGCATTCATGATCATGCAGGATCACATTGGTGTCCAGTACATAGATTGCTTTTGCCATGACTTGTCTCCTTGTCTTGGTTTTACATTTCTGCTGCTTTTTCGCTACCTTAAATGTGTTTTTAATGGTGCCATTCTATATAATAATTGCATTTCAAAAAATTTTCAACTGTACGGAACAGAACCATCAATACGGAACGGAACGGTCGGTGCGGAACGGTCGCGACCGTTCCCTACGTTATTGGAACAATTTTAAGACGTCTTCGCGGGTTAGGTTTTTAAATCCGTGGGTTTCGGTGGTGATTAATTTTTCTACCAGATCTTTTTTCAGTTCCTGGAGGGCAAGCATTTTTTCTTCGATGGTGTCTTTGACTACCATGCGGTAGACCATGACGTTTTTGGTCTGGCCGATGCGATGGGATCGGTCTACGGCCTGGGCTTCTACGGCGGGATTCCACCAGGGGTCGAAGATGACGACGTAATCGGCGGCGGTGAGGTTCAAGGCGACGCCGCCGGCTTTGAGGCTTAATAAAAATACCTGGACTTTGGGGTCTTCCTGAAATCGTTTGATCTCCTCCCCTCGTTTTTTCATGGGGGTGGATCCGTCCAGGTAGGCGTAGATTACGTTTTGTTGGTCAAAATACTCTTTTAAGCGTACCAGGACCTGAACGAATTGGGAAAACACCAATACGTTGTGCCCTTCGGACAGGATGTCTTCCATCAGGCCGCAAAAGTGATCGAACTTTACTGAGGGGATGTTGCGATGGGTGATGTCCAATAGGTGGGGAAACAAACAGATCTGACGCAACCGCAACATGGCTTCGAATATTTTTAATGAGGCTTTTTCCAGGCCCTCTTCGTCGATGGCGCGGGTGACCAGATCACTGTAATACTGGGCGGTGGCGATATAGAGTTTTAATTGCTCGTCTTCCATTTGCAGACTTTCGACGATTTCGATTTTGTCCGGTAATTCTTTCTCTACGTCTTCTTTTTTGCGGCGCAGGATGAAGGGGTAAATCATCTCTTTGAGCAACGCGATTTTTTCCTGGTGGTTGTATTTTTCCACAGGCAACGCCCACTCCCGACGGAACCATTCATGGCCGCCTAAGAATCCGGGCATCAGGAAATCGAATAAAGACCAGAGTTCCATGCTGGTATTCTCGATGGGGGTACCGCTTAGAGCTAATCGCCGACGGCTGCGCAACAATTTCACTGCTTTACTGACCTGGGAACTGATATTCTTTACAGCCTGCGATTCATCCAATACAACGTAATCCAATAGAAATTCACGGAACTGGTCGATGTCGTTCCTTAAGGTGGTGTAACTGGTGATCAACAGGTCGAATTCCCGCCACTCCGACGTCTCTTTGCGGCGACCGGCTCCCATGTGAACGAAATAGGTCAGACTGGGGGTGAAGCGTCGGATTTCATTTTCCCAATTGGGAACGGCGGAGACCGGAACCACTAACAAAGAGGTTTCCAATCTGCCTTGGTCTTTGAGAGTTTGCAACAGAGCCAAGGTTTGCACGGTTTTGCCCAGGCCCATGTCGTCGGCTAAACAACCGGAGAGATTGTATTCATTTAAAAAGAGCAACCATTGGACGCCGGACTGCTGATAGTCCCGCAATGTTCCTTGGAAGGCAGGTGAAATAGGGTAGCGGGGGATGCTCTGAAACGTTTTTAAGCGAGCGGCTGCCTGCAAGGCTTCTTCTACCATAGGCAGAGTCTGTTCCCGGCGGTTGTACAGAGTATCGATCAGAATAAAGTTCCCGGCCGGCACCCGATAATAATTTCCTGTTTGCTGGGCCAATCGGGTAAGTTTTAAGAGTCGTTCCCGATCTTCTCGTTTGATGATGTGCAAAGTGCCGTTTTGATCAGTGACTGTGCCGTTGAAATAATCGATGTATTGGATTTCAAAGGTTTCGCCGGTGGACAGACTTTCCAGCAAGGGCCTGAATTCCAACCAATGAATAGTAGTGCTCAGACTGATTTTTACCATGCTGTCGGTTTTGCCGATGAATTGCTGTTGCCGGTCACTGTAAATTTTAAAACCTTTTTGCATGTATTTGGGACTGCATGCCACCAACCAGTCCAGTTCGTCTTCGCGGGTGAAGCGAAAATAACAGCCGTTGACGTCGCCGTGTTTGTCCTGTTGAAAGTGGATGGTCAACTGCTCGTCGTTTTTCAGTAGGTGCAGACACATCTCTTCGAATTGATGGTTGCTTTCGTAATGCACCAATCGTATATGCGGGTTTTCCAGTAAGAAGGTGTTGAGGCCGGATTTGTAATCGAATTCTACCTCGATGCGTTGGGGCAGTTTTTTCAACCGGTCTGCTTCCATTATTTTTAATACGGGCGTAGGCAGGAAGTCCAGAGTGAACAGGGGCAAGGGGTCGGGCATCAAGGTGATGTGCGGCGATACGATTTGTTTTAATGCGTCCCGAACAATAGGAAATTCATCAATAGTGATGATTTTGACATGTTGCAGGAATCCCAGGCAACGATAAAAGCGTTCGGCTTCTTGGGGCACAGCCAAGACGTAGTCATTTTCAAAAGTGATGACAAATAGGAAAACCTGGTTATGGCCCATGAAAAACACAGCGTAATCGGAACCGGCTTCCACCACCTGTCCGTCGCTTCCTTCCAACACGGGACAGATGCGCATAGTGTCTCCGTCACGCAGGGGCGCGAAGCGAATTTCCAGGCGGACGAAGCGGATTATTTTCAAAGGCTGGTAGGAATCGTTATGATGGAGTTGACAGAATAAGAGTTCCGGCGGCATGTCCAATAGAGCCTGGGCCAGAGCTGGGAAATAGAGAGTGCTGAGGCTGTGGATTTCCGAAGTGTCCGAACCGCTGCGCCAATCCAGTTCCATTAATTGTTCCAGAAACTCTTTCAGAGCATCAGGCAAGGGATTGGTGACAGTATATTTTTTCACAGTTGACGGGACGGCGTTTTTAATGACGCCGTATTGACCGTCGCGTTTGACGGGCAGCAACACAGGCAGAAAGCGGGGTTTTGTATTAACCGGGCTCTGCGTAATGATCAGACTCAAGCCCAGGTGAGCCGGTGACGTATCCTCATCCCGACGGCGATTCCCGTAGGCGGGGTTCAACAGTTCCGCTTGCCGTCGCACATGGTCGCCGGCTTTGTCCGGGTCCCATGACGCCAGAGGCGTCTCGGATGCTTTTAAGCCGTAGGCCATGACATTAAAATCATAAGCTTCGAATTTTTTATAATTTTGATGTTCATGGGTCTGGTGAGTAATGCTGGATTGTTCGACCTCTTGGTGCAGTTGGTGCAGGTCATGAGGCGCGGTTTCCAGCATCAGGGTATCGTGGAAATTCTTTTCTAAAAAATAAAGCGCTGCCTGGGTATAAAAGCCCCAATGTTCGCGCAGGTTGGGGTCGCCTTTGTAGCCGATTTCAAACGGTCGGGCCAAGTTAAAGGGTTTGTGTAAAAAGTAAACAGCACCGTAAAGAGGTTGTTTGGCAAAAACGTCTTTATAAAGAAAATAATAAAAATGCTCCCCTTGCCGGCCCACAGCTCCGTGAGCAATAGCTTTGTCGTAATCTATGTTGCGTTTCTGCAACTGGTAACGACCTGAGCCGCCTTTGAACATACCGAGAATAGTCGCCCGGAATTCCTGGTTCATACGTCCTGACCTCCGCCTGAATTTGGTATTAAGTAGTATTATACCCTATCGGCCGGAGGGTTGCAAAGATGATGCGGAAATCACTTGTTATATATGATTGTTATTTGCCTGTCACCTTTTCCATTTGATTTAAATAGACAGAGCCAGACAGCAAATCGCAGGATAATAGGTGCCCAGAATAATTAATTCCGCCTCTTTGAATTTACGACGGAAACGGTTGAACGCCAAGACGGAATCGGAAATGCCGAATAAGATCACACCGCAGACGGCCCACAAGGAACCGGCGGCACGAAACCCAATTAGCCCCGACGGGGCCGACCCTTTTAACACCCCATGGTAATAACATTCCAGACCCATCCAGATCATGAGACCGATGATTGCTATGTACAAGGCAACCGGGATCTTTATTTTCCCGGTCAAAGGAACCATGAACCATCCATATGACAAAGCAATAGCAGTTACAATCAAAAACAGCCACCAAGTGAAAACCAGACCGATTCGCGAGGCGAAAGCCGCAATAAACAACAAATGCGCAATTAAAAAACTACCCAGACCGGGGATGAATTTTTCTTCAAACATTAAAAAAATATCCCCCGGCAAAGCAAACAACAAGCCGGCAACCACCAACCACCCATAAAGAGAATGGCTGTTGTTCGGACTCAAATTGTTGCCCACCGCAATAACAATAATAATAAACGTAGTGAGCGGCTTAAACATGTAAAAAAGTACTTTGGGGCCTTTGTAACGGGCATAAACGGCAATCATTGCCGAAACCAACGCAGGATAAAGCATCATAGGCAAATTCATTTTCGTGTTCCGTCCTTGTTCCTTGTAAGAGTTATTATACCATACTTCTGAAACAGACAGCCCTTCCCCCGTTGACGCAGTTTACCGCAGCCCTCCAGCCATCACCCGAAACTCCCCCAAGTACAAATAACAAAAATAATTTTTTATAATAATAATAAAAAAGACTTGACAACAGATACGAAATCGAGTATCCTACAGCTTAAGTGTGAATATTGGTTCAATATCTTTCTTCAATTGAGGGATCATTCTTTATTGGATTTTCAGAGTTTTTACCTCTATTTACTTAAAATTTGAAAAGGAGGTAACAACTATGGCTCAAGGAACAGTAAAATGGTTCAACGCTCAGAAAGGCTTCGGCTTTATCGAAGTTCAGGGCGGAAGTGATGTATTCGTACACCACAATGAAATCCAAGGTCACGGGTTTAAATCTTTAGATGAGGGCGAACAAGTAACATTCGAAATTCGCACCAATGATAAAGGTCAACATGCCGCTAACGTGATCAGAGGATAACCCTTAAAGAAAGAAGAAAAAAGGGGCTTGATTTTCTCGGTTGTCTAAACCGGGAGTATCGAGCCCCTTTTTGCGTTTAAGCACTTTTAAAATTTTTTAACTCCCCCCACCAATCCATCACCCCTATAAACATATCCGGTCCTCGCCCACCCGGCAGCAGGCCGGTTGAGCAATTATCCATGACACCTTGGCTGGATTTCCCAATTGCGACGGAATGGAATCACTTAATATATTGCCCGTCAGGTAGAGCGATGCTGCTCCCGTACATAGGACTGGTAATCCGGTGCGGCTTTCAGCTCTTCATACACGTTCAAAACGTCCAACTGCGCCAAGGACTCTTTTGAAAAACCGCCCTGGACCCCGCAAAACTTTTAATTAGTTAGAGGAGCTTTTTTTCTTTTATCAATAATGCTGGAACAAAAGGGGTTGAAATTAGTTTTTTTATCCCTTATAATTTTTTCTTATGCCTGGGACGAAGTACCTTATGTCGTTCTCAGCATGGAACAGGCGTTAATGCTTACGGGTGCATCAAAGGAGATATGTTATGGTCGAGAATCTGAAGAGACGGGGATCAAACATGACTGATAATAATTTACGGCAACCGGAACAGCCGATTGTGGTTAGAGGGCTTACCAGAACCTTCGGCAAAAAGACGGCGCTGAGAAACGTAGACCTCAGCGTCTCACACGGCAGAGTTCTGGGGTTGGTGGGTGAGAACGGCGCAGGCAAAACAACCCTTATAAAACACCTCGTCGGTTCACTCAAGGCACAACAAGGCAGCGTGCGTGTATTCGGATTAGATCCCGTCAAAGCTCCCAAAGAAGTACTGGGACGAATAGGTTATCTTTCCGAAGATCGGGATTTGCCCCACTGGATGCGCATTGACGAGTTAATACTCTACACAAAAGCATTCTATCCCGATTGGGATGATACCTACGCCGAAAAACTACGTGAAATGTTCCGGCTGGATTTATCAGCAAAAGTCAAGCAACTCTCCCAGGGTCAACGAGCCAAAGCCGCCCTTCTGACCGCACTGGCCTATCACCCGCAGTTGTTACTACTGGATGAACCCTCATCCGGCCTGGATCCGGTAGTACGCCACGACATCGTCGAAGCCGTCATCCGCACAGCAGCCGACGATGGCGGAGCCGTACTGTTTTCCTCCCACTTTATCGACGAAGTTGAACGAGTAGCCGATGATGTCGCCATGATCCACGGGGGCAAGATCGTCATGTCCGCACCCATAGAAGCCATTAGAGCCCGCCATCACAACGTAAGCTTACACTTTTCCCAAGCCCCCCCAAGTCCCCCGGAACTACCAGGCGCACTGTTGACCGAAGGAAAAGATTGCAAATGGACAGTGCTGTGCGAAGGAGAATGGGACAAGCTGCCGCCCGCAGCAAAAGCCATAGGATCCAAGATCACCAGAGAACCACCGCCGAAGCTTGAAGATATCTTCGTCGCACGTGCCGGCGTGGACCGAGCCGCATTGCGGGAGGATTAAACATGAATGTCGTAACCGCGCTATTATGGGAACGCCGGCAACGTATCCGCTGGGCCGTGACAGCCGCCGTAGCAGCACCATTCATAGGGTGGCTCATCGGAACAGCAGGCTACATTATGGTAGGCGGTCACGTAGCGCGAAGCCTCTGGTTCACCGGAACAATACTATTGGCTGCAGCATTGCTTTTCGGCCAATGCGAAATGCAGAGCCTCAACCTCGGCTTCCCCAAGCGACTATTCCGATACCCCGTCCGAACCGCCACCCTTCTTGCCGTAACCATGAGCTTCGGCGTCGTAGCCATCGGCCTACCCTTTCTATCCATTCTCGCCTATGGGTGGCTATTCGAAGGTTCCGTAGAAGGCTTTTGGACCGTCTTCCTGATGGTTGAAACCGGGTTCGTCTGGCTGCAAACGCTGGCATGGCTCAACGGAGCCGGAGCCGTGTTTATTTTCCTGCTCCCCTCCCTGATCGGAGGCCTCACACTACTGTACCTAGCCGCCAACTATCTCCAGTCTTTAGACGTCAACATCATCTGTCCAGCCGTCATCGTGCTCTGCTGCGGAATCTCATTTTGGAATCTATCCGCAGACCGGCGAGGTTCCTGGATAAGCAGTCGGCCATGGGTAGACTTCCTCGCCGGACTGTTTCGCAGAAGTCGTACAAAGGACTTCACTTCAGCACTAAATGCGCAAACATGGTTCGAAACCCGACAAACCGGCTACCTCTACCCAGTCGCCGCATTAGGCTTAGTCGGGGCAGTACTTTGCGCAAGAATTGCAGCAGTCATATCCTCCAGCGACATTCCACCACCGGCATTGATTCCATATAATTCCATCCCGGAAATTTTAAGGATGATCGAAGTCTCAGCCTGGTTAGGCGGAGCCCTCAGCTTTGCCGTATATCATCGCGACCGCGCTTCCGGTGCATTAAGCTTCCGGCTGCGGCGGCCGGTCTCCACACAAACCTTAGCCGTCGCACAGTTGAAGACACCGGCGCGCAGCCTTGTGATCACATTAGGAATCATCACAGTAATAATATCGGCGCTATTCTTGAGAGATTGGAGCATCGGCGCACAAACCGGCATGGCGTCATTCATACCCCAAGCACTCAAAGGCGGAACCATTATAGAAATCACCCTTACAGCCGTCCCGGCCCTATTCGGTCTCGCCCTTTTCTGTTGGTCCGTTATGCAGTTGCCCAGAGAAACAGTTCTTGTAATTATAGCTCTGAATCTAGGTCATGTAATGGTTTGGATTTATTTTGGAGGCGACGTCGTGCGAACCGATAAATTTTTAGCATCCGACCCAGTGCGGCAGATAGGGAGCATTGTCGCATTCGGACTGATGATTGTCACGTTGCGAATAATCAACACAGCACGCCGCCGTAAACTCATCAGCACCAAAACACTAGTATACATCGCATGCGCCTTTCCCGCAGCAGCCGCATCTTTAAGCGCTTTCGCGATGTGGATTGGAATCATCAACGGGTGGCCCAGCCTGTTGGAGAGCGTTTACATACTCAGCGCAGCCGGCGTACCGTTTATCCCGTTGGCAACAGTACCCCTGTCAATTGCGAAACGACGGCACCATTGACCACAAGCAACAAAAACAAAAAACGGAAAAACCGTTCTTTAAGGGGCCGATGAATATGTCCCAAACTTAATAGTGATGGCGGCATTGCAAAAAATCAATGCGGTCTGCGTTGATCACATAAACAATGCGATGCTCCCCGGTTATGCGCCGCGACCATGCACCGGACAGTTGGAACCGAAGCGGTTCAGGTTTCCCAATTCCTGTAAAGGGGTCCCTCATGACATCTTCAATCAAATCGAAAACACGCAGGGCCGTTTTTCGGTTTGTTTTTACCCAATACAGGAGGTCTTCCCGGAACTCCGGTTGAAAGACAGACTGTCGGCCCTGCTCTTTCTCTAATTCTTTTTTTACCTTTTTCTTACCCTTCTTCGCCAAAACCGACCTCTTTCTTTAATTCAGCTATCGTTTGAGATTTTCCTTCTTTCTTCATAGCTCTCTCAAATGCGGCAAGCAATCGTTCGGTATTTTTAGGGGACCGCATCAAGTGGCTGGTTTCAAGTAATCCAATTAACTCGGATGCGGAAATAAGCGCCACATCCTCCTGTCCTCTACGCTTAATAATGACCACTTCACGGTTGTTGGTCACCTCATCCAATAGGCCGGCAAATTGCGCTCTTGCATTTGTATAAGTTGTATGTATCGGCATCTGCACCTCCAAGAATAACGTACAGGAATATTGTACATCTCTATAAACGTTTCGTCAACAAAATCAGCAACTATTTTCAATTACAGATGCTCCGGTCCCTCCGCATCGGAAAGCTTCGAGGTCCTACAAGATCTCCTCCTGTAAAGGGATTGACAAACACTACTGAAGCGGGGTATCAATTTACTTAGTTTACCCAACCGAGACGAGATACTGCCATTCAACCGATTGATTATTCCCCGCATTCATAGCGATGCAGCTCCCGTACATAGGACTGATAATCCGGTGCGGCTTTCAGCTCTTCATACACTTTCAAAACGGATTTCCTCACCGGTTCATGACTGCAAAAGGCATAAATGAATTCCTTGTATTTCCCATTCCCCTTGAAACCGGCAATCTCCAGTAAAACGTCCAACTGAGGCCCGATCACGCTGGGAGGTTTTTTACAAAGCATCTCTTCCTTGCCGGTAGCCAGCCAAGTGAGGTTCAGTTCAAAAGCGTCCTGCATTTTGGCCAACGTTTCAAGGTCCGGAGTTTCAAGCCCCTCTTCCCAACAGGTGATGGTTGGCCCGGTTTGACCGATCAAACCGGCAAACCGGTCAAGACTGTAACCACGTGTTTTGCGGAACAATGCAATGCGTTCGCCGTACTCTTTATATTTTTGTTGCATACTCATGAGTCTCCTTGCCTAAAATCCCGGTTAACGGGTAAAGGTAAATTGTAA
>Ga0210347_1409927_pt1 | contig 10536 bp, 7 predicted proteins | sample S456metaT_FD_159705 | JGI IMG/M metagenome (GOLD analysis project Ga0210347, IMG submission 159705) | Metatranscriptome of estuarine sediment microbial communities from the Columbia River estuary, Washington, United States - S.456... | ecosystem: Environmental > Aquatic > Marine > Intertidal zone...
CCTCCATGATCGTGGAGATGGTTAACGGCGACATTCTCACCGGCCGCATCGAATGGTATGATGAAAAATGCATCAAAGTTCGGCGGGATGATAATTCCAACTTTATCGTCTTTAAGCACTTCATAAAATATATTTACAAGTCTCCCGAAGCGGAAGCCCAAGAAAAAAGAGAACGGGCTGAAAAAGAAGCCTCGGAAAAATTGGCTGCCGAAGCGGCTCATCTGGCTCAGGAAGCTCAAGAGAAAAAAGAGAAAAAAGAGAAAAAAGAAAGAATTGAAGAGCTGAAAGCTGCTGCTAAAGACGAAGAAAAAATTGCTGCTCAGGAAGAGGGCGACTAAGATAGAACGCTCACATATTATTGCCGTTACAATGGGCGACCCCAAAGGGGTGGGGCCTGAGGTTGTTTTAAAAAGCTTGGAGCAAAGAGACTTGCAATCCCCGATGGTGGTGGTCGGGAACAAGGATTTTTTTCCGGGCTTGAGGCTCATCCGTTCTATCGACGACCTGCCCCTTTCTATGCAAAACTCGCGGGACCCAGCCGGTATTTTTTTATATCACGTTGACGACCCCGTTTCTACCGACCCCTCGTACCTCTACGTTAAAACCGCGGTCCACTGGGCGCTGGAAAAAAAGATCGGCGCGATTGTTACTGCCCCCGTTTCTAAGGAAAAATGGCTTAACAGCGGCGTGCCGTTCAAAGGACACACCGGCATGCTGGCTCAAACTGCCGGCGTCGCGGAACACTGTATGTTTTTCTGGTCCGACAATACTAAAACCGCTCTCTTTACTGTACATATCCCGCTTAAAGAAGTTTTCCAACATATCAAAAAAGATAAAATCCTCCGCTTCATTCGTTTTACCGTCGGGGAACTGGAACGACTTTTCAAAAAGCCCTTTACTGTGTTGGTGGCGGGCTTGAACCCTCATGCCGGGGAAAACGGTTTCCTGGGTCGCGAAGAAACCGATGAAATCATCCCCGCCATTCAGGAATTGAAAAGGGAAATGAACATCGAAGGTCCTTTTCCACCGGACATCGTTTTTATCAAAGCCAGGGAGACTACCGATAGTTTTGTGGTTTCATGGTACCATGACCAAGGCTTGATCGCCTTTAAATTGCTGAACATTCATTCGGGCGTAAACATGACTCTGGGACTGCCCTATATTCGTACTTCTCCTGATCACGGGACTGCCTACGACATCGCCGGTAAAGGTATCGCCAATCCCTCCAGTATGATTGAAGCGCTCAAATTGGCGGAACAATTAGTCCGCCGATAACTTCTTTTGCCGCTTAATCTCAATGGCTTTCAAATATTTCATCGCTGTAGACCAAGAGGACGCCAGAGCAATCACTAATCCGGGCAATCCGTCCAGTATTCCCAGCTTCCAGAGATAGAATCTCCAGAAGGTCACCGGCGGTAAAATCACAGCTCTGGCATAAAGCAGTCGTTTATTGCCGGCGGCGATATCTTGGGCCTGCATCTGTGAATAACGGTTCAAGCGGTTGATATGGTCGGTGATATCCCGGTAAGTAAAATGAAGGATATCCCCGTCTAAGTGCAAGGTGCGGCCCTCCAGCTTCAGACCTTCGTGGATGCGTCCGTGCCAGCGGCTTTTGTCCCGTTTGAAGAGTCGCAGCTTGCGGTCCGGATACCAACCGGAATGGGTTATCCAACGTCCTAAGTACGCGGTCTTGCGTTTGATCAAAAATCCGTCTGCATTGATTTGTTCGTCGGACATTGCTTTCAGTTTCAGGATTTCGGCATTGAGTTTTTCTGAGACTCGCTCGTCGGCATCCAGGTTCAGAACCCATGGAAAATGGGCTTGTTCCATGGCGAAATTTTTCTGTGTCCCGTAATCGATGAATTTTTTTTTGTGAATTACGGCACCGTATTTTTCGGCTATTGCTACGGTTTGGTCTGTGGAAAAGGAATCCACGACGACGATTTCGTCGGCGATGTCTTTGACGCTGATTAGGGCGTCTTGCAACCGATCTTCTTCATTGTATGTGATTATTACGACAGAGAGTTTCATGGTGTTACGATACATTAAAATCGGGCGGATGTCAATCCGATTCCGCCTGCGGCGGATGTGTAGGGAACGGTGGCGACGGCATGGGGGGGATGTTTACTGATTCAACGCGGCCAAGACCTGGAGGGCGTATTGCACTTTTCCAAACGGCGCGGACACCTGTACGCCTTGTACATGGAGGCGTAAATTGCTTACCATTTCGGACGCTATGGCCAGGCCTTCTTCTAACGCATCTTCTTTGGATTTGGCGGCCCGCATCCGGTTCATGATTTCTACCGGTACGGTCACACCGGGGACTTCGTTGTTCATGAATTCGGCGTTGCGCAAACTGACCAACGGCCACACTCCGGCGATGATTGGAATTCGCACATGTTCAATCCTTTTGAGGAAATCCAACAAGGCGTTGATGTCAAAAACCGGCTGCGTAATGGCAAATTCCGCACCGGCTTTCACTTTCCATTCAAACCGCCGGATCTCTTCTTCGGGATCTACGGCACAGGGGTTCAAGCCGACGCCGATCAGATAGCCGGTGGGTTTACCGATGGAGTTTCCGCCCAGATCAATCCCGTGGTTCAAATTATCCACCATGTTGGCCAAGCCGATGGAATCTACATCGAACACTGCGGTGGCATCGGGAAAATCTCCCATTTTCGGCGGGTCGCCGGTGACTAACAATAAGTTTTTTACGCCCACGGCATCCAGGCCCAACATATCCGACATCATGCCCAATAAGTTCCGATCTCGGCAAGTATAATGCAATACTGTTTCAATTTCCGCATGCTGCTGAATCAAAATACTGATATGTTGCGCACTCATTCGGGTCAATGCCCGAGGTCCGTCGGGAATATTGACGGCATCGACATTGTGTTCTTTCAATTTTCGGGCCGATTCCAGTACCCGTGCCGGATCGCACCCCCGGGGCGGTGTGATCTCCACCGACGTGACAAATTCGCCGGCGGCAATCTTGGCGGCTAGTTTGGACTTTTGCGCCATGGGTACGGGATCCGCCTTTTGTACGGATTCATGTCCCACTTTTTTAATGGATGGGCGTTGTTGGGGAATTATTGAATTTATCGCCTTGCGCATCAGTTTGATGTGAGTTTCATTGGTACCGCAACAGCCGCCGATAATCTTCGCGCCCAATTGAATAAAACGGCGTGCGTATTCCGCCATGTATTCGGAAGACGCCAAATAGATGCTGCGCCCTTCTACTAAACGGGGGGTCCCTGCATTGGGCATTACTGAAACCGGCTTGTTGGTGGCCTTTAAGACTTCTTCCAGGGTTTGCAGCATAAAATGGGGCCCTACGCTGCAATTAAGACCGATGGCATCGGCACCCCAACTATCCAGGCTGTGGGCGAAACTTTCAGGGCGGGTGCCGTAAAAAAGATTGCCGTCGTCTCGAACCGACATGGAGGCGATTACCGGATAGTCACATACATCTTTGATGGCGTAAATTGCCTGCTCCACTTCGGTCAAACTGCTGAAGGTCTCTAATATGAACAAATCCACACCGCCGTCTTTCAGCGCCCGGACCTGCTCTTTGAATAGTTCCCGTGCTTCTTCTTTGGACGTAGGTCCCCACGGTTCGATTTTAATACCCAGAGGGCCTATCGACCCGGCGACAAGGATGTCGTCACCGGCAACCTCACGGGCTAGGCGTGCGCCTTCGTAATTGATGGCGGAGAGTTGTTCTTTAAAACCATAAGGGGTCAGTTTAATGCGGTTGGCTCCGAAGGTGTTGGTCTCGATCACATCCGCTCCGGCGTCTACGTATGCGGCATGAATATCCTTCACTAAAGCGGGATTGGATAGATTCAATTCATCATAACAACGGTTGATGAACACTCCCCGAGCGTACAACATCGTACCGACGGCTCCGTCGAAAAGAAGCACTGTTTTACTTAAGCGTTTTAAAAAATCCTCTGTCTTCATGGCTACGCCTCCCTGGACATTTTCCGGCAATTCCGTAATATATTACCATCTGGTTTCACCGTTTATTTTTGTATAAGGTGCTTATTGTAATAGAAATAAACTCAAAACGCAAGTCCAATCTTGAGGGGAAATAAATAATTTGACATAAACCGGCTTTATTCTTATAATAGATCTTCAAACGTTTACTTACTGCTGGAATTTTAACATATTGGAGGAATACTTATGGCAAGAATCGAACCGTTTAAAGGCCTGAGGCCTGCTCGTAATTTAGCGGAAAAAGTGGCATCGCCGCCATACGATGTACTTAATTCGGAAGAGGCAAAAGCATTATGCAAAGGTAATCCCTACTCTTTTTTGCGGATCACCAAACCTGAAGTGGATATGGAAACGGGCATCAATCTTTACGATGACTCCGTCTACGCCAAAGCTCTGGAAAATTTAGAAGACTTCAGGAAAAAGAATGTCCTGATTCAGGATGAGACGAAAAACTTTTATATTTACAAACAAATCTGGAACGACCACACGCAGGTCGGTCTGGTAGCGGGCGCTTCCTGTCAAGATTACCTGGACGACGTTATCAAGAAACATGAATATACCCGTCCTGATAAAGAAAACGACCGCATGCGGCACATTGATACGTTGAACGCCAATACCGGCCCGGTGTTCCTTACGTTCAAACAGCGCGACAATGTGGACGCCCTCTTTGCTAAGGGCATGGAAATGGAAGCGCAATACGATTTTATTTCTCGAAACGGCGTGCGCCATATTTTTTGGGTTGTTGACGATCCCCAACTGACGGAAGCTATCCAGGCGGCTTTTGCCGACATCGATTTCCTCTACGTGGCCGACGGTCATCACCGTTCTGCGGCGGCCACCAATATTAAATCGGCTCGTGAAGCGGCAAATCCCAAGCATACCGGGGATGAAGAGTACAATTTTTTCCTGTCGGTTATTTTTCCCGACAACCAGATGAAAATTTTACCCTACAATCGGGTGGTTAAAGATCTGAACGGTATGTGCAAAGCTGAGTTCTTCGGCAAATTGGCGGGCAAGTTCACTTATGAAGACGCTGAAACGCCGGAACCGCAACACACCGGCGAGTTTTGTCTGTACATTGAAGGCAAGTGGTTTTTGTTGAAAGCGGTTGACGGCAGCTTTGACAAAAACGACGCGGTTCGTTCACTGGACGTTGCGATTTTGCAAGACAATCTGTTGCAGCCGTTGCTGGGCATCGAAGATCCTCGACGGGACACACGCATCAACTTCGTCGGCGGCATTCGCGGCACCGGCGAGCTGGAAAAATTGGTGGACGGCGGCGAATACAGAATTGCTGTGTCTATGCACCCGACGACTATTGACCAACTCTTCAAGGTGGCTGATTCAGGAAACGTCATGCCGCCTAAATCGACTTGGTTTGAACCTAAACTGGAAAGCGGTTTGGTGCTTCATCTGCTGGAAGACTAAACCCTATTGCCCCGCCCTATTGGCTTAAATCCCAAACCGGGCGGGGCGATTAGATATTAATTATGTTTAATGGAGATTCATTATGCCGAAACCTGAAGGAAAAAAAAGTAAAACCAAACTGAAGCGATTGTTCGTTCTTACAATCATCTTGCCGTTGGTGGTCACGGTTTTTTGTGCCCGATGGGTTTACGGCGTGGATTACAGTAAACCCCGTTTTTACATCAAGCTCAAAGGAATCGGCAATATCACCAGCGCCGGTATTTTCGGAGAAATGGCGGATGCCAACAGCGAACGGTTCACCAGATTGGGCGAGGCTTCCACTAACTATTCGATTACGGCTGACGTGCCGTCGTTTTTTCGCGGTTTTGGCGGAGAGATAGGCTTTGAAACTAAAAAATTCGCCGTGGGTATTGCTGCGGAGTACTTTGAGAAAACCTTTCACCTGGATTTCGATTACCTGGACAATAACGGTTCGGGCTTTCATTATCTGCGGGACCAGAAACTCTCGGCCATTCCGTTGTTTTTGTTCATCCACTTCAAGGTGATCGACACGTCTTTTCTCAATGTCTTTTTGTCTCTGGGCGAAGGTGTTTATCTGGCCAAGTACAGGGACGACGTGACCCAAACCTATACCAACCATCCTTCTCTGACTCATGCGACGTCTTACCTGAATTCTACGTTCAACCATCTGGGGTTCACTATCGGTACCACGATTGATTTAAAGATCTCAAAGAACCTGGCTTTTTTTGTCGACGCCGGGTACAGGCTGGCAAAGTTTGATGATATCAAGGGGAAAGATTTTGTCGAGACCAACAAAGGCATCACTGAAAATGAAGGTCCTCTCTATTACTGGACCAACTCAATCAACAATGAACGGCGTTTTGTGATCGGCGAGGTGACGGACAATTACGTCGCTTGGACCGGCATTCCGGCGGAGCTGAACATGAATGGTTTCTCTTTCAGTGCCGGTTTTAAAGTTACTTTCGGCGGCGGTAAGAAAGATACCGTCAAAATCGCTCCTCTTCGTTAACTGCGCTTGCTGCGGTTGAAACGGCGGTCCGGTATTTCCCGTGACGGATAAAATTCTTATTACCGGTGCTTCGGGTTTGTTGGGCCGGGCCTTAATCGATGCCTGTGCTGATCGGGGGCTGACGGTTCTAGCGCAGTATCATTCTCATATTCCCGAGGGTTTCCCGTCCTCTGCGGGGCTGCACTGGATTGGTGCCGATTTTGCCGACGGTGCCGGCGTGTCTGCCTTCCTGCTGGAGAACCGGGAGCTTTTTCAAAGCTGTCGCTATCTGATCAACAATTACGGCCCTATCTGCGACAAACCGTTTAAACAACTCCGTGCCGAAGACTTTATGCGGGACTATCATCACAATGTGGCGGTTGCTTTTGAAATCACTCGTTATTTACTGGACCTGGGAGGGTTGCAGGCTGTGGTAAATATCGGGTTCCACCACCAGGGCGAAGAGCGGGCGTATCAACGTATTCTCACCTACGCGGCGGCGAAGAATGCGCTGTTGTTGATGACTCGTGCTTTTGCCCGGGCTTATCCGGAGACCGTCTTCGACATTTACCCGCTGCCGGTACTGGAAGGCGCCCGGGTCATTCCGCCCGGCGCGTCCGCTGTTTCACCTGCGGACGCTGCCGGCGCGATTATGAACATGCTGCTGCGCTGACTCACCCTCTGGTGTAGAGAAACCGTTTGATTTTCTTGGTGGGTGTTTTTTCGAATTCTTCGGGGAACAGTTCTATTTTGACGAGGCGGCTGTAAACGGGTACTTGTGTGTTAAACTCCAGGCGGATTTGTTCCAATTTTTCGCTTAATTGCGCTTCGCTCAGTTTCTCTGCATCCACGCTCTCCATGTTGGGATAGACCAGGGCGATGATTTTCTTATCTTCCTCGATGACCAAGGATTCCTCCACATAGGGCATGTTGTTCAACAGAGCTTCCAGTTCCTCCGGGTAAATGTTTTGACCGGAGGGGCCCAAGAGCATGCTTTTATGGCGGCCTTTGATATAGATGTAACCGTCGTCGTCCATTGTGCCGATATCGCCGGTATGCAACCAGCCGTCCTGGGTAAAGGCCTCTTTGGTGGCTTCTTCGTTTTTATAATAACCGGTCATGACGTTTTCACCCCGCACCTGGATCTCGCCGCTGCCGTCGGTGGTGCCGATGATTTCTGAATCGATACGCAACTCCAAAGTATCCATCAATTTGCCTACGGATCCGGTGCGATGACCGACGGCGGGGATGTAACTGATCAACGGGCCGCATTCGGTCATGCCGTAGCCGATGGTGAAGGGAAAATTGATCTTTTTCAAAAAGGCTTCCACTTCTTCATTTAAGGCGGCTCCGCCGATGACGATCTCTATGAAGTTTCCGCCGAATACGCCGATCAATTTCTCACGTATTTTTTTTAATATCATGTTGCTTAAGCCGGGGATTTTGGTCATCACTTTAACGGCTGGTTTGTCCAACTTGGGTTTGAGGTTCTTTTTGTATATTTTTTCGATTACCAACGGTACTGAAAGGATCAGGTGGGGTTTCACTTGCTCCAGTGCTTTCAACAGGACCTTGGGCGACGGGATCTGACCCAGCACGGTGATATGACAACCGGTGCAAAAGGGAAACAAAAAATCAAAAGCACAGCCGAAGGCATGGGCTGTGGGCAGGAAGGACAGGATGGCGTTGCCGCGCTTTAAATTGATGTGGTCCTGGGCGAACCGTACGTTGGCGGCTAAGCTGTTGCCGGGTAACATGACGCCTTTGGAAAACCCGGAGGTGCCGGAGGTGTAAAGGATGGAAGCGATTTGATCATTGCTTACGGCGGTTAATGAAAAATTGTCGCAGGTGACTAAAGGTTGTACCGGGGCGTCTTCTTCTATTTTCTCCAGTTCTTTGGCTAAGGATTTTTTCTTATGATAAAGCAAGCTGAAATCTTCCAGAGCAAATATTGCGGTCAGGTTGGGCATCTTGCTTTCGTCCAATTTCTCAAAAATCGTATCGGAGGCAAACATCAGCAGGGAATCGGAATGATTGGTTATATGATGAAAATCGCTGGTATGAAAGTCCGGCAGCACCGGCACGATGACGGCTCCGTAAGTAACGGTCGCCAGATAAACGACGGCCCAGTGGGCACTGTTGCGACCTAGGAGCACCACTTTGGCGCCGGCTTCCAGTTGGCATGTGTCGAATAGACGGTGCAAATGCTGTATTTTTCGGGCGCAATCTCCGTAGCTCAGGGTATCGCCCTTGTAATCGCTCAGGGCCGGTAGGTCCCAGTTCTCTTTGAGGCTGGTTTCGATCATTGTGGTAAAATTTTCTTTAAACATGTGTTCCCTCCGAAAATTTATTTACGGGTGACTTTTATCTTGTTGTCATCCATGTTGATTTCCAATGTTTGCTTTCGGTCGCTGCTGCTTATTAGGTCCAACAATTTCAATTTTATTTTGCGCTCCACCATTTCCGATACCGTATGGGCGAATCCGCCTTCATGCAAGGATTCTCGGGAGATCATGGCGTAGACGCTTTCGTTTATGGTGACGTCGGTGTTGTATTTCTTTTTGATTGCGGCTTTGACGTCGTTTATCTTATGGTCTGCTATTTTTCGTAAATCGTCTTCCGACAGGAGTGAAAACTCGACGATTTCGTCTACCCAATCCAATACGTTGTCGATCTTGGCCGGGATCACCAGCGAATACGTCTGCTGGTTGCCTTTGACGAAGCCGATCTGGTTGCGGATGATCTCCCGACCGATACCGGTCAGGCTGAGGATAAATATGATATTGGAGAAAAAATGCTTTTTGCCTGATGCATCCACGATGAATCCTCTGGTCAGGGTTTTTCCTAATGAAGAGAGTACGGCTTCGTCGGCTTCGGCGATATTCTCAAATAAGATGACTGAAAATGGATGGAGGTCGATTTCATTTACCAGGATACCGGGATTGCTTTTGTCGTCGCTCACTAATTTCTTGAAATCTTCCGGGGTTGTGTAATCCTGCAAATCGATGACCCGCAGCTTCTGGGGACTGCCGAAAAGGTATTCTGCAATTTTGCGGGAGACGTAACTTTTGCCGACTCCCGGCGCGCCCAGAAATAAAAAAATTCCCTCCGGTCGGATGCGTCCTTCTTCGCCGTTCATGCCGGACAGTTTAATGATGCGTGCAATTTCCTCTAATGCTTCCCGCTGGTTCACTACCTGTTCTTCCAGGTATCCTTTGATGGACAATCGCAAGCGCTCCGGGGGGGTCTTGACGATGGTCAAGGGTAAGCGCGAGATTTCGGCGATGCTGTGGTAGATCATGTCCATGTTAAGTTCCGGCTTGCCTTTTAACGAGGCGCGTGAGGAACACATGTCCAGCAGGTCAACGGCTTTGTGGGGGAAGGCGCGATGGGGGGTGAATTTTTCCAGCAAATAAAGTATTTTTTTCAATACCCTGGTGGGAATGGTGATATGGTAATAGTTCTCGAAATAAGGTTTCACACCGTTGAGGATTGCCGGCATCTCCCGGTCATCCGGTTCGGCTATAGGTAGGGTGCAAAAGTTAAGGTTCAGGGTCTCGTCGCTTTTTATGGCCTTATAATAGGTCTCCGGCGTTGCTGCGGCGATGATGTTCAGTTCCCGATCGGCGACGTAGGATTTTAACAGGTCTTGTACTTTATCGCCGCGGTTTTTTTCTGCGGGGCCGGGCAGCGACTGGAGGTGCATTTCGTCCAGGAAGATGATTATTTTGTCTTTGTTTTGCAGAAATTGGGAGAACAATTTTTCCAGGTCCCGAAGCAGCACGTCTACTGAATCGCGGGAATAGAAAAAACGGTTCAGAGAAAATTCCAGGATCACTTTCCCTTGCAGGGGTACCGGCACCTTGCCGGAATTGATGAGGGAGGCTACTTTGGTAATCAGCGCGGTTTTGCCTACGCCGGAATTGCCGATCAACAATAAATTGTGTTTGAGGCGACGCAGCAGGGTCTCCATGACGGCATTGATTTCTTTTTCGCGACCGATGAAGGGCATGTTGCTTGCCTTCTCGGCGTTTTGGCTCAGATTCTCAAGAAAGGGATGAAACTCCGGTGATATGTTCAGTTGATTCAAATCCACGCTC
>Ga0210347_1372749_pt1 | contig 10512 bp, 6 predicted proteins | sample S456metaT_FD_159705 | JGI IMG/M metagenome (GOLD analysis project Ga0210347, IMG submission 159705) | Metatranscriptome of estuarine sediment microbial communities from the Columbia River estuary, Washington, United States - S.456... | ecosystem: Environmental > Aquatic > Marine > Intertidal zone...
GAGAGCGGTCACATTCTAGAGACCTACAAAAGCGTGCTGCAAGAAGAAGGTCTACCCTTCAAAGCGGCCCCACCTGCATTTATCTTGACGGAAGAGCCTGCGGAAATAGTCAAAACCTTTCCCGCCATACTGTTGCCCGACGGCATCGCGCGCGCCCTGCCTTCGGACATGAAATTCTGGATTAAAGAGTATCTGGAAGCCGGCGGCAACGTGGCCGTCATTTTTGATGCCGGGTCACAGAACTTAAAAAATAAATATTTAAAAAGGGGTTTATTTGCAGACTTGTTGGGTCTTAACTATGTCCTCTACAGCCAACTAAAAAATTCCAACGATGCTTATACCACCGCCTTCATAAAGTTTCGAGACGCTGGGAGCGCGGATTTTCTCCAGGTTCCGCCGGGAAAAACCGACGACCGGCACTATCTGGTCGGTTATTCTTACGGACAATTGATCTTCCCCATCGCCAGAGTAAAAGAAGATGCCAAAATCCCTGAAGACCAGATCTACGCCTATGCCCGCACCGAATCCGGGCAACAATATCCAGCCGTAGTTTTAAAGAAGAGCCTCAACGGCCACCTGATGTACGTCAACCTGCCGTTGGGCCATTTAAAAGCCAATTCCGATGAAATGATGCTGCGCGGCGTATTGCGAACCTTCCTGATGAACATCACCAAAATCCCCTACCTGCACAATACCCCGGAGGGCAAAGCCGGATTAGTAATCAATTGGCACATCGATTGGAAAGAAGACTGGGACGGATTGGACTTTATGCTGAAGGGCGGTTATTTTATGAAAGAGATCAAGTATTCCATGCACAACACAGCCGGTCCTTTTACCGATCGCCCCGGTGACCGCAGAGGCTTCGATGCCGTCGGCAAAGGCCGTCAATACTTGGAACCGGTCCTAAAATACGGTCGCCTCGGTTCACACGGCGGTTGGGCTCATAATTGGTTCTACACCAATATATTAAACGGTAATTTTCAAGAAAAAGACATCGAATTTAATATCATGCGCAACAGTCGTGACCTGGAATCCATTTCCGGTTATAAAGTAACCGAATACTCCGCACCCAACGGCGTCCATCCCCAACCCCTATTGACCCGCATCTTGGAAAGAAACGGCGTGGAAGCTTATTACTATACCGGCGATTCCGGTTCCGCTCCCAATCGCACTTTTTTTAATAAAAAAATGGTTTCACCAAACGTAATCGCTTTTCCCGTATTATCTTATCGCGACGTGGCCTCTTTCTTTGAAATGAACCGAGACGGCATAACGTCGGCTCAATTGACACTCTGGTTCAACGAGCTGCTGAAATACTTGATCAAAAACCGGAATATTCGCTTGCTCTATTCCCATTCATACGATGTCCCCCCATACTACCCGGAAGAATTCAAAGCTTTCCTGCTGGTGTTGCTGGAGCAAATTCGAGCCGGAAAAATAATTTCCCAACCCATGACCTATTTTGCACGCTTCCTCCAACGCTTTTTAAAAAGCACTTACCGTTTCCGCCGCACTTCCAAGGGCCTGGAAATTACCGTTAATAACCCGTTGGATTTAAAAGGGATTACTATTGCCGTGCCCATGGACAAATACCGCATCGCGAAAAGCTTCAAAGGTATTGACATCACTAAGGGCAACGATTACTATTATCTAGTCGTAACTGAGAAGACCAATGAAAAAAAAATATTTGTCCCTTATCGAGCCGACTAAATATTGGCTTGCCCTGACAGCACTATTAATCAGCACCATGATGTTGACCAATTGTACCCTGAACCGCACCGCAGTCACCTCCGACAACGGCGTGGAACCTGTAATCGAGGGACACCCCGCCCTGTTGATTCTGGAACAATACAAAAACATCGCCGGCAAAGAATCGGTGCTGGTGGTTCCTTATTTCACCACCCTGATGGCCATAGACCTGTTGCGCCTAGATGCAGCCCAACACCGGTATCTGGTGAAAGCTTATTTGAATTGGTACATAGCTCACCTCAATTATCCGGACAAATACGGCATCACCGGAAGTATTTACGATTGGCGCGTCTATGCCGATGAAAGCGAAATTTCCACCTACGACATGGACTCGGTAGACAGCTATTCAGCCACTTTCATCATGCTGGTCAACCGCTATTTAAAAATCAGCGGCGACCGCAACTGGGTGGAAACCCACCGCCGTTACCTAGAAGACATTATCTATCATATCCCCCATTTGCAAACCACCGACCATCTGACCGTCGCCCACCCCGACACCAATGCCGAATATTTAATGGACAACTGCGAGGCCCTGGGCGGTACGGCGGCAATGATTGAATTAAGCGGTACCATGTACTGGTTCGACCTACAAAACCAATACATAAAAATCCACGACCAACTGGCCGCCGCTATTGAAACCCATTTGTACGATGGAGACAATCAACTTTATTTTTGGGCCAAGATAGACGATAAAAAATCCGCTTCCCAATGGGACGTCTTCTATCCCGATGCCTATGCGCAGTTATTCCCAATCCTGTATAAATTAACCGGCAGCAGCAGGAGCAATCGGTTGTGGACCCAATTTCACAACGCTTACGGAAATACGTTGAATGACGAACTGTCAGTAGAACAACGAATTGTATATGAATGGACCAAGGAGGTTATTGAAAATGAAAATTATGATCAGTCTGGGCACACGGCCGGAGGCGATTAAACTTGTTCCCTTAATTTTTAAATTACGGGAATCATTTGAAGTCTGCGTGGTATCATCCGGGCAGCACGATACATTATTAAGCCAAGTAATGGATTTTTTCGGCGTTAAAACCGATTACGATTTAAATTGCATGGGCAATGTACCCAACCTGGAAAAACTTTCCATCAACATCATTGACACCATGGGCGGTGTGATCGAGAAAGAAGATCCCGATCTGATCATCGTCCAGGGCGATACCATGACGGTGTACCAGACGGCATTCGTCGCCTTTCTGCGCAAGAAACCGGTGATTCATCTGGAAGCAGGTTTACGCACCTTTCAGAAATTCTCCCCCTACCCCGAAGAGATGTTGCGTTTATTAGTAGGCCGAATTGCCGACGTTCATTTGTGTCCCACCGGCAAATCCAAAGCCAACTTGTTGGCCGAAGGCATCAAAGCGGACCGTATCCTGACTGCCGGCAACACAGTAATCGACGCGTTGCTTTTGGCGGAAAAGAAAGTGCAGGAAGAAAACGTCTTCAACGAATTAAAGCAATTCGATTACCCGCTGGATATGTTGAAACAAGGAGCCCAAACGGTCCTGTTGACCGTTCATCGGCGCGAAAACATCGGGCAACCCATGATCAATATTTGCCGCGCGGTGAAACGTCTGGCCAAACAGTTCCCGGACATCGTTTTTTCCTGGGTGCTGCATAAAAACCCCCATGTACGCAAATTGATCCTGGACGAAACCAAAGACCGCACCGCCAACTTTGCCATGATCGAACCGGTGACTTATGAATCGTTGGTCTACTTCATGAAAAAAAGTTTCCTGATGATGACCGATTCCGGAGGCATACAGGAAGAGTCGCCCACTTTCGGCAAACCGGTCATTGTTTTGCGTGAATCCACCGAACGACCGGAGATTATTGACAGCGGGATCGGTTTCGAAGCCGGACCCGGGGTTAAGGAGGACCGTATCGTCGAATTATTCATGAACCTTTACAACGATAAAGCCTTATATGAAAGTATAGCCAAGAAAAAAAATCCCTTCGGCGACGGCAAAGCGTCGGAACGTATCCATGAATTATTTTGCCGCGATTCCTTTAAAGACTTCATCAAAGGATTCCCCGGCACAGGTGAGCAAGTATTGGATTTATCCGGCATCGCTGAATTCGAATAAATCCAAGCTTTCCAGTCTATGAGCAATGAACCGGATCACCCTAAAAGATTCGGTTCAATGCTCAACACGCAATAGTTCAAGACTTACTCACGGATTTTCTTGTAAGTAAGCCAGCACGTCTTTTAGACGAACGGCGCTTTTATAGGTAATCACTTTCAGCGGCAGTTCCGGTAATTTTTCCGCAATGGATTGATCTACCAACAACAAGATATGATATTCCTTAAAAAGCCCCAATGTTCGGGCTTTTTCCAGCAAATACTGCGGCGTCCAAAAACCGACGATCTCCAGCAACACCCGGCGTCCGTCTTCATGTGTCAAGACGAAGTCGGGAAAAAAAACTTTCTGTCCCTGCCACAAAATCTCCCCCTCTCTGATCAAAGTCCAACCTTCGCGGGATTCCGTGCCCCATTTTTCCAAAAACCCTTCTTCCACGCTGGAATCAAAATCAGCCGGCGGCGGCAGGTGACTGTGATAATTGTCCCGGTGGGAAAGATTAAATTCGGTGAACCAATTTTTCTTGCCGGACCGAATGCGGGCGCACATCTTCCAATCGGAACAACTAATCAACGCCGGCAGAAATTTGGCCATATAAACACCGTAGCGCGTCGTTTTACGCAGCGTGGAAGCCGGACCGTCCAGTTGAATCTGATAAACGCCGTCATCCCGGCGCTCAATAGTATGCATCAGTTTGGCCAGTTTAGCATAACGCAGCACGGTCTTAAAATCAGTAGCGGTCCATACAATCATTTTCACGGCTCCGTACAACACTACTTGTAATTGGGCCACATTATACTTAGCTAATAAATCCGCCGCTTCATCGATACCGGAAAACTCTTCCAAACGGTGGTACTCCATGATATCGGCAAACAAATCCTGTTCCAACTGCTCCCACGACCGACCCAGTTCCGCAGCGATTTTATTTTTGATTTCCATTTCGCCGTGTTCGAACAGTCGATCCACAGAGCCGACCAACGGCTGAAAAGGAGCCGCCTTGCGAAAGACGGTTTTTCTTAATTTAGCAGCTTTGCCGGGGATATCTTTGCGATACCGGGACGCATCATCCAACAATTTACAAAAGGCATTGATTCGTCGCGGAGGGCAATCGGATTCATGCTGAAAAATGCGCTGTATTGCACTGTGTAAATCCTTGCGCGTTTTTCCAGTCCCGTTCCGATAAACGTGCAACATCTCCTCTGCATAAAGCAGGTAGTGCTTATGGCTGCTTTTGCTCAACTTGTCCGGAAAGACGCGGTTGTTTTTATATACGGCGATGCCGAGTTCCTTGGTAAGCATCCGTCCTCCTACGCGATCGGGAACGCTCTTCTTCGCCGGTATCCTTGCAGACCACTTCATAAAGAACACCTTCTTTGTGACCCGACTTGCGCAAAATCCGCCCCAACCGCTGCACCGCCTGGCGTTGCGATGCCAGACCGCCTAATACTACGGCTACTTTGGCCTCCGGTATGTCCACTCCTTCATCCAGAACTCGATTAGCTACAACTGCCGAATAATCGCCCTCTCGGAAACCGTCCAGTATGTCCCGACGTTCATGTTTACCGCAATGACTGAGCAAACAGGGGATCAAAAACCGACTGGAGATGTCGCGGGCCATGACATTGGAGCCGGTGAACACTATGATTCGCTCCCCATAATGCAGCCGGAAAATATCTTCCAGTACGCGGAATTTTTCGTCCGCTCGTTCCTGGATCGAACCCATGCGGTAATAGGCTTTCTGAACCACCCGTGCCTGGGGATCCTCCCCCACTTCGGACATCAACTCCTTGAAGGTAAAAGTGCCTGCGTTATCTTTATTTTTTTCAGCCATATATTGCCTGACCAATTGGGAACAGGCGTTATAGACTTCCTGTTCCTCGGCGGAGAGGTGAACCGGAACCCGAACGGTCTGGTAATCCGCTAGGGTTTTACCTTTTGCATCGGGCAGTCTGTAGTGGTAAACCTTCGGACCGATCAGAAATTCCAGGTCTTTATGTTTTCCATCCACTCGCAGCGGCGTAGCAGTCAGGCCCAGACGAAAAGGCGCGGCACTCATCAAGCCGGCTTCTCTGCGCATGCGACCGGGTAAATGGTGGCATTCGTCGAAAATAATTAACTGGAACAAATGCCCCAGCTTCTCCATATGAATACAGGCACTGTCATAAGTAATAACGCAGACCGGTTGGAAATTATAGGTATTGTCGCCGATAATACCGGCATCGTAACCCAACTCCTGTTGAATCCTGCGATGCCATTGATACATCAAGTCCCGTACCGGAGCCACCACAAGAGTGGAAACAGCGGTCTGCTTCATAATCGTTAAGGCCACATTAGTCTTACCGGTGCCGGTAGGCATGACGATCACCCCTCGTTTACCGGCCATCCAAGCATCAACGGCTTGCTGTTGAACCTCCCAGGGGGGAGGCAACTGTATTCCATGCCAAGTGACCGGACGCCAGCGGGGGACGTCGTCGGTGATGACGTACCCCGCTGGTCTCAGAGCTTCAAGCAGTTCGGTATAATAAATCGCATCGCAACGCCGAGCGGATACACGGGTATCGTAATGGATAGGTATATGTTCGGCGATGGATTCCAGAGCCTCGGGATAATCGGTTTGCAGCAACAACGTCCCCCGTTGGAAGGTGATTGATAGGTGGGGAGAATCTCCCGATATGACCGGACGATATTCTTCACTCACGGGTTTGCTTACTCATTTCCTCTTGGGATGTCATCAAATAGTCCACCTGCTCATAGGAAACCGTTTCCCATTGGTGGTCGGGCGACGAGCTGTAATAATATTGCAAATCATAACCCTTGCCCTGCACCCGCTCCATTTCGCCGCGAATTCGTAAATGGCGCTGAGGCAATCCCAAACCCAGCGGGCATCCGTCCGTGTCCCATATCAAGACCAATTCACCAGCATCCAATCTTCGTTTTAAGCCGCCGACGGACTGATGACTGAAATGCCGTAAATCTTTAACGGCTTGCATTATTTTCGGGCTGATCAAGGAAATTCCATAAAGCGGCATGTTCAACTCCTATTCCATTAGTATGTCTGATTTTAAGTTATGGGAAACTGTTTGTCAAGTAGCAAGCTCATAGATTTTTTCATAAATGCCCGCAGGTCTTTGCAGTGATTACTCTTTTTCTACCTCTTCCAGGTCCAGGTGACTCATTTTCCTGTACAGACGGGCGCGGGTGATGCCCAGGATATCGGCAGCCCGGGTAATGTTGAAAGCGGTTATTTTTAATACCTTCAAGATATAATCGCTTTGACACTCTTCTAGGGTGACCAATTTATTTTCCCGTTCATTCCGAACTCCCACGACGGTACTGGCAAGATCGTCCAGTTGGATGGTGTTGGTGGTTTTAAACGGAATAATGCTTTTCACCATATTTTTCAGTTCGCGAATATTTCCTTCCCAGCGATAAGATAATAGATAGTGTTCCGCTTCCCGGCTGATGCGTGAGACCTCTTTTTGGTAAACATGGCTGTAGATTTGCATGAAATGTCTGAACAGCGGCAATATATCTTCTTCACGTTCCCGCAACGGCGGGATGCTGATAGTGGATTCCTGAAGTCGATAATAGAGATCGCTGCGGAACTGGCGGGCTTTAATTTCCTGGCGCAGGTCCCTGTTGGTAGCGGCAATTAATTGGACGTCAATACTGATGGGATCCCGGCTCTTTAACCGGTAAATGGACCGATCGTCCAGAATACGCAATAATTTGGCTTGAATGTTGAGGGGCAATTCCCCGATTTCATCCAGAAACAAGATGCCTTTGTCCGCCTGAATAAACCGCCCGCTGTAATTAGAAACCGCTCCGGTAAATGCGCCTTTTTCGAAACCGAACAGTTCGGATTCAAACAATTCTTCCGGAATGGCGGCGCAGTTGATAGGCATAAAAACATTGTCTTTACGACTGGAATGGCGGTGAACGGCATGGGACAACACTTCTTTCCCGGTTCCGGTTTCACCCTGGAGCAGAATGGTGTTGTTGGTACCGGCCAACACTTTGGCGCGCTCAATAACAGCGGCCATTTTTTTGCTTTCATAGATAATGTCATCGAAAGTAAAATCCCGGGCCATTTCAGATGCCATAGAACGGTGCCCGTTTTTAAGGCGATTGATTTCGATAATCTTTTGAATCTGGGCGTTTAACAAATCCGGGTCCACCGGTTTTTCCAAATAATTATAGGCACCTTTTTTTATAGCTTCCACAACGCTGGGAATAGATGGATTGGCAGTAATGATAATGGTGCGGGAGCCCGTCTTATCCGGGAACTTTTCCAACAGGTCGATGCCGCTGCCGTCGGGCAGCATCAAATCCAGTACGAAAATATCATAATCACCCATCATGGTCTTACGCATGGCTACGGCCATGGTGGCTGCGGTATCCACACGGTAGCCCTGCTTTTCCAGACGTGTTTTCATTAAATCCCTTAAGTGTTCTATGTCTTCGATTACTAATATTTTATTCACAATTTCCCCTTTGATCGGATGTCATTCCAGTTCATTAAATTTGATTGGTTGAGATTTGTTTCCCCGGCGTTTTCGGGAAGCGAATGATAAATTCCGTGCCCACACCCGGTTCACTTTTTACATCGATGATACCGCCGTATTCAGAGACGATCTGTTTTACGACGAACAGGCCCAGTCCGGTACCTTCGCCCCGTTCTTTGGTGCTGAACAGCGGATCAAAAATTCGTTTTAAATTTTCTTCCGAAATCCCGATCCTCCCCGTATCCGCGATTTGCAAGCGAATCTTGTTCGTTGCATCAATACCCAGTTCTACAGTCAGTTTACCACCGTCGGGCATGGCATGAAAGGCGTTTATGCATAGATTCATGACCAATTGCTGGAAGCGACCGGGATGAATGGGAAAAAGAATCATTTGGGCCGGTGCCTGCCATTGGATTTCAATGTTGCGCGGTTGGGTCACTTTGAGAGTGTCCAGAATTTCAGAGAGCACCATGCTCAATTCCACCGGTTCATCATCCGGTCGGTTGGGGGGGCGGGCAAAGGAGAGAATCTGTTTCACCATCTGTACAGCAGTAGCTGCCGTATCTTTGACAATTTGAATGTTACGATAGTTTTCATCTTCCCGTCGGTAATCTTGGCTGATTTCCCGCGAATAATCGATAATCACCGCCAACAGGTTCTTCAAATCATGAACCGTACCGGCAGCCAACGTGCCCATTAATTCCATGCGTTGCGAAATCACCAATTGCCGATTACGAGCCGCCAGTTCGGTTTTCTGTCGGGCCAATTTCACGCGCCATTGCAATATCAACAGCAAAACAACGCCGGCCATTAACGCAATAAAAATAAGGAACCACCAGGTTTGCCAGAAGGGCGGAAAGATTTTAAACCTATAGGACGCACTCAGACTACTTTCAAATCCATCGGCATTAACGGTTTTGACTTTCAAGTTGTATTCACCGGGCGGCAGAAAGGGATAAAACAACGACCGTTCGTTGGTCAACTTCCAGTCAGTATCAATATTTTCCAGCAAATATTTGTAGCGCACCGAGCCGGGACCGTTAAAACTGATGCCTATAAAATCGAAACGAAAAATATTGCTGCGGTAATGAAACTGCCCGTTTTTGTCAATTGGCACGTCTTCTTCCATTACCTTAACACTGGTCAAAAAAATCGACGGCGCGTAGCGGTTGATTTTAACCGGCGGTGGTTGGAAAACCGTCGCCCCCTGAGTACTGCCGAACCACAATCGACCGTCACCGTCTCTTAATGCCGAGAGCCACGACCGACCGGATAATCCCAATCGGGTGGAGGAGTATGTTTTAAAATTCTCACCATTAAAACAGCTCACGCCGCCGGAACCACCCAGCCACAATTTACCGCTTCCGTCTTCCACCAAGGAAAAGCAGCGGTTCTCTTTTAGTGTACTGTTCCTGACAGTGTAACGTCGGACGTCATCCTGGTAAAAACAAATCAAGCCGTCGTCGCTACCGACCCAAACCCTGCCTTTACTGTCTTCATAAACCGCATTAATCCCTTTTTCCGGAAGCTTATGGACTTGCGAAAGCGAAATCAAACCCTTTTGAGGATTATAAAAAAAGAGCCCCGACGAAGCAAACCACAAATTGCCTTTACTGTCTTCCATAATAGTCGTAACGCCGGAAGAGTTCATATCAAAAGGAGGGGGGGCGAAAGTATCATGGTGCCGGTGAGTCAGGCCGTTGCGGTGACCGATCCAAATCGAGCCGTCTCGGCTTTGTTCGGTTGTAAATACGATATTGCTGCCCAAACCGTCCTTCTGTGTGTAATTAGTAAAAGTTGCGGTTCCGGTGTGATGGTCCAGAACACTTAAGCCCTGAGTGGTGGCGATCCATATCCGCCCATGTAAATCTTCCATCAAGCCGTTGACGGCATTACTGTTCAGACCGTCGGCAATAGTGAAATTTTTGAAAACTCCGTCGGCATAACAACTTACACCTTCGGAAGTAGCAAACCAACAGCGCCCCTTTTTATCTTGAATAATAGCGTTGAGGATATTATCCGGCAGACCGTCCTCTCTGGTATAGGTTTTGATGTTTAATGACGACAGACAGCCGGCGCCGCCGTGTGTGCCGAACCAGATATTGCCTTCTTGGTCCGAAAAGACAGCATATATAAAATTGTGAGGCAAGCCGTTGCGGGTACTCAAC
>Ga0210347_1163405_pt1 | contig 10416 bp, 6 predicted proteins | sample S456metaT_FD_159705 | JGI IMG/M metagenome (GOLD analysis project Ga0210347, IMG submission 159705) | Metatranscriptome of estuarine sediment microbial communities from the Columbia River estuary, Washington, United States - S.456... | ecosystem: Environmental > Aquatic > Marine > Intertidal zone...
AAGAAAAAGAGAAAAGGAAACAGGTCGATTTAAATAAATTGGCCCCATTATGGAGACAGGCCGATTTAAATTCCCGGCCTGTCTTAAAGTCTCTGGTCTTTTTGAAACACGGTTGTTTGGTTGGAACCTTAGAAGGGGCCGTCCGTGTTGGGATGACTGGTCTCATATACGGCGCCTTCATGGATTTTGCGCGGCGTGAACCACTTGTATAAGGCCGGCAAGACCAACAGGGTTAATATGGTGGACGTGATTAAGCCGCCGACTACTACGGTTGCCAACGGGCGCTGGACTTCACTGCCGGTTCCGGTGGCTGCTAATAAGGGCAATAATCCCAGACCGGTGGTTACGGCGGTCATTAATACCGGACGCAAACGCAATAACGCTCCCCGAATGGATACGGTGTCGATTCCCGACCCTTCTAAATATAACTGGTTGAAATAGGTCACCAAAACCATTCCGTTCTCCAATGCGATGCCTAATAACGCGATGAATCCTACGGAGGAGGGTACGGATAAATTCTGACCTGTTACCCATAAGGCTACTACCCCGCCTACTAATGCCAGCGGGATGTTCAATAAGATCAATATGGAATTCTTAAAGGATCTGAAGGACATGAATAATAAAACCAATATCAATACTAAGGTCACCGGCACTACTACGGCAAACCGCTGATTGGCTTCCTGCTGCAATCGAAACTGTCCGCCCCAGGTGGTAAAATAGCCGCTGGGCAATTTCACCTCTTCATCAATCTTGGCTTGCGCATCCGCTACGAATGAACCGATGTCGCGCCCGGCTACATTGCACTGGATGGATATAAAACGCTGCCCCTTTTCTCGGGTGATCTGACGCGGTCCTACTACTTCTTCTATTTTTGCCAATTGACTGAGCGGAACCTTCATCCCTCCGGGCGTGCGGATCAAAATTTCTTTTATGGCGGACGCACTACACCTGGCTTCCGGTTGAAATCGGACCACAATGTCAAAACGGCGAATGCCTTCAAATATCTGACCGGCAACTTCTCCGCCGACGGAGGTTCCGATTACTTCCTGAACATCTGCCAGATTCATGCCGTAACGGGCAATGGCATGACGATCTACTGTGATGCGCAACTGCGGCTTGCCGCTGACTTGGTCTACTTGAATGTCGGCGGCTCCGGGTACTTCCCGGATGACTCCGGCGATCAGTTCGGCGTTTTCCTTCAATACGTATAGGTCGTCGCCGAATAATTTCACGGCCAACTCTGCTTTTACTCCTTCTAATAATTCGTCTACCGTCATGCGTATGGGCTGTGTGAAATTGGTCTGCACGCCGGGCACATTGCCGAACTCTTTTCGGATAATGCGCTCCAGGTTATGTTTGGACGTACCGCCGCGCCACTGGGACTCGGGCTTTAATAAGACGTACATCTCCGCACTGTTAATGGGGTCGGTATGCGCTCCTACTTCACCGCGTCCGATGCGGGTGATGACTTCATGAACTTCCGGGATGCCCATTAATCGCTTCTCTGCCAATAGGGTGATGCGGGTGCTCTCGGTTAACGAGATGGACGGGGCCATGGTGAGTCGCAAGACCAACGTGCCTTCTTGTAACGAAGGGGTGAATTCCGAACCTAACTGCGGAAAGATCACGGCGCCTACGATTAATATGAATACGGCCAGTACCACTGCGGCATATCTTCGTTTGACGAAAAATGTCAACAACGGCTGATAAATTTTCAACAGCATCCGAATTAAAAAGGTTCCGCTGTTACCTGTTCTGTTACCTGCTGTTCTGTTACCTGTTTTGCCCGACAATGCGTCGCCCTTCTTTTGGTCCGTGGATTTTTTTTGCTTTCCTTTCATTACTAAGGACGCAATGACTGGAGCCAACAACACGGCATATATCAAAGAACCTATCATAGCCAGAGCAATGGTGAAGGCCAGCGGCTTAAAGGTTTTGCCTTCAACGCCCTGAAGGGTAAATAAGGGGATGAATACCGTGACAATAATAATGACGGCGAAAATTACCGGGCGGATGACTTCCTTGCCGGCGCGGGCGATAATGTTGCGAAACCCTTCCCCGGAAATGGATTCCCGTTGCAAGCGATCGATGTTCTCCACTACCACTACCGCAGCATCCACCATCATACCGATAGCGATTGCCAAACCGCCGAAGGACATCAGGTTGACGGAAATGTCCAACAAATGCATGCCGATAAAGGCAAACATAATCGAAAAAGGAATGGACAGCGCCACTACGATACTGGGTCGCATGGTTCCCATAAATACCATCAATATCAACACCACTAAAATAATTCCCTGCCATAAGGCATCGGTCACTGTTTTGACCGCAGCCTGTACCAGGGTTTTTTGCTGGTAATAAGGAACCAACTTAATACCTTCAGGCAGACTTTTATTAATCTGGGCCATTTTCTCTTCCACCAGACCGATCACCGTGGAGGAGTTGGTACCGAAAAGTTTCACTACCTGACCAGCTACTACTTCCCCCGTGCCGTTGCGGGTTTGCACGCCGCGGCGCAGCGCACCGCCGATTTTAACTTTGGCCAGATGTTTCAAGTAAACCGGGATACCGTCTTCAGACTTAATCACGATATTTTCAAGATCTTCAATTTTAGTCGCCAGTCCCACGGAACGCACTATAAACTCTTCCGCGTTTTTTTCAATGAAGGACGCGCCTACATTTAAATTATTACGGCGGATCTGTTGCACCACATCGTTGATGGTAACATCGTAACGAATCAAATCTTCAGGCGTGATATCCACCTGGAACTGTTTTTCCCAGCCGCCGATCCCCAGCACTTCCGTCACCCCCGGCACCGTTTGTAGTTGGAACTTAATCAACCAATCCTGAATGGAGCGCAATTCCTCCAGCGTGTATTTACCGGTCTCATCTTCAAGATAATAAAAAAGCACCAGACCCATACCGGTAGAAATAGGTCCCATTTCCGGATCACCGAAACCCTCGGGGATTTGTTCCCTGGCTTCCTGCAAGCGTTCGTTCACCAACTGGCGGGAAAAATAAACATCGGTACCGTCTTCAAAATAAATATTCACCACTGACAAACCAAAATTAGACACAGAACGAATACTTTTTAAATTGGGCAATCCGCTCATAGCTACTTCCACCGGGAAAGTAACGTATTTTTCAATCTCCTCCGGCGCCAGTCCTTCCGTCACAGTGAACACCTGCACCAGCGCCGGCGACACATCAGGAAACGCATCAATAGGCAATTGCCGGTAGGCCGAAATCCCCCCGGCTATTATAAATATCCCAACCACAAGAATCATCAGGCGGTTCTTCAAAACAAATTCAATACTATTTTTCATTTAATTTCTCCACTAATCTTCACTAATCAGCCGTTAACATCAACATTAACAATTATCAATTAACAATTAACAATTAATCAATGACCATGGCCGTGACCGAAGGAGTCTTTTTGCAATTCCGCCTTGATCAAAAACGCGCCTTTGGAGACATACACCTGACCATTAAACAACCCGGAAATAATTTCGATCATCCGGTCGTTTTGTTCCCCGACAGTAACCGGTTGCGGCCTGAAGCCGTTTTTTTCTTTCACCACCACCACATTTTGCCCCTTAAAGAGCAGCACCGCCGATTGAGGCACCGCCATCGGCACCTCCCGAGTCCCCGTCAGCACCAGAGCCGTGACGAACATCCCTGGTTTCCACACACCCTCCGGATTAGGCAAAACCACCCGAGCCGAAGCTGTCCGGGTTGTTTCCTCCACCACCGGACTAATATAAGAAACCCGGCCCTCACATACCATGTCCGCTTCGCCGGCTTTGACTGTTGCTGCTTGACCGGCTTTAAGGTTGAACAAGTCTTTCTGATAAACACTGAACATGGCCCAGACTGATGACAGATCGGCCACAGTCACGTGATGGGAATTATCCGTCGTATTTTCACCCAGACTCATATGCATCGCGATGACTGTACCGTTAATGGCAGCGTTTAAATTATATTTCACCAGACTTTCGTTGCTTTCGATCACCGCTACGGTTTCCCCTTTATCCACCGGGTCGCCGATGCTTTTACGAACTTCTTTGACAATCCCGGAAAAACGCGGGCTCATATGAGCAATGCGGCGCGGATCCACTGTGATCTCTCCGTTCAGATGAACGTGTTTGCTGATTGTGCCGGGACCGGCTGTGGCCAATTCAATACCGAATTCCTTTAACTCTTTTTCATTCAACGTGACCAGCGAGTCGCTTTTCTCTTCGATGCCGTGGTCATGACCGTCATGACCCTCGGCCTCGTCTTGGTGGTCGTCTGCATGGGTGGTTTCCTTTACCTGCTCTGCTTTGCCGTGATCATGATCTTCATGGCTCACTTCTTGACTGCCGGCAGCCTGGGAGTCTTTCCGGTGGGAACATTGGGCTGAAAAAAAAAGCATCAGCAGCGCCGCTATCAGCAGCGCCGATGCCGGCAAAATAATTAGTTTATTTGTTTTCATTTAGATTCTCCTATTGGTTAGTGGTTTGGTCAGTGGTCAGGAATTCCGAAGCAGTCAGGGATTCCAGTTTAGTTATAGATTGCCGCAACGCAGCCAGGTTTTCCAGGTATTCTTCCCGAACCTCCAATTGGGTGCGGTAGGCTTCCATCACATTAAGGTAATTATACTTGCCCATTTGCCAGCCTTTCAAAATACCATCCGCCGCTTGGGCGGCACCGGGCATAATGGTTTCTTTAAGCATCAACACATTGCTTTGCGCCGTTTCCATCTGCCTGAACAGTGTATGCAGTTTATTCAGCAGAGCTGCATGGGCCGCTTTTTCCCTGCTTTGTGCCTTGGAGACTGCATATTGCGCTCGCGTGATGCTTTCCCGATTCTTATTAAACAAAGGAATCGGCATCGACACACTGACTATAAACGCGGTACTGCCTACATCGCTTAACCAGCGCAGGCCGCCGTTCACTGTGGGGTTCGGGCGGGATTGGGCACGAGCCAGGACAACCAGAGCGCGCAGATGCGCCGTCTCGGCTGCCAGTTGTTTCAGCAACGCATTGGCAGCCAATTTTTTTTCCAGGTCAGATAAAAGCGGTAGTACTTGTTCCCCGTCCAATTGACCCGCCACGCCGACGAAAGAAACCTGATGAGCACCCCATAACCCCGCTAGTTCCAGCAGCGCGGTTTTGTGTTCCCGTTCCAGCGTCGCCAGAGTCATGCGGCTGCGGGAGAGCGACACTTGCGCCTGGAACTGTTCCACTTCTGAGGCTTTGCCTGCTTGAATACGAAGGGTGATTTTTTCCAGAAACAGCAGAGACAGTTTTAACATTTCCCGCCGCAGTTTTATTTTTTCCTGCATCAGCAGGATATCCAGAAAGCGCGCCTTGGCTTCCGCCGACAGTTCAAGTTTTTTCCCATCCCGGTGCAGTAAGCGGATGTTCGTTTCCATTTTTGCCGCTTGGACCCGTTTCTTACGTTTTCCTTTGAGCGGAATTTCCTGACCTACCATAAAGGTGTATTCGGCGCCGGAGAGCCCTTTTACTTCCTTTGAGCCTCCGAAGTTCTCTATCTCCACGTCCACTTCCGGATTAGGAAACAAGGACAGCTCGCGAACCTCAGAGTCGCCTTGGGCAAGATCCCATTGGAATTGCCTCAGTTCCGGGTTGTTGGTAATAACTTTCTGAATGATCTCATTGATGGTTAAATAATTCGGCGGTTCCGCGCCCCTCAGCAGAGAGACCGACAGGACCGGTATGAATATGATAAATATAAAAATGTGTCGTCTGTACATTTGATTCTCCTTCTTTTGCGTCCGCTTTGCGGAGCTACTAAGAATACCTGTAGGAATTCTTATTGTTAATATAAGATTATAAAAAAGGAGGTGATCAAATCAGAAGTACCACGGATTGCGGTATTTTCACGGCAGGGAATTGAAACAGGAAATGGTTGACCTTTTCAGTCGGCAATAGGGTAGGGAAGTAGTTCGAAACAGGGGCCGTAAAATGGAGAACAGGAACGGAAACAACGGGATTAGAGACGGTACGGGCATCCAGGGCGGAACTCAGAAGGTCGGTGCAGTCTTCGCAGTCTTTTTCATTATCAGTACAGGGGGTGTTTGGACTATCCATATGGTTTTGGTGGTGAGAGGGGTTAAAGGTGCCGCAAAAGGAACCGGGAGAATCTGTAAAAGAGAGGCCCAGAGGATTAGCAACAGCATGGGCAACCATTTCCACTTCAACGTGTCCGTCGCTGCCCAAGCACAATACCGTCGGTGCGCTTGAACCGGCGCAGCACAGCAAGGCGAGGGCAATGCAGAAAAAATTTGTTAAAAATTTATTATTCATAGTAGACACGGAAAAGATTGTTTGAAGGTATAATATACCAAATATGAGGGTGTTTGTCAACCGCATTTAATTTCCCAATTTCCCATCATTCCCAATCCCAAGCAGTGGTGTTTCGACCCGTTTCGCGGTCCAAGGTGTGGGGTGATACGTTCGCCCCTGGAAAATTAAATCTTTCCTGCGGGTTTTTGTAAAAAGAAACATTTTTTCCTAGGAATAATTGCAATTAATTGCAATTATATCTCCTTTATGGTACTAATTCTATATGGAAGACTTAAAACAAAAAACCTACCAATGCCTGAGCAAAGGATTAACCGAAATCTTCGGAGCCGCCGGTTCACTAATCGCACAGAGTGAAATCCAGGGCCTCAACATCGGACTTTGCCTGCTGCAATGCGGTCTGTTCAAACATCCCCTGGTGCAGTCCATGATCCTGGGGAACAAACGCTATTTTGCCTATTGGAGTAATGATGCAGTAATGGAACGCATGCTGCAAGCTTGGCTGCAATCGGAAATGTTGCTGACTCTGGATAAGAAAGATTTCCAAAAATATGAAACAGTTTATTTAAAAGCCGTACAGGCTGCCGCTCATTATTTGGAACCGCTACGCATGACGTCCCAAGGTGAGGAACCCCGTATTTACCCCTATACCTTTTTAATGGTGGGGCACCTGGCACGCAATCTTTCTATGCTCAAACCCGAGGATCCTCAGGCTAAAGCCTATTTTCTTTTCACGTTGCAATACATTCATCACATTGCCCACAATATACTGCAAAACAAGAGTCTCGTACTGTTGGACTTTTGTATCTCCTATTTTGCCGGTATTGCTGACTATTTAGATGAGGATTCACAGCTACTTATTAAAAGAGTGGTAGACTTTCTGCACGAAGAATTAAGCAAAGAGACCTTCTGGAAAGATGCCGATGACACTAAAGTCGCTCATTTTTTAATGGACCTTCATATCGGCGGCGTATTACCGGACCGGTATTTGGAAAAAAGTATTTTGGAACTGATCAACAGGATTGATGCGGTCCTGGACCAGGAACAAGTCGATATGCAACTGCTGACCCGCTTAACCCGGTCTCTGGGTGAGCTGGCGCAGGAATGGCCGGACATTCCGGATATGCTGCAACGACAAATTACCGAAGTGTACAGCGAAAACATTCTGGATGAAGTGCATCGCGTCGTTCTGGACAGAGAGGGCATGTTTCATCACGACATCACGCAAGCTGTAGAAGAGCACCGGCGTGGATTGGAACCTTACGATTCCCAATTATTACAAAATATAATGGTTCTGCCCTGGTCCTATGAGGGCTTTACGATTAAAACCACACTCGAATACATAGATATTGTGAAACCGCCCTACCAGACGTTAAAGCACGGCGGAGACTGCGATTGCACCGCTGCTATGTATGCCGCGCTCTTGTTGGCTGCCGGGCATAAGAGAGTCCATCTTTTTCATCTGGGCAGGGAAGATATGCAGCAAGGTCGCAACGTACCCAGCTATCACGCGGTTGCTTGTCTGGTCAAAGATATACTCAGCTATAACGAACAAGAGTTTTTTTGCTTTGATGCCCAAGCGCAAGAAAAGCGAGGGGAACCCATCCCCCAATTGATCATGATAGGAAAAAATCACGTGGAGTTGATTAATTCCAAAGGCTCCCGCCAATCCTGGCAGATTATCGGTGTTACTGTATTGGATGCCCGAAACTATATGAAAAAAGGCCGGTTGAAATCAAAAATGGAACGCTTCATGATTGAACCCACCAGGGGCTTACATATGCCCTCTTCATCGGATACCGAACCCCTTTATTTGCCCTGGGGCATGCCTACCTGGGTGTTGATGCATCTGGACGACAACGACGGCGTTGGGAACCGTATTAGGGAGTACATGTTCCAGAAGGTGGACCTGAGACGGAACTCATTCGCCGATATTATTACGTATTACAGTGAGTCGGTGTTCGATCGTTACAGGGAAGCTTTCGGACTGGACAGAAAAAAAGTGGATTATCCGGCTCTGGTCTTATACTATTACAACCGATGCGAAGGTGGTCAAAAACCAGAGCCTCCATTACTGCTGGACTACAAGACATTGCAATTACTGGAAAGTGAATTGGGTTTCGCTAAAATGGTCGTTGAGCTTCAGAAATATTCCCAGAGCCGTCAATTGGACGAATTAAACAAACTGGTGAAATCCCTGGGACGTAAACAAAAAGTTAAGGCATTGACAAATACGGTCATTGAGTTTTCTAGTAAATACTTTGCCGGCCTCACCCCTTGAAACCCTTGTGCAGCCGATGGAACCGCAACGAATAAGTATGATGATTCCCAACCGCGACAGCCATTGCCACTTGGAAGGCTCCATCTATCCACGGACCTTTGAGCGAATTGCACGGATGATCGCGGATCGGGGGACGCCCTTGCCCGCCATGCCGGTTTACCGGTTGCCGTCAAATTTTGAAGAATTTCTTTTTGAATTCAGGAAGGCCTACCCCCTGTTCCGTTATTTGGAAACCTACACTCTTGTGTTGGATGAACTATTAAACGTACTAACCGCCGGCGGCATCATGGCGGTAGATATTCATGTCAACCTAGCTTTGATAAAAACTTTCAGGCACGGTGTGAACCGGGTTTTCGACACTCTATGGACAACTGCTTCCGCGCATCATAAAACCGATGGTATGGAAACCCGCTTCATCGCGGACCTGCCCTGGCAATTTTCGTCGGCGTTATTTTATCCCTTTATCGATGACCCGGGATATTTTCAAGAGCGGGGTGTTTGCGGATTCAGCATGGGCGGCGACGAGAATCTTGCCCAACCGACGCTTTTTGAAAAAGTCATGCAGGACGGCGCGGACAAAGGCTATGAAATCCAATGCCATTGCGGTGAAATTCCCTCTGATCATGTGGTGCGGGACGTTGTGAATCGATTCCCGGTGAACCGTTTGATTCACGCAGTCAGTGCCGCACAAGCACCGGATTTGTTGGAACGCATCAGCAAAAAAGGAATCGGAATCGACGTTTGTTTTACTTCCAACAAAATACTGCTGGACCTAGCCTATGAAAAACACCCCTGGCGTCTCTTCGCCCACCACGGCATCCGGTTGTCCTTCGGTTCCGACGACCCGGCCATATTCATGACCACGCCGGACAAAGAACTGGACCTGTCGCGCCGACTGGTAGAAACCGATGCACTCTGCTAATAAAACCTTATTAATTGGAACGAATAAAATACAGACTGCCTGTGGTTAGTGTACTGTCATCCTTTTTCACAAACACTATGAACATCTGCCCCGCGCTGTTTTCCACCATGGTCATCAGCTTAGACTCCGGTTGATCCGAGCGTGTAGCGGCGATGTGTTCCGGGTAGGACCATGTAAGGCCTCGGTCCGTCGAGCGCAGCAGGAAAACCGTCAAGCTGTCGGCCATTAATACGTCCACATTGTTTCCACGTGCCCATATGGCGGAAAATTGGGACGTGCTGCTGCATATATTGTCCAACAACTGTTCGGCGTTCCAGGTGGAACCGTCGATAGGTCCGTCGGCAAAATGAATCCAGTTAACGTTGTTGTGACCGAGATAGTTCTGGGTATTCCACAGCAAATAAAGTCTGTCGTTATCAATATGCAGTGATGAATTCCAAGAATTCCAAAACTCACCTTCAAGCGCAGTGGGGTAGTCCGTCCAATTTTTCCCCATATCAGAGGAAATCGAATGAATTATCTGGAAATTACCGTACCATAGTAAATGAAGCGCACCGTTGCCGTCCGTTTTCAACGCCGGAGTACCTAATCCGGAATCTCCTTGCGCAAGTAAGTGTGACGTCCACTGGGTGGCCCATTGGTCAGTGGAAGAAGCGAACCATAATGAGGAAAGATCCGTTTCGTCTTGACCAGCCTCCACCACCCAGACCATGTAGATATTCCCGGAGTTATCATTGGTGAGAAGAGGCCGACGACCGTTTTCATTTACTGCCGTCAACCGCTGGGGAAAAAACCATGCGGCACCGTTATCCAGAGATTTACTGTAATAAATAGAAGAAACGCCGTCCAACTCTTCACTATAAATCATAAAAAATTTCCCATTGCCGGTGGAGGTCATATCCAC
>Ga0210347_1362780_pt1 | contig 10395 bp, 4 predicted proteins | sample S456metaT_FD_159705 | JGI IMG/M metagenome (GOLD analysis project Ga0210347, IMG submission 159705) | Metatranscriptome of estuarine sediment microbial communities from the Columbia River estuary, Washington, United States - S.456... | ecosystem: Environmental > Aquatic > Marine > Intertidal zone...
AAGAAAAGTTGGAATACGGTCGCGATCTATTCAATGGCCCCATGGCCGTTGTCTATGCCAATGACAATTTTATTGAAGTTGCGAAAATTATAACTGAATTTGAAAAAGAGAATGATAAAGTTGAGCTGAAAGCAGGATTTATCGAACAAGTCTTTGCCGATACAACCCAATTGAAGGCTCTCGCCAAATTACCGGGTAGAGATCAGTTGTTGGCACAACTGGCTCTGTCAATTTCAATGCCGGCAAAAAAGATGGGCATCGCCCTCTCGGCACCAATAAGAAACACGCTGATTTTAATGAAGAATTTAAAAGATAAAAAAGAAAAAGAGGAGAAATAATAATGGCTGAAATCACAAAGGAAGACTTTTTTGGTCACCTGGACAATTTGACCGTACTGAAACTGGCAGAATATATCACTGAATTCGAAGAAAGATATGGTATCAAAGCTGAAATGGCCGCAATGCCCGTAGGCGCGGGTGTCGCAGCTCCAGTTGTAGAAGAAGAAGTTGAAGAAAAGACGGATTTTGATATTATTTTGAAAAACGTCGGTCCCAAAAAGATCAACGTAATTAAAGTGGTCCGCGAAGTTACCGATCTCGGTTTGAAAGAAGCTAAAGCTGTCGTTGATGCTGCGCCCGGCGAAGTGAAAAAAGGCGTATCCAAAGAAGAAGCGGCTGAAATCAAAAAGAAATTCGAAGAAGTAGGAGCGGAGATCGAAGTTAAATAACCGAATAACCGTGCATATTTTAGATGAGAGTTTCTTATCGCTAAATTTAAAAAAATTGAGGGATTTCTATGCAAAAAAATAAACGATACATTGACAGGATAAGTTTCTCAAAAATTCAATCCCCAATCGAAGTACCTAACTTACTTGAGATTCAAAAACGCTCCTACCGGATATTCTTGCAGATTGACGAGTTACCTGAAAAACGTAGAAACATTGGGATCCAGGCCGCCTTTAAGTCGATCTTTCCCATTTCGGATTTTAAAGAGACGGCAATTCTGGATTTCGATTCCTATTCGTTAGGAGATTGGTCTTGTAAATGTGGCGCTCTTGAAGGAATAGAAAATTCAAAACCCTATTGCACCCACTGCGGCACGCTGCTGAGTTCCGATACCAGAACAGGTATGGAATCCGTATGCCCCGAGTGCGTCAGTAAGAGTACAGTTGCCAACAAAACATGTAACCAGTGCGGCGACAAAGTTCGGCTAAAAATAAAATATACGCCGGAAGACTGTCTGGATAAAGGTTTTGATTATTCCATACCTCTGAAGGTCACCCTGCGCTTGGCATTATACGCCGAGGACAAAAAAGGGCAAAAGGTCATCAGAGATGTAAAAGAACAAGAAATATTTTTCGGCGAGATCCCTTTTATCACTGAACGAGGCACCTTCATTATTAATGGGACGGAACGCGTCGTAGTTTCACAACTACAGCGTTCTCCCGGTGTCTATTTCCTGCCCGGCAAGGCCAGGGGTGAGTATACAGCAAAAATCATCCCTGCCCGCGGGGCCTGGATTGAACTGGAAGAAAAAATGAACCTGCTCCAGGTACGCCTGGACAAAAAAACCAAGCGGGTCAACGTTACTACTTTTCTCAAGGCAATGGGATTGTGCGACGACCTAGAGATTTTGAAGAAATTTTATACCATTCTTTCCGCCCGAGTAGAAGACGGACTGTTCTATTTTCAAACCTCACGGTTTTTAAAAGACAACCGCCTCACCGCACCGGTAATGAACCATGACGGTGAAGAAGTTCTGCCGGCTGGTACCAAATTGATGATCAAGCACATCAAGGACCTGGAACGAATCGGGGTTCAATATCTTCCGGTGGATATCGAGTTGTTTGAAGACCTCTATTCCGCATCGGATTTAGAAAACGTCATTCATGTCAACGAACTGATATCCGCAACACAGATCAAGAAATTAAAGAAACTAAGCACCGAGTTCCACGTTTTCTTTCCTGAAAGTTCAGAAGAGGAATTCGGCCCAATGATGGCGTATACCCTGCGTAAAGACAAAAAGAAGCAGGATATTGAGATGACTGAAAAAGTCGTTGTACAGAGCGAAGCCGAAGGCGATGACAAAGTCGCCAAGGACCAGGGAGACGCCTTTATTGAAGTATTTAAAAAATTGCGCCCCGGTGAACCGGTGACCCTTGAAGGCTCAAAGAAATTCTTTGAAAATATGATCAGCGATACACGACGTTACGACCTTTCTTCCGTCGGTCGCTTGAAGCTCAATATAAAATTGGGTCTCAAAGAAGACTTTAATGAAGAAATCTTTGTGCTGACCATCGACGACGTGATTGAAATATTAAAATATTATCTGCGCCTCAAATACGACCGTGTCGGAAAAATGCAAGTGGACGACATCGACCATCTGGCCAACCGTCGTATTCGTGCCGTCGGTGAATTGGTGGAAAATGCCTTTCGCATCGGTTTGATGCGATTGGAAAAAATCATCCGTGAACGGATAACCAATGCCGCTGATATTTCGGTGATGTTACCCAGAGAATTGTTGAACACCAAACCGGTATTTGCCGCCGTCAAAGAATTTTTCGGAACATCCCAACTGTCGCAATTCATGGACCAGACCAATGCCTTAGCTGAAACCACCCACAAACGCCGTATTTCGGCACTGGGTCCCGGCGGTTTGAACCGAGAACGGGCCGGCTTTGAAGTAAGAGACGTACATTCCTCTCACTACGGTCGAATCTGTCCGATTGAAACACCTGAAGGTCCCAATATCGGTTTGATTTCATCTTTGACCACCTTCGCCCGCGTCAACGACTATGGATTTATCGAGACCCCGTACCGAAAAGTGGAAGATGGCAAAGTCTTTAATTATTGCATCATCGATTTTCCCGGTGATTCCAGTTTCAGTTACAAACAGTTGGTGCGGGAAGATCACTTGATAACCGAAATGGAACGATTGCAAGCAGAAGGCAAAGCATTGCCGTTATTCGAATATTATCCCTTTTATCTGACCGCTTGGGAAGAAGAAGGATTCGTGATTGCGCAAGCCAACGCCAAACTGGATGAAAACGGAGTTTTTACCGGCAAGCGTGTCAATGCCCGAAAAAGCAGTGAAACCCTGCTGGTGGATCCGTCTGAAATTAATTATATTGATATCTCGCCGCGGCAGATTGTGTCCGTATCCGCATCGTTGATTCCGTTCCTGTCCCATGATGACGCCAACCGTGCGTTAATGGGCTCCAACATGCAGCGTCAATCGGTACCGCTGGTCAGCCCGGAAACACCTATTGTGGGCACCGGCATGGAATACCGGCTGGTGCGGGATTCCGGTATCGTTCAGACCGCCCAACGTTCAGGTGTTGTCATGAACGCCGATGCCGAACGCATTATTATTAGAGCCGATTCCGAAAATAAAGGTGATTTTTCAGAAATCGGTGCAGATCTTTATGAATTAAAAAAATTCCGTCGCTCCAATCAGAATACTCTGGTAAACCAACGACCGCTGGTCAAACCCGGCGACCGTGTAGTCGAAGGCCAGGTAATTTGTGACGGTCCCGCTTCGAATCAGGGGGAACTGGCTCTGGGACGAAATATCTTAGCCGCTTTTATGCCATGGCGAGGGTATAACTATGAAGACGCCATCGTGCTCAGTGAAAGACTGGTGATGAATTCCGCCTTTAATTCCATCTATATCGTTGAAGAAACGGTGGAAGCCCGCGAAACAAAGCTGGGTAAAGAAGAAATCACAGCAGATATCCCCGGTGTTTCGGAAAACATCCTGCGCCACCTGGACGAAAACGGTATCGTACGAATCGGTGCCAAAGTTAAACCAGGTGAAATCCTAGTGGGAAAAGTTTCTCCCAAAGGAGAAACACAACTCTCCCCCGAAGAAAAGTTACTGCGAGCCATATTTGGTGAGCAGGCGTCGGAAATTAAAGATACCTCCCTCTATTGCCCTCCGGGCGTGGAAGGAACCGTCATTGATGTTAAAATCTTTACCCGCAGGGGACTTGAAAAAGACAACCGTGCGCTTGATATCGACGAATTAACTATCGAAAAACTGGAACGAAATTTTATCGACGAAAAGAAAATCCTTACTAATGATAAATATGAAAAAGTTCGGAACCTGTTGCGAGGCATCCAGTTGGAAAAAGATTTCAGCTACGATCAGTTGGAAGCCAAAAAAGGCGGCAGTTTGAAAGCGAACATACTGGATACATTTGCAATCGACGACCCCTTTATCAAAGAAGTCAAAAAGTATGTTGCCGATGAAATCATGCGCAAGATCGGTGAAATCGAATCCAAATCCCGTTTACACATCGAAGCTCTCAACAATGAAAAATTGGCTAAAATTGAGCAGATGAAAAAGGGTGACGAATTTGCCCCCGGAATTATCAAAATCATCAAAGTATTGATCGCCGTTAACCGGAAAGTATCCGTAGGTGACAAAATGGCCGGTAGACACGGAAACAAAGGTGTCGTCTCTAAAATCCTACCCCAGGAAGATATGCCTTTTCTGGAAGACGGCACACCGCTGGATATTATTCTCAATCCCCTGGGTGTTCCTTCTCGAATGAACGTCGGCCAGATCTACGAATTGATCTTGGGTCGAGCCGGTCAGATCTTGAACCTCCATTTCGAAACCCCTGTTTTCGACGGCGCTTCGTTGAAGGAAGTAGAAGATTATATGGTGAAAGCCGGATTACCCGAAGACGGTAAAGTTACCCTTTATGACGGCATGACCGGTGAGAAGTTTTCCAACAAAATCACCGTGGGCGTCATGTATATGATGAAACTTGAACACATGGTCGACGATAAAATTCACGCCCGCTCAACCGGTCCATACTCTTTGATCACACAGCAACCTCTGGGTGGTAAAGCGCAGTTCGGCGGACAACGTGTCGGTGAAATGGAAGTCTGGGCATTCGAAGCTTACGGTGCCGCATACTTGTTGCAGGAATTACTCACCATAAAGTCCGACAACATAAGTGGTCGTAACGAGATCTATTCAGCAATCGTCAAAGGAACAATGGATTTCAATCCCGGTTTGCCTGAATCTTTCAACGTCCTGATAAAGGAGTTGAAAAGTCTGGCCCTTAATGTTGAAATGATTAAAAAAGAGAAGGTCCTTGATGAATCCAGGGCCAAGGAAAACATTGCTAATATTTCTTAATATTTATTAAGAGGAGTCGTTATGCAAAAATTTAGAAAGCACGGAAAAGATGTCAATATAATGGACTACAGTAAAATCAGGATCAGTCTCGCTTCACCCGAAGTGATCCGCAGTTGGTCGTCCGGTGAAGTTACGAAACCGGAAACCATCAATTACCGAACCTTCAAACCAGAAAGAGACGGCCTGTTCTGTGCGAAAATATTCGGCCCCACCCAGGATTTCAGATGTTTGTGCGGTAAATACAAAGGCTTAAAATATAAAGGCATCGTCTGCGAAAAGTGCGGTGTCGAAGTGACCATGTCCTCGGTACGCCGTGAACGGATGGGACACATCGAATTGAATTCTAAAGTCGCCCATATCTGGTTCTTTAAAGGCGTCCCTTCTCGTATTGCCGTATTATTGGAAATTACCGGCAAACAACTGGAACATATCGTTTATTTCGAAAACTACATCGTCAGCGATCCCGGCAATGTACCCAATCTCCGTTTCAAACAAATCTTGACTGAAGATGAATACATCGACATGGTGGAACGTTACGGCGATGACTCCTTTAGTGCCGGCATGGGTGCTGAAGCGGTATACGATTTATTAAAAATGTTGGACCTTGGCAAAGAAGTTACTGAACTGAAATCCAGACTGGGCGTTGAAAAATCCATTCAAAAAAAGAAAAGTATGGCCCGACGCTTAAAATTAATGGAAGATTTTTTACACTCCGGTAACCGCCCCGAATGGATGATTTTGACCATTATCCCGGTTCTACCTCCGGACTTACGACCGTTGGTGCGATTGGACGGCGGTCGTTTCGCTTCTTCCGACCTCAATGACCTTTACCGCCGCGTGATCAATCGCAATAACCGCCTGAAACGATTGCTGGATCTCAAGGCTCCGGAACTGATTATTAAAAATGAAAAACGCATGTTGCAGGAAGCTGTGGATGCTTTGTTCGATAATCAGAAGCGCAATAAAAGTTATATGAGTTCCCAGAAACGCCCGCTAAAATCTCTTTCTGATTCTTTGAAAGGTAAACAGGGCCGTTTCCGACAGAACTTGCTGGGAAAACGTGTGGATTACTCAGGTCGGTCTGTTATCGTCGTGGACCCCAAACTGAAATTGGAACAATGCGGATTGCCTAAGAAAATGGCTCTGGAATTGTTCAAACCGTTTATTTATAATAAATTGGAAAAGAAAGGCGTGGTCACCACCTTGCGGGTGGCACGCACCTGGGTGGAAGAAAATCGTGATGAAATCTGGGATGCTCTGGACGAAGTGATCAAAGAACATACCGTATTGCTGAACCGTGCGCCGACGCTGCACAGATTGGGTATTCAGGCTTTTAAACCGATGTTGGTGGAAGGAAACTCCATTACCCTGCATCCTTTGGTTTGTCCCGCATTCAACGCCGACTTTGACGGTGACCAGATGGCGGTTCATATTCCCCTTTCATTGGAAGCCCAGTCTGAATCAAAAGTTCTGATGCTTTCCACCAATAATATTTTGAACCCCGCCAACGGTAAACCGCTGGCCGTTCCTACTCAGGATATGATTCTTGGATTTTATTATCTTACATTTACTAAGAAAAATCTTCGCGGCGAGAATATGACATTTAGTTCCAGACGGGACGTTCTCCAGGCTCTGGAACAAGGTCTTGTTGATTTGAATGCCAAAATTCGCGTTAGCTTTCACGGCGGCGTCAAAAATTTGGACAGCTATAAATTGGACAACCAGGATATCGCCAACTGCCCGGTGGAAACTTACGGCGGTAGGAATAAACGACTGTTGATCACCACCCCGGGAAGTGTCATTTTTAATGACTTTTTACCCAAAGGAATCCCTTTTATCAACGGCCTGTTGAAACGGGACGGTATACAGAATCTGGTTTATTTTATCTACCTGGAACTAGGCTTTGACGCAACGGTGGAATCGTTGGATTCATTAAAAGCCGGCGGTTTCGAATACGCCACCAGAGCCGGCTTCACCATAGGTATCTCAGACCTGGTTATTCCTCCGGAAAAAATTCAGATCATCAAGGATACTGAAAAAGAATTGGAAATCGTTGAGCAGCAGTATACGGATGGTATCTTGTCCGCAAGTGAGCGGCATAACACCATTATCGATAAATGGAGCCGCGCCACGGACCAGATCCGGGAAACGATGTTCGCCGGTATGAAAAAGATGAGTTATGAAGGCGACAGCATCAATCCTATTTATGTTATGTCCGACTCCGGAGCCAGAGGCAGTAAAGATCAGTTGAAACAGCTGGCCGGTATGCGTGGTCTAATGGCAAAGCCTTCCGGTGAAATTCTGGAAACGCCTATTACAGCAAACTTCAAAGAAGGACTTTCTGTATTGCAGTACTTTATCTCTACTCACGGTGCTCGTAAAGGTCTGGCTGATACGGCTCTGAAAACCGCCGACGCCGGCTACCTAACGCGTAAACTGGTGGATGCCGCCGTTGAAGTAATTGTGCGTCAAGAAGACTGCGGCAGCTTCAAAGGCATCGAAGTCATGGATATCATCGAAAACGGTAAGGAAATTGAACCGTTGATCGAACGGATCATTGGGCGGATATCACTGGATGACATTCACTATCCCGATGAAGAGGATAACATAATTGTTCATGCCAATGAAGAGATCAATGAAGTAAAGGCCAAAATTATAGTAGATGCCGGTATCTTGAAAGTTAAGATTCGGTCCGTATTGACCTGTGAAACCAAATCCGGTGTTTGCCGCAATTGCTACGGACGTAATCTTTCTTCCGGAGAATTGATCGAATTAGGCGAAGCTGTGGGTATTATTGCAGCACAGTCTATTGGTGAACCGGGTACCCAGTTGACAATGAGAACCTTCCACATCGGCGGCGTTGCCTCCGGTGGTGAAGGTCAGACGAAACTGAATTCCGGTTTTACCGGAATTGCCGATTTTGAAGACCTGGAAATTATTAAAGATAAACACGGCAATTTTATTGCCATGAACCGGACAGGTGCGATTCGAATCCTGGATGAAAGACAGCGGGAAAAAGCGCATTACACCGTTACCTATGGTTCAAAGGTCCTTGTGAACAGCGGTCAGGAAATAAAAAAAGGACAACTGCTGCTGGAATGGGACCCCTTCGCAAACGCCATCCTCACCAAGGAACCCGGACGTGTCGAACTGCGCGACCTGGAAGAGAATGTCTCTTATGTACAGGATCGTGATGAGGTCACCGGTAAAATCACCACCATCATTATTGATATTAAGAGTGAAAAGCTGCGGGATGAACTTCAGCCGCAGATTGTAATTCGCGATCTGGAAACCAATAAAATCGTACGCCGTTTCTATTTGCCGGTTAATGCTCACCTGTCCGTTAAAAATGACGACATGGTGGAAGCCGGTGACGTACTGGCCAAGATTCCTTCTGAATTCGCCAAAACAAAAGACATCACCGGTGGTCTGCCCCGTGTTACCGAACTATTTGAAGCTCGGAAACCGAGGAACCCTGCACGCATGGCCCAGATCGACGGTGTTGTCGAATACGGCAGACTCATGAAAGGGTCACGTAAACTGATCATTAAACCCCTGGATAAACACGGGAAACCTGATGAACATAATATTCCTCGGGGTGCTTATATTATTGTCGGCGACGGTGATAAAATTACCGCAGGAACGCCCCTGATGGACGGCCCCTTGAATCCCATTGATATCTTGACCGTTCTGGGTGAACATAAATTGGCTGAATACCTACTCAAGGAAGTTCAGGACGTCTATCGCTTACAGGGCGTTTCCATCAACGACAAACATATCGAAATAATCATTCGTCAAATGATCAAATGGAGACGAATTGAAGAAGTCGGCGACACCCGCTTCATTCCGGAACAGATTATTGAAAAATGGGAATTCGAAGAAGAGAACGCCAAAATAGTCGCCGGAGGCGGACGTCCTGCACAGGCCAAACCGCATTTGTTGCCTGTTTCCAGAGCCGCATTGGCTTACGACAGCTTCATTTCCGCAGCCGCTTTCCAGGAAACTACGCGGGTTCTTACCGAAGCCGCCATTGCCGGAAAAGAGGATCGACTGCTGGGTATTAAAGAAAATGTAACAATGGGTCGTTTGATTCCCGCAGGCACCGGTTATAGCTATTACCAAAATGTGGAAATTGATGACGATGCCGATGAATTCTTCAGGAGTGCAAAATCTCAAGCGTAACGAATACTAAAATGGACGTGAAAATACTGGTAATCGATGATTCTCCGACACTGAGGAAATTGCTGCGTTTCTATCTGAAAAAAAAAGGCTACGCCGTTCATGAAGCACACAATGGACGGGTAGGACTTGAAGCGATTGCCAAGCAATCTTTCGACTTTATTATCCTTGATATGGATATGCCGGTTATGAACGGTGCGCAGGTGTTGGAGAAATTAAAAGTGATGGAAGAGTTTGAAATTCCCATTTTAATTCTTAGTGCGGATCGAGACCAGGAAAGTAAAGCCATCGGTATTTCGCTGGGAGCTTCTTATTATATGACCAAACCTTTTAAACCTCTGGAAGTAGTTTCTCGGATTGAAGAGATTTTTAAGGAAAGGGAAGCCAAAGGGTAGGGCCGTGCCTTCTGAATAATGGGCTTTGAGCGAATCGCACGGTCACTGAAGGACCGAGTCAAATACCGCCATCCGCCTGTTTATGAAGAAGAGCTTAATTGCCAGTGTAAGTTTTTGATGGCTCCAGGCATGATTATGTGCCTTCTGTCATGGCTTCCGTTTATCCCTTTGGACCGGAAACTTTTCCCCCAACTGCCCATTATCCTTTTTTTCAGGTTGGGGCTGACCATAATCGCTTTGATTTTGTTGATTTTGTTACTGATACCGCATAAGAAAAAAGTAAAAAGTTTTTATCAGAAGTATAAGTATTATTTAACTGTGATCATCGCTGTCGCCTACCTTGAGCTGTCTTCCGCAGTCATATTAGGATTGGTAAAAGGTCATCCCGTTTACATGGGCGGTTATTGCATCATCATTATGCTGTTGACTCTCTCCCCGTTGAGAATGAACCATACAATGCTGTTGCTCTTGTTTTCCGTACTTACGTTTCTGGTGGTCGGATCTTTTTCAGGCATGTCCTTTACCGAGGCTAGTTATATCTACGGACTGGTCAATTATATTATCGCTGTCGGTCTGGCGCTGGGCATGACGTTCGCAACAGGCCTTATTCGTCGAAACAGTTACAGCAATAGTCTTCTGATCCAACAGCAAACCGACGAACAAATCCAAC
>Ga0210347_1099963_pt1 | contig 10321 bp, 11 predicted proteins | sample S456metaT_FD_159705 | JGI IMG/M metagenome (GOLD analysis project Ga0210347, IMG submission 159705) | Metatranscriptome of estuarine sediment microbial communities from the Columbia River estuary, Washington, United States - S.456... | ecosystem: Environmental > Aquatic > Marine > Intertidal...
AAAAAGATAAGAAAAACGAAGATGAATGAATACATGAAATTGAGCCAGAGCATTTCGTACAAGACAAACCGGAGCCGGTCATGCCAGTAGAGCTGCAACAAATTGATCCCCACGCAATACAATGGAAGCAGATCAACCATGCCGTGAAAATACTGAAACAGGGCGGCGTGATCGTTTACCCCACCGACACCATTTACGGGTTGGCCGCCGACATCTACAACAAAAATGCCATCGAAAAGATTTTTAAGATCAAGCAAGTCTCCAAGCACAAATTGCTCAGCTTGATTTTTCCGGACCTGAAACAGATTTCCGATTGGGTACATGTACCCAACAACGTTTATCGCATCATGAAGCGGGTATTGCCGGGGAAATACACCTTTATTTTACCGGCGTCCAAGGAAGTCCCCAAGTCGTTGTTGAAGAAACGGCGAACCATGGGCATACGAGTTCCGGACAATGAGATTTCCCGGTGTTTGGTGGAAGAGTTGGGTAACCCCTTGGTCAGCACCAGTGTTCCCAAGGGAGAAGATAATTATTTCACCGATCCCCAAGAAATAGCCGCACTATTCATGCATGAAATCGATTTGATCCTGGATGCCGGCATCATGCCCAATTTACCATCCACAATCGTAGATTTCACCGTAGACCCGCCGGAAATTCTCAGGGAAGGTGCCGGTGATGTGTCGCAATTGTTCTAGACGTTGACTTCGTGTGCATTTTCTTATATAATTTATAATTACGCAATTACCAGGAGGGTACTTTGGAGAAACTTGAATTCATAGATAGTAAATTCCGGCTCGCAATACTTGCCGCAAAGCGAGCGAAACAATTGGTTGGAGGCAGCAAGAAGAAGATTGAAGCCCATGCTGAAAATCACTTGACGACAGCTTTAGAGGAAATCAGAACCGGAAAAATAAAATTCCGCTTGATCGAAATTCCCGAAGAATTTATTAACAATCCAATCAGTGACGATGCTGATCTGGTTACAAACGCATCGGCCGTCAAATTTCTGCTGGGAAAATCACCGATCCTGGATCTGGACGATGAGAAACCCAAACGACGGTTTTCATTAGATGATGACGATCTAGATCTGGGCGATGACGACGAGATTGATCATGATATTGATGACGTGGATGACGACGTTGACGACATAGATGCCTACGTTGACGACGCTGACGACGTTGACGACGATTTTTAATTTTTTTTTGCTTTTTTTTATTAGACGCTAACCGATGATTATTCTGGTTCGATCCCCCAACTGGATCGGCGATTGTGTCATGGCCCTTCCAGCCCTGAACACATTAAAAAAATGTTTGCCTGAGGCAACCATATATGTGGCTGCCAGAGAATACCTCTGCGATCTCTATCGAAACATTCCGGAAGTGGAAGGCGTCATTCCGTTGCCCAATAAAAGGGATCTCAAAAGCACACTGGCTGCTGCAAATGAATTGAAAAAATTCCGCTTTCAGTACGGTATACTGCTAACCAATTCCTTTCGTAGTGCTGCCCTATTGCGATTGGCCGGAGTGAAGCGTCTAACCGGATACAACAAAGACGGGCGGCGTTTCATGCTGGACAATTGCCTCCCTTTCCCCAAAGACAACCGCCACCACATTTATTTTTATTTTGAATTGATCAAGGCGTTTGTTGCAAAATACATCGGTACCGAGGCTGCCGAGGCACTGGTTCCGGCGCGGGACTATTCCGGCAGGCTTGTTGTTGCCCCGGACCTGAAACATTCGGTTGGGGAGAAATTGTCGGCTTTGGGAATGAAACCAAACGAACCGATGCTGGGTATTGCTCCTTCTGCAGCTTACGGTAGCGCCAAGCAGTGGTTGCCGGAACGGTTCGGGGAATTGCTGGAAAAACTACACTTGCAACGACCCGAGCTTCAGGTTCTTTTGTTTGGTGCCGATGCTGAAAGAAAAAAGATTCAGGCCATCACCGCCTCATTAATGGAACCCTCCATAAAAGTGTTCAACCTAGCTGGAAGTTTGAGTTTGATGGAATCCATCACCGCCATGTCGATGTGTTCAGGTTTCATCAGCAACGATTCCGGGTTGATGCACATCGCTTCAAGTTTGGACCTTCCCTTAACCGCATTATTCGGCCCCACCCGTCCGGAAAAAACCGCACCATTGAACAAAGACGCAAGCGTGCTTCATTACCCGCCCCGATGTGCGCCCTGTTTGCACAGAGATTGCCCGGTTGCCGATCATCCTTGTATGTCCGCCGTCACAGTGGACGAAGTCGTAGCGACAGTGATGTCCAAATTACCGCAACCCGTGACTGAAAAAAAAAACAAAGCAATTTTTATTGACCGAGACGGGACTCTGGTACGACTGGTAGACCATTGTTGCCGCCTGGAACAAACGGAAATTTTTGATTTTAGTGCCGAAGCAGTGCGTCGGTTCAAAAAAATGGGCTTCAAAGTAATCGTCGTCACCAACCAATCGGCAGTGGCGCGTGGAATTTGTTCCGTAGCGGAAGTGGAACAGTTTCATCGGGATGTGTCGGAAATATTAAAAAAAGAAGGAGCCGTGCTCGACGGTTTTTATTATTCGCCCTATCATCCCCAAGGGGAAATAGAAGAATTCAAACGTTCCCATCCCTGGCGTAAGCCCAATCCCGGCATGTTGTTGCAGGCAGCCGAGGATTTTGAACTTGATTTGTCCCAATCCTTTATGATCGGCGACAATTCCGGTGATATCGAAGCCGGCATCAATGCCGGATGTAAAACCGTGTTGGTCTTGACCGGTTGGGGTGAGCGCTACCGAGAAAAACTCAAGCAAAAAGGAATCACCCCCGATATCATCAGTGAAAACCTTTTAACCGCCGTTGCCGACATCGATAGCTATCCTGAACCGGGTTGACGGCGCTGGACTACACAGGCTCAATAGATCATTCAATTCATTTTTGAAAAACTTGCAATTTTTGTCATCCAGGTCCATCACGATGATGACACCGTATCCTTTGGGGGGTAAACTCCTGCCGTATCCTTTTAAAATCCTGGGCAAATTATCGAGGAGGAGGCGCTTTTGGGGATTTGGTTTGCCTCGGAGGTTTGGCGGAACTCTGCCGATACCTTTGTATGAGATTATTTTCCAGGTATGAGGGCCGCCTTGACGACCCAATATTTTTTCTACCAGTTCTTCCAGGACGATTTTCCCGGAAGCATCTTCTACCAGAACTTCAAAATGCATCCCTTACCTCGCATCAAGGTAATCGCTGTACCAGAGGCTGCCCAGAGGGATTTCCTGGTTGACCATTTCCATCACTATATCGTCTTCACTTGCCCGTCGAATTGTTGAGTAGCCGTCGTTGCCTTTTTCTAATATCCAGGTCTCGTCAGGAGTCAGGGCATCAACGAAATAGGGCTGGTGTGTGGTAACAAAAATCTGAGGCGCACGTTTTTTACCGGAAGTCTTTTCCCTGAACTCCTGAGCAAGTGTTTCCAGCAGTTTGTGATAGAGGCCGTTTTCCGGTTCTTCAATACAGATGAAAGGCGGTGGGTCCGGATCTTCCAACAATAATAAGTAGGTAAACAATTTAATGGTGCCGTCCGACATTTGTTGAACATAAAAGGGGTCCGTAAAACCTCGATCATTGAACTGCAAGAGTAAACGTCCGTCTGCTGAAGGGCTTACGGAAATTTCATGAACACCGGGGATTTTTGTCGCGATTTGTTCCAGAATGCGTTGGAATTTCTCCGGGTGTTCCCGTTGCATATACTGCACCACATTGCCCAGATTTTCGCCTCGAACATTCAAGTGTTTGTGCGGACCGGCCATTGGTAAGCTTCGGGCTGCGTCCGGTGTGAAATAGGACAAATACCAACTGCGAATAAAATCTTTGAACCGGACAATCCTGGGATGATCTTTTAAGGCGCCGTAAGTGGCGATGCCTAATTGGCGGGAATCGGTTAAACGAACTTCCACTCGATTCAATTCTTCGTCCCCTTCAAGGCTCTCGTCGCCAATCCAAGCATGACCGGTTCCATTTTCTAGATGAAGGAAAGAGAGCGGTTTTCCAATTTTTTTATTTTTTCGACGCTGCCTCAACCGTTCCGATTTAACATAAAGTCTGCCGCTTTTATCTTTTGAAACGGTTAATTCATAGGTAATCGGTCTGTCTTTGGTGCTCTCTCGATAATAAAATTCAAAATAAATATCAGTGTCTCCGTTGCCGGAAACCAGGCGCTTGAAACCGCCTCTCATTTTTAAATCGCATGCCTCTTCTACTCCGACTGAAAGGCAGTCGGCAAGATAGCCGAAGGCATCAAAAAGAGTGCTTTTGCCGGAACCGTTCTTACCGATTACTGCGGTAAGGGGAGTCAGCGGTTCCATCTTCTGTGTGTTCCACAGTTTCCCCAATGTGATGTCTTTAAGAACGTTGTAACCCCTTGATCCTGATCCCTTCTATCCTGGGCATGCAGTGCCTCCTATCATTGTACTGATTATGTTAAATATTAGCATGTGTATAAAAACTAATGATAGTAAATATTTGCATTAATTTCAATAGCGTTTTGGAAAAAAGGTTTTACAGTGAAAATTTTCACGCACCGCAAGAAGGAAAGAAGGGGGTTGGCCGGGGCGCAAATTTTGCATTAACGCCCCGGCGGATCAATTTAATGAAGTAGTTCTTTTAAAACTTAAAGCGGCTTAACTAATTTTGGCCAGGATGTCGGAACGAGTAATCAACAAGTGCTTCACGCCTTCAATCTTGATTTCTTCACCGGCATATTTGCCGAACAATACTTTGTCGTCAACTTTGATTACTTCTTTGAGTTCTTCGTCGGTACCCACTGCGATTACGACGCCCATGCTGGGTTTCTCTTTCGCTGTATCGGGAATGATGATGGATCCTACCCGTTCTTCGAGATCCTCTGGTTTTACTAATACTCTGTCATCTAACGGTTGTACTTTCATGTTTATTCTCCTTATGAACTATTCAACTTAGGTGGTTCAAGTACTTATTTTTACCATATTTCCTCCTTTTTGTCAAAAGGGGGTTGACCTTAAAGTTTAAACTGATACAATATCTACTTGAACCTGAAAAAAAATAACACATAAATTTAATATAAAAGAGGTGACAAATGACCGAGTATAGTTCGGAAAAATTAATGGATATGGAACACACCTATGGTGCCCATAACTATCACCCGTTGGAAGTCGTCATTTCCAAAGCGGAAGGTATCTGGGTTGAAGACCCCGAAGGCAAACGTTATATCGACATGCTTTCCGCATATTCTGCTGTGAACCAGGGCCACCGGCACCCCGCCGTGATCAAAGCCCTTAAGGACCAGGCTGATCTTTTGACGCTTACTTCCCGGGCGTTTTTTAATGACAAATGGCCCATTTTTGCCAAGAAGCTGGCTGAACTGGTAGGCAAAGAAATGGTGCTGCCCATGAATACCGGTGCCGAAGCGGTGGAAACTGCTCTCAAAACCATGAGGAAATGGGGCTATACGGTTAAAGGCGTTGAACAAGATAAGGCCGAAATTATTGTTTTTGAAGATAATTTTCACGGTAGAACCACCACCATCGTTTCTTTCTCCAACGACCCCGTGGCACACGACAATTACGGTCCCTATACTCCGGGTTTCAAGATGGTTCCCTACAACGACCTGGAAGCTGTGAAAAAAGCGGTTAATAATAATACTGTGGGCATCCTGGTGGAACCTATTCAGGGCGAAGCCGGCGTGGTTGTACCGGATGACGGGTTCCTCAAAGGATTGAGTGAGATCTGTAAAGACAACAATGTCCTGCTTGCGATGGACGAAGTACAGACCGGATTTTGCCGTACTGGTAAAATGTTTGCATTTATGCACGAAGGCATTAACCCTGATATTATTATTATGGGTAAAGCGTTGGGCGGCGGAGTTTTTCCCGTCAGCGCCGTAGCTGCGGACAAATCCATACTGGGCGTGTTCAAGCCGGGTAGTCACGGTTCCACTTTCGGCGGTAACCCGTTGGGTTGTGCTGTTGCTATCGCTGCTATCGACGTGCTGCTGGACGAAAAATTGGAAGAGCGTTCCAGGGACCTGGGCAACTATTTTATGGAACAATTGCGGGCCATGAATTCCGATAAAGTTGAACTGGTTCGTGGTAAAGGTCTATTGATCGGACTGGTGCTCAAAAAGTCCGCCGGCAAGGCAAGACAGTATACCACCAAACTGAAGGAAAGCGGCCTACTTTGTAAAGAAACCCACGATTGGATCATCCGCTTCGCACCACCGCTGGTGATTACCAAAGAAGATATCGATTTCGCTATGGGCAAGATCAGAGAAGTGCTTGCTTAAGCGGATAGATCATTTATATAATTTCGAAAATTATCTAATTCGATGACGACGGGAAACGGACCGGGGTTTTTATGATTATTATCAGAACGGATGCTTCGCAAACAACCGGCTTCGGCCACATTAAACGGTGCGCCTACCTAGCTTCCTTGCTCAAAAGCAAGAGCAAAGTACTGTTCTGTATTACCAAAGAAAAAACCGTGGTCCGTTTCCTTGAGGAAAAAGGGTTTGCCTATTGCACGCCGGATCGGGCGGACCTGTTGGCTGCGCCGGAAGTTCGGAGTATTCTGTTCGACCTGCGCACCTTCAGCAATGACGATATAAAAATGATTCAGCAGGCCCGTGTTCAGGGCAAAAAATCCGTACAGATCACGGACCTTGGATTGAGTCAACAGGATACCGATTACACCATTGACGCCTCTATCGAAAAATTGTTTCCCTACGAGCCGGCGAAGCCGGAGTGCGACGGTCCCGATTACAGCATGTTGCACCACAAGTTTCGTCATTTCAACAAAGCCCCCCGCAAGTATCGGCGCAATATCCGGAATGTTTTCATTTGTTTCGGCGGAGCGGCAAGTTACCAGCATTTAAGACAGGCAACGGATCTATTGAGCCGGCGTCGCGTGAACATAAAAATCGCGCCCGGTTATTATTTAAAACGGTCGTCCATCAAGACCTTGCGGCGAATATATCCGGGCACGCGGTTTGTCGGCGACACCGATAACTTGGCCCGTTCTTTTTTTGAAGCGGACGTCGCCCTTATTTCACCCGGCACAGCCGCTTATGAAGCCGCAGCCGTAGGCACGCCGGCCTTGTATCTTCACTACCACAAAGAGCAACAAGCCATCGCTCAGGCCTTTCAAAATAAAGGCGTCGGTTTAGAAATCGGGAATATTGACGATCTATTAAAAGACGGCAAAGAAATGATCGGCAACCTGGATTCACTGACCTTCGAAAAGCGCTTGGAAATGGGCGTAAATGCTCGTCAATTAGTGGATGCCATAGGTGTTTACCGACTCATCCGTTTTTTTGAAGAAAAAGAAATCATTTGAACTGATTGGAGGGTGATACGATGAAACCGGTCAACGTTTTGATCACTGCCGCTTCACGAAGGGTGGCGTTGATCAGGAATTTCAGGCTGGCTCTGGAAGAAATGGGCGGCAATGTAATTACCGTGGATAACGACATTTATTCACCGGCACTTTTTTTTTCCCATCGGCACTACAAAGTCCCGCTGGTAATGGACCCCGAATACTTGCCCACATTGCGCGATGTTATCGAAAAAGAAGAGATCGCCCTGATTATTCCCACCATCGACCAGGAACTGATGTTGTGGGCGGAAAACAAAGCGGCATTCCTGCAACACGGCGTGCGGGTATCCATTTCAGATCCGGCGACAGTACTGGCCTGCAACGACAAATGGGAAACCTTTAAATTTTTCAAGCAACATAAAATCCCCTTTCCCCGCACGTACCTGCCGGAAGATCTCACGTACCGCATGACTTATCCCTTATTCATCAAACCCCGCGGCGGTCGAGGTAGTGTGCATGCGTATCTGGTGAAGAATAAAAAAGAACTGGATTTTTTTACCGACTACGTTCAGGACCCACTGGTGCAGGATTACGTCCAAGGGCGAGAGTTTACCCTGGACGTTTTTTTCTCACAGCAAGGTACATTGATCAGTTACGTCCCCCGTTACCGGTTGGTAATCCGTTCCGGGGTATCGGACCGAGGGCGGACCTTTTACAATAAAGAACTGGTAAAGTGGCTCAAGAAGATCGGGTCGTTGCTGAAATTCGAAGGAGCCGTCAATATACAAGGAAAAGTGTGTCGCGACAGCATTCAATTCTTTGAAATCAATCCGCGTTTTTCCGGCGGGATTCAGCTTTCAACCGCAGCAGGTCCCAATTTCGCCGATTTTCTGGTTCAGGAGAGCCGGGGGGAAACATTAAAGCCCATCCTGGGCGACTACAACAAAAATCTCCTCATGACCAGCTTTGAAGACAGCCTGTTCCTGGATTCACACCGCAATGTTTCGTTTTTCTACAGCAACCCTTCGGACATCATTCCCACCAAAAACAAGACCAAACTTTAAGAATAAATGGAGCGCAATTGCGCCGGCGCTTTAGTTCACGGTGGTTTCTCCGATATATATAGAGGTGGATACTAATATGAAACGATTGACAATAGTGTTTATTTCGGTTTTGATTATTGCATTGTTCAGCGTCGGCTGCGAGACGATGAGACCGCTTCGGGGCAATACCTACGATGACATTCGCATCAAGGAATTGGCTGATATGTTGAACGATTCCCTACGCCGACCGGCTTTGAAAAACAAAGAGATCGGCATTCTTACTTTCGTCAACCTCAACGACCTGACGGAAGCGGAACCTATCGGCAGACATGTGCAGGAACGGCTTTCTCATGCTCTTTTCGGACTGGGGTTCCGGATAGTTGAAATTCGCATGGCTCCGGACATCCGCTTCCAACCTCTGACAGGTGAACTGAATCTCTCCCGTTTAAAGGAACAATTAAAACGGACGACTTTTAAGGAAATCCAGTCTCTTGTATTGGGCACTTACCAGGACGCCGGTGATTATATTTACGTGCGTTCCCAGTTGGTGGAATTGGAGTCCAGCTTGATTCGGGCCAGTGGCGAAATTAAAATCAGCAAAGGTGAATATCTGGCGACCTTAATCAAAATCGACAAAAAAAAGAAACCGCTGAACAAACAAGATGTTTACGAACGATTCCCCGTCAAGGCCGCCGATAAATAGACTGGATAATAAAATCCGTGATTATTTCTTGATTATTTCTTGATTTTGGAATAGTATTTTTTAACTTCGCTCACAATCCAGGAATATTTTTCCTGCATAGCATCCAGTAACTTAATATCCACCCCGGCGCCCTTGTTTTTTTCATCCACAGCGTAATCCAGAATACCGTCCGCTTCCGCATCAGTCAGCAAGTACGTATGGTCGCGCGGAGTTTTCATCCGAACCGAAATAGAATTTTCCGGTAAGTCCGCCATCACTTTTTCGATACGATCGTCACGGTCTTTCGCACGTTTGGATGTTCCGAATGTAATGGTAATGAAATGATTCTTTTCGTTCATATTGAAACTGTAGCTGTCATAGAACCAATCGGGGTCCAATGCACCACTGGTACCGCCATTGGTTAACTGGTGATATTTTTCAAAGGACATATATTTCTTTTTAAAGACACCGTACTCTTTGATCACCTTGATCACTTTGAACATGTTGGCATCTTTGGCCACCGGTTTACGTAAATCTTCAACCGCCGGCGGCGTTTGGATCTGTGTAATTTCCGGTTCGGTTTTAGGAGCAGGGGACGAAGAGGGGCCGCAAGCAACCACGAATAAAAATGATATAAAAATGATTAAAGCTGTTAGTACTCTTTTCATAGATTTCACGGGTTACTCCTTGTTATAATCAGCGAAAGGCGTTCCAATTGCCGGTCAAGTTTTCACCCTGCCAGGCACCGGCCATCGTAGGAATACTTCCGGTAAAAATATAATTTTGCCAATCGGAATAGGAAATAGTCAGCACGGAGCCGTTGACGTTCCAGGTACCCGAATAAATTTTACCGTCTTCCCGTTCGTCGGTAAATGTGCCGGCCAATTGGTCTTCACCGGCGAAGGTGATCTGGTAACTAAAATCATCTTTCGTCGAGCCGGAGGGCTGTTTAAAATTCATGGTCCAGGTGCCGCGAACATCGAAGATTTTAACATGAACATCCAGATTGTTGTACATGGTAAAAGTACCTTCGGTCTCCCAGCGACTGCCGTTGACCAGAACTTCCACCGTCAGGTCCGCGTTGGTGGGTTCGTATTTGTATTCAACAGCCGTTAATTCCTGGTACGTATAAGAACCTGCGGCAGGCGTACCATCTACGCCTTCGGACACGCTCACCACCATGCTGAAATCGGGGGTGCCGAATTTTTTACAACTGCCGACTGTAAAAGCCATTAAAACACTTAGTAAGACTATTCCACATATGTAG
>Ga0210347_1064776_pt1 | contig 10259 bp, 7 predicted proteins | sample S456metaT_FD_159705 | JGI IMG/M metagenome (GOLD analysis project Ga0210347, IMG submission 159705) | Metatranscriptome of estuarine sediment microbial communities from the Columbia River estuary, Washington, United States - S.456... | ecosystem: Environmental > Aquatic > Marine > Intertidal zone...
GCAAAGATTAAGGGACAGGCAAGAGGCAGGCAGGCAAGAGGCAGGCAAGAGGCAAGAATGCGGCAAGAATGCAAAGATTAAGGGACAGGCAAGAAAGATTCTTTTTGAACGCTTCTTGCCATGGCTTCGAAATTGATGATCATGGATTCTCGGGGACCTAATAGTGTGGGTCGATCGAATTCACGGTTCAACAGGGCTTCGCCGATGTCGCTTACTTCCAGGCCTTCTTTGAGCATGTGGATGATTTTGTCTCTGATTTCATGGGTGCGGTCAAGTGCTTCGTCCATGTGCTTGCGAACTCGTTCCCTGCCTTTGATTACCATGTTATGGGGAAAACAAACGACTTCGGCTTCTAAGGCGATTAGTTTTTGGATGGAATTTTCGTAGGCGGTGTAACTGGACAGGAAAATCGGTTTGATGCGACCGTCTCGCTCCCGTACGCCGGTTGCGTCGCCGATGAATATTGTGCGGGAGGGATATAACATGTAAGTGATGGAACATTTGGTGTGGCCGGGTGTTTCGATGACTTCGATGTAACTGTTTTTGCTTACTGGGAGGGTGTCCCATTCTTTTAGCGGAGACATATGCTTGAGTTTTTTGACGGTTACGCCGGAGGTGTCGTTTACCATTTGTTGGTAGTTTTGGTTAAGTTTACCTATGAAAGCTACTGCGCTGTCTTTTTGAAGTACTTCGACGGCTCGGGTGGATGCGTAGACGTCGAATTCAAAATTTTCTTGTAAATAGGACGCTGCGCCGACGTGGTCCCAGTGGGAATGGGTAAGTAGTAAGGTATCGATGGTTTCGTTTTTTGCGCCGATAGAATCCAGTACGGTACGAATTTTTTCAGCGAAGCCGGTTGCACGGGCTGCGGTACCGGTGTCTACGAGGAAATTCTTTTCGCCTCTAATGATATAAACAGGAAAGGTGCTGTCGTATAAGACGATGACTTGATCATTTATAAAATCGAAAACGCGTGGTTTCATTTTGCCTCCGGCGGCCTACAGAACCCCTTTTAACCCTTCAAATATTCTTAAACCATATAAACGTTTTACAGGGGGGCCAGGGGGGCGGTTTTTCAAAATAGCCCCCTAGCTGCCGGAGGCATTATAACATATCTTTCATATTTTTTGTTTCTTCATCTCCTTAAAAACTGTTTCTGCTCGTATCGGCAACGTTTTTATGCGCACTCCCACTGCATCATGCACGGCATTGGCGATGGAACCCATTACCGGCAAGATCGTTCCTTCTCCAACTTCCTTGGCTCCGAAAGGTCCGCCCGGGTCCTCTACCGGCACGGTGTAACAATGTATCTCCGGTGCATCGGCGATGGTGGGCAATAGATAATCATGGAAATTGGGGTTGCGCAACACGCCGTTGTGCTGCACGATTTCCTCCATTAATGTCTCTCCCATGCCCATTACCAGCGCACCTTCTACTTGTCCGTGGAAGGTTACCGGATTAATAACCGTGCCGGAATCATGAACGGCATGAAACCGCAGGACCTTGACTTTCCCGGTTCCCGTATCTACTTCCACTTCGGCTGCCACGGCGCAAAAACTATATGCCGGCGATGTGCCTACGGACGCGCCTTTATGTTCACCACCTAGTTTCTGTGTTGAATAACTACCGGTGGCACTCATGGGACCGTTTTTTATGCGGTAGGCGACGGCGGCTTCATGAAAGGGACGAACGGTTACGCCGTCGCTGATGGTACTATCGCGGAATACCAATTTTCCGGCCGGTTCTCCGTAATCTTGGTTCCAGGATTGTTTAAAAATTTCTTTGAGTCGGGTTGCTGCATCCAATGCTGCATTGCCGGCCATGTAGGTTACGCGGGATGCGTAGGCGCCTAAATCTTTGGGTGTTACTGCTGAATCGGACGATATGATGGATACGTCGTCGTAAACTAAACCCAATGCTTCGGCTACTATCTGGCACAGTATGGTATCCGAACCTTGTCCGATCTCCGGCGCGCCGGTATAGACTACAACTCGCTTGCCGTCGTCCATGATGCGTATGGTAACTGCGGAATGCGGCAGGTCTCCACGCACGATGGGGTCTCCGGCTCCGGAGATGAAACATCCTAATCCTAATCCGATGCCTTTGCCGTAGGCTTGTTTCCCGGCTTTTTCGTTGAATCCGGAAACGGCGATTACTTTCTCTAAACACTCTTTGATGCCGCAACTGGTGATTCTCAGATTGTTTACGGTTATATGACCGGGCCCCATCAGATTGATGCGTCGAATGGTGCCGGGATCAATGCCTAGATCTTCTGCTGCCAGGTCTAGGTGAGATTCAAACGCAAAGCGCGGATAAGGTGTTCCATTGCCTCGCTGGGCTCCGCAGGCGGGTAGGTTGGTGACCATTCGTTTGGCATTAAAACGGAAATTGGGCAACATATATGGTGTGGTCAACAGGGAACCGGAATAATATGTGGTGATAATGCCGAAACTGGTATAAGCGCCGCCGTCCAAGGTTACTTCTTCATGGGTGCCCTGCAATTTGCCGTCTTTTGCAAAAGCGGATTTCAATTTGATTTCCTGGCCGTGGCGACCGCGGCCCTGCAAAAAAACTTGCTTGCGGTCATAATACATCATCACTGGTCGCTTCAATTTCTGTGTCGCAATTACTGAGAGGAAATCCAGTTTGGTTGCTTCTGCCTTCCCGCCGAAACCGCCGCCCATGGCCGGCTTGATCACTCGTAATTTACTCATGGGAATACCTAATCCCCGAGCTGTATTGTAGTGGGTATAATGCGGCGTTTGGGAGGCGGTCCACAGGTTGATCATGTCTCCCTGCGCCATGGCCAATGATGCATGGGGTTCCAGGAAAGCTTGATGGGTACGGTGTCCGGTGAAGGTGTCTTCACGGACATAATGTGCGTCTTTAAACGCTTCGTCCACGTTGCCGAAGTCGTGATCTATTCTGGTATTGACATTCTTTTTATAACGTTCATGAATCAGCGGTGCATCATCCTGCGCTGCTTCCGCCGGTGTGAACACAGCGGGCAACGGTTCATAGTCCACGGTTACCGCCATCGCCGCCAGTTCTGCCAGACGGCGGTTGACGGCAAATACTGCGGCTACCGGTTCGCCTACATGTCGCACGATATTCTTGGGTAAGATGGTTTCATCGTAACGGGCCGGGCTTACTCCGTATAATGTGTCCGGTACGTCCTCCGGTTTTAATACCAACAACACGCCTTCCATTTGCAGGGCTTTTTCGGCATGAACGGCCAGAATCCGTGCATGGGCGTGAGAACTTTCCACCAACGCTCCGTAAACCATGCCGGGAAAATACATGTCGGCGGTAAACTGTGCGCTGCCTGTGATCTTGTCGCGGATATCCTTCCGCACAACCGGTTTGCCCACAACTGTGTATTTTGAAGCTTCAGCTTCGGACAATGCCGGGTCCGGTTCTCCTTTCAGGGCCCGAACGATCCGGGAATAACCGGTACAGCGGCACAGGTTGCCGGACAACGCATTGGCGATTTCTTTGTCTGTGGGTATGTCGGTCTCTTCCAACAATTTTACTGAAGAGGCAATGGTTCCGGGAGCACAGAATCCGCATTGAAAGGATCCATGTTTAATAAATTCCTCCTGAATCGGATGCTGAATACCTTCAATGGTTCGAATCAGAGAACCGTCGGCTTCTACTGCAAGCACTAGGCACGCATTCACCGGTTCGCCGTTCATCAGCACTGTACAAGCCCCGCAGTCGCCGGTATCGCACCCTCGTTTGGTGCCTGTCAGATGAAGTCGGTCCCGCAACGTATCCAGCAATGTTTCATTGGCGTCTACAAACAGGCGGTGCGGCGTATCGTTGATGGTTAAACATACTTCATGCATGATGCACCTCCGCGGAACTTTCAGCAACGTCTGCTGCATTGGTTCCATCGGCAGCATTGGTTGCACTGGCGATGCACCACCGTTCAAAGGCCAGGGTCAACGCTCGAATTGTTCCCTCGCGGGCCAGATGCAAGCGGTAATCCAACGACCCTCGAATATCCGAAATTGGAGACAATGCTTTCACTACTTCATCTGCGGCTGCGGCCCAGGTTTCGCTGTTGGGTTCCTTGCCTAGGGCAACGTCCGTCGCACCGGGTACCAGCAATGGAATGGGCGATGCGGCTGTGGAGGATACGATCAATTGTGAAATTTTTCCTTTGGTCACGGTCATTGAACAGGCGATGCCCACGATGGAAATATTGGCTGCTTCACGCACTCCGAATTTGATATAGGCACTGCCGGGATTGTATCGTTTGCAGGTGACGGAGGTCAACAACTGATCTGCTTGACGCAAGGTGCGCCTGGGTCCGGTGAAAAATTCACTTATTGCCGTTTGTTGCTCACCGCGTTTATTTTTCAACACTACTGTCGCCTCATTGACCAGCAACACCGGCGGAAAATCGGCACAAGCGGCGGCGGTACACAGGTTCCCGCCGATGGTGGCACGGTTGCGAATCTGACGGGTCGCCATGTGGGTTATTAAGTCGGCAAATGCCGGATTGTCCGCAGCTAATCCGTTGCGTTCGATCTCTCCTACTGTAGATCCGGCCCCGATGGTCAGTGTCTCTGCGTCTCGCGTAATTCCTTTTAATTGCGAAATTCTTTTCAAGGAAACCAGGCCTGCCGGCGACAAACGGCCCTCTTTCATCATTACCAACAAATCGGTCCCGCCGGATAGAGGCAACCGTTCTTCAGACGTCTCGACCAGCAGGTCAAGTGCTTCTTCCAGGCTGGTGGGGGCGTAATAGTGATAGGGCGGGATAACCATCAGCTTGTCACCATCAAATTGCGAATTACCGGCTTGCCTTCTCTTAAATCATCGAAACCTCGGTTGATGTCGTCAATGGAATAGCGGTTGCTGATCAAGGGATCCAACACGACTCGTCCTTGTTCCACTAGATTGACGATGGCATGATAATCTACCGGACGGCAACCTAGAGAGCCGCGAATCTCCATTTCACGAAACATAATCCGCGCGGCCGGCAAGGATACGTCATGGGCACTGTACCCGACCATCACAAACCGTCCGCCGGTTTTCAGCACCGACATGGCGGTAATCATAACTTCAGGAATGCCGATGACTTCAAACGCTACATCGCAGCCGCCGCCGGTTGCGTTACGAATAGCTTTGGGCAGTTTATCCATTTTAGCGTTGAAAACCAAATGAGCCCCCAGTTTTTTCGCTGTTTCCAGTTTCTCGTCGCTCAAGTCCACTGCAATTACTTTCGCCCCGGCCAACGCGGCGAATTGTACTACATTGATACCGACTCCGCCGCAACCGAAAACGGCGACTACCTGTCCGGGTTTGATTTCACCACGATTCACTACGGCATGATACGGCGTAGACAATGCATCGGCAATTATGGAACAGTTTTCCAGATTGAGCTGCTTGGGCACTGGAATCAAATCCTTGGCCGGCACAACGATGTATTCTGCATAACCGCCGTTAATGTGGTTACCCACCATGATCATATGATTGCAAATATTCTCCCGACCGCGGCGGCAATTTTCACAACTCCCGCAGGTTAATACGGCGGGGATAATCACATGGTCGCCTAGTTCGCATCCGTTGACACCTTCACCTAAAATGTCCACGGTGCCGCTGATCTCGTGTCCGGGAATCATCGGCGGTTCCTTAAATGTCGGCACGCCGTGGTCCAGGTAATGCAAATCCGTGTGACATATGCCGCAAGCAGCTACTTTGACACGGACCTCCCCTGCTCCGGGCTCGGGCGTGGGGACTTCTTCGATGCGTAATTTCTTGTCGTCTTTGTAATATAAGGCAGCTTTCATGAAACCTCCTGTGTGGTTGGTCTTTTTATTTTTATTATTTTGTTCTCGCGCTCTATGGTCTCTGTTTCTTTTGTTTTCTCAGTTTTTTTTATTTTCTCTATTTTCTTTATGTTCTTTGCCGGCCCTTGATGTTCACGCTGATGGAGGTAAGTAAACACTGCTTCCATGGCCCCGCCGGCGATGGCGTTGGCTTTGTCGGAAATGGTGAAACAGGCGGTATAATTCATACGGGGATCAATGTCGCCGACTTTCTGACCGGGATGTACAAGAAAGCCCGGAAAAAGAATCCCACGCACCATGCCGTCAATAGCGGCAATGATCGTCGTGTTGTCAACCCGTGCGGCAATTTCCCCGGCCCGAATGGAAGCACCGATCTCCACCACCGGCTGGAATACTCCGGATATCGGTGCTCGTAATATGCGCTGCTGCGAATATCCCATGACTGTTGCCGGCTCCCGTGTGTTGGCTGCGGCCCGTCCGCTCCATATGACCCGTCCTAATGAATGGCCGCGATTGGTCTCAACAATGGCGTGACAATTGACCCCGGTTTCATAATCAGGACCGATTCCCAATACGAACCGGCCGCTTTCAAGCGGTATTGCTTCGGCTTCCTTTTTCCGCATCCGCGCGTCTATTACGATGTCGGGTTTCCAACTGCGTTCTAATCGGCACTCCGGGTCTGCGATTACCGGTATGAAATCCCTACGGCGTCGGGGAAGTTCAGGACTGCGGACCGCCCGCACGCCTTCGATCTCGATTTCCCCGTTGTAAAGGGCTGTGGAATAGGAAACGGCGTGCCGCACCGCTCGGGGACCGGGTAATTCCAGAATAACGGTGTTCAAGCCGCAAAGATACAACCTGCGGGCTATTGCGGAGGCTATGTCGCCGCCTCCTCGCATGAGGACTTTGATTGTAGATTTTTTCATCCTTTTTTATTTTACCACATCTCTATAAAAAGTTCAGTTTTTTTTTAACAAATTTTGCGATTAATGAGGGCTTCCTATTGTATTCTTTTGGGATTTTCTTTACAATGTTAAATAAGGTTGCCTCCGGCGGCCAATGGGAGCCCGTCACGGATGGGAGCCCGTCACGGACGGGAAGCTCCCCCCGGACCCCCGGTTAACCCTTCGGGTAATTTTTTGGGGTGAAGGTTTTTTTATTTGGTGTTTTTATGAGTGTTTTTAATTAAATGGATAGAAGGAGGAAGTATACAATGGCATTAGATTGGTTGATTAGGGATAATGAAATTAAGGACCACCAGATTTTCGGCGACGAACATTTCGGCACACAAGCCCCTTGTACTCTTTATGAACGGAAACCACTAAAGAACCCCCAAACCGGGGAAACTGTGGACGGGCTTTATACTGCCTGGATTACCTTGAACAACCCGGCTCAATTGAATTCCTATACTACTGAAATGGTAAAGGGAGTCATCGCCGGCATGCACCGCGCATCAATGGAACGGGACGTCCAGGTGATCGTCTTCACTGCCGCGGGTGACCGCGCTTTTTGTACCGGCGGCAATACGAAGGAATATGCGGAATACTATTCCCGCAGACCTCTGGAATATACCCAGTATATGGATCTCTTCATTGCGATGGTAGACGGTATTCTTAAGGCCCGCAAACCGGTGATCTGCCGCTGCAACGGCATGCGTATCGCCGGCGGTCAGGAAATCGGTCAGGCTGCCGATTTTACCGTGGCTGCCGATACTGCTTCCTTCGGCCAAGCCGGCACAAGACACGGCTCCTCGCCTACGGGCGGCTCTACGGATTTTCTACCTTGGAACCTCAGTATGGAACAAGCGATGTGGCAAGCTACTGCCAACGAAATGTGGAGCGCGGCGAAAATGGAACGTATGGGGCTGATTACTAAAGCGATTCCTATTAAAAAAAATCCCGCCGGGGAATGGACCCGCGACCCGCGTGTCATTACGGATCGCTATGTCGATAACGGTGATCTTGTCTACGGTGAATTTAAAACCGGCGACCTATTCAATCAGGCAAAGAATGAACTGAAAAATTTGACTACCGATTGGCAACAACTGGACGCCTTCATCGACAAAATGGCCTGGACTCTGACCAATACCACGATGCTCTGCCTTATGAATACGATCGAAAGCATCCGCGTCAAAAAACGCCACTACTGGGACATGCTCAAGGGCAGCCAAATTTATTGGCTGGGCGCGAATATGAACGGCGAAGGTCATATCGGCTTCAACGCCTTCAATACGAAAAACATCACGGGTCAAAACACTATCGATTTTATTAAATACCGCCAACTGCTGGCTCAAGGAAAAACTTTCGACGATGAACTGATCGAAGCGGTTATGGGTAAACCTATTGAGAAATAATCAGTCATTTTTATTTTTGTGTGAGATATCCGTTTACAGGATATATTTAGTTACCGAAAAATAAAAACTTGGAGGATACAATGAGTAAGTTAAATAAAGTTAAAGTATTTGGCACGTTGGTATTAGGACTGACCCTGGGTTTATCGAGCCTTGCATTACATTTGGACGCAGATCAACAAAAAGCCCGCGTTACTCCGCAAAAGAAACCGCAGGTAATTAGAAACAAACAAGTCGTGGTGGCAGCACTTAAACCGGATCTGCTGGTCAAATCCGCAGCCGCTCTTGAAACCAATGTATACAAATTAAAAGTAACTATCCGCAACAAAGGCATGAAAGCTTCCGGAGCCTGCATTCTGCGGGTGGAAGACAAAACCAACCAGAGCAACATCCAGAAAAAAGACATCGCTTTCGCGGCTCTGCCCGGAACCGGCGTGGTGAGTCAGCAAAATGCATCGTCCAATGAACGGACTGTTATTGTAACGCTGCCTTTCACTGTTTACGGAAACAAATTCATCGTCGTCACCATTGATGCTTTAAACGTAATTAATGAAATGGACGAAAAAAACAACACTTTTATGTACGACACACTGATCAAATAAGATCATTCAAATAAGCTTCGGTTCACCGAGGCAAAAAAAGGGGCAGGCACCTATGTTGCTTGCCCCTTTTTTTTGTCGACGGAAAACAAATTTTCATCGTCTGGGTGTGACGGAAATTACCGACCTCTATTTTCCAAAACAATTCGAAACCAGGCTGTGCCGGATAATTTCCCTCCCTTTACCATTACCAGGGTTTCCCGTCCGATCGGCAACGGCTGCAATTCTTGACCGTCGGCCAATACCCGTTTTCTTAAAGCGTTTATTAATTCTTGCTGTTGCGGCGTTGTCGTTTCAAAACAATTCCAGTTACCATTGCGTAATTTTTTAAATGTCTCTAATTCCGTAATGGGGTGCTTGGACAGTACAAATAAAATATTTTCCTTGCCGGCCTTCCCGGTGAACGGATAGACGCAGCTTTTTAAAAGCGCTCCGGCTTTCATCCGGTAATCGAGACTCTCAGCGGGGAAAAACAGGTATGCCCGGTCTGCCGTTTCATACAGCACTGTTATATAACCATCAACATTACCGGTCCACTGAAGAGAAAATTTATCCCCGTCCTGAAACATTGCAGCGGGTGATACATAGGTCGCTTGTTTGAAATCTCTTGCCGAACGTATCGTCACCACACAGGCATCGGTTCCCAATTGCGTGAGCGCCGGTCCACAAAGGCGGTGGTTAAAATGATCAATACTCTTTCCCAACAAGACGTTTTGCAACCGGACGTCCTTTTTAACTCCGGCATAAGCCAGGAGACGGTAAGACAACCAATATAGATCAATCCGTTCAGGATACAAATCACTGAGGTACTGCGCATATGCTGCCTGCATGAGCACTCTTTGTTCCGGGTCGCCGGTTTGCTTGTCGATGGTTTTAAACACCTCGATGAGATGATCTTCATCGCGCTTCTCCAATAAACGCACCAGACTGCGCTGCTCCGGCTCATTTTCGTCCCATATCTCCAGGCAATAGGTTTGACCCCGTAATAGTTTCAATTTATGCGGCGTGACGTCGGCTAAATTTACGACCACCTTATTAAAGACCTCTTTGCCTGCAAGGGTTTTGATTATTATGGTTTTGCCTTTTACCGTCGGGTCCGAGAAAATCGGTCGGTGCTGCAACAGGGCGGCATGAGCCGTCAGGAACCCACCGTCGTCGAGACCGATATCTTTGCTGACTCCTGAAAGATGTTTGTACTGAACGGTCACTATCTTCACGTACTCTGAAAATTTCTCAAACAAATCTTTTTGGTTGTTGGGCGGCTTAAAGCTGATCTTTATCATCTGAGCAGTCAATTTTTCCTTGCCGGCATAGGGTAAAAACCGCAATTCCAATCCGTCAATGCCGACGGCTTTTTCCACGCGGTCGCCGGGGAACAGAGGCATGTTGAAGGTCGCGTCTTGCCATTTATCCCCGGGTTCAGCGGCAACCGATACACGACAACCCTTTTCACCGCTGACAATCCAAGCCACTGCTTTTTTCGCCTGCAACGAAAAGGGAATGACCAAC
>Ga0210347_1046103_pt1 | contig 10247 bp, 9 predicted proteins | sample S456metaT_FD_159705 | JGI IMG/M metagenome (GOLD analysis project Ga0210347, IMG submission 159705) | Metatranscriptome of estuarine sediment microbial communities from the Columbia River estuary, Washington, United States - S.456... | ecosystem: Environmental > Aquatic > Marine > Intertidal zone...
GAGGGCTTAAATCAAAACTTTTGCACTGCGTTTTGGTTTTTTTTTCTTGACTTTCATTTGGCTGCGTTATATTATATCCTAACGAGGTGTGACAAGAACCATGAATACGATTGATTATAAAATTCCGAAGATTGAGGTCAAAGTTGAAATTTTGATCGATCACGGGCAAGCCAAATTGCCTGAGGCGTATCTGCTCTTCCTGAATGAGTTTTCACGGTACAGAAAGGGACAGGAGACGGTGTTCGAATTTTTGAACAAAAAGAAGAAATTTATCCCTTTGAAATATTCCGGCACCAACGAGTTTTTGGTTATGAATCTGGATGAAATTATTTTTGTTCGTGAAACTTCTTTGATGGAAGTCGAGGCGGATCAGAAAGTCATTTTGTTTTTAAAAAACCATGTTCAATTGGAAGTGGATCACTTCAACCCTCTGCCGGATTCCCATTCTCGGATTCTGGATTATTTGAACCAAGAGAGTCAGTTTATCCTGTTTGCCCACAATGGGCATAAATTGTTTGTAAACAAGCATAAAATCATAACATTAAAAGAACAAAAGGAAAAATGAGTAACATAGAAAAATTATTGGACCATTTGCTGAAGCTTGAAGGGGATTGTTTGGTGATCAGCACCAAAGAGCCGATATTTGTTTTGAAGGGCAACCAAAAGAGTGTGTTGATCCCGAAGGTATTGAGCGAGAAGGAATTCAGTTTCATCGAAGCGGAATACGCCAACATCTTTAAGAGCAGTCCTGTGTTTCCCTTTCAGGGGCGCGACATCAGTACCCTTCGTGAAGGATATTATCGTGAATTCCGTTTCGTCGCAGCGGCAGCACCGAAGCAACCGCAGTTGGCGACTGTTCCGGCATCACCGGAGCCGATTACCGCGGCTCCGACACCTACGGAGCCGATTACTCCTGCTCCGACTGCAACGGTTCAGTCCGCCCAACCGGATGCCGCGAAGGATGCCGGTGGGTTGGATCTGGATCAATTGTTGTATTTGATGATTGAAAAGGGTGCTTCGGATCTTCATCTTTCCTGTAATTGCCGGCCTATGATGCGTATTGACGGAGATATGGTCTTATGTGAAGAATTAGAGGTTACAACCGACGAAGGGATTTTGTCCCAATTCAGACGTATTGCTTCGCAACGCAATATCGACGAGTATGCTGAAACCAACGATACTGATTTTGCTTATGCTATCGAAGGTCTGGCCCGGTTTAGGGCTAATTTGTTCCGCGATATCAAAGGACCGGGTTTTGTGTTTCGGGTTATTCCTTCAAAGATTCTGACGGTAGAAGATCTTGCGGTGCCTAAAGCTATGGTGGATATGTGTCAGATTCCCAAAGGTCTGATCCTGGTTACCGGTCCGACGGGCAGCGGCAAATCCACTACGTTGGCGGCCTTAATTAACGATATCAACGAGAAACAGAAAAAGCATATTATTACCATCGAAGATCCGGTGGAGTTTGTGCATCCTAATAAATTGTCGCTGGTCAACCAACGGGAGATCGGTACTCATACGCTCTCTTTTAAGCGCTCCCTGCGGGCTGCGTTGCGTGAAGATCCGGATATTATTCTGGTGGGTGAAATGCGTGACCTGGAAACGATTGCCATTGCTATTGAAATGGCGGTTACCGGTCACCTGGTTTTCGGCACTTTGCACACCTCTACGGCCATCGGCACGGTGGATCGAATTATTGATCAGTTTCCCTCAGACCAGCAATCGCAGATTCGCACGATGTTGGCGGACGCATTGATCGGCGTGGTTTCACAAACTTTGTTGAAACGCAAGAAAGGCGGACGAATCGGTGCGTATGAAGTACTGGTGGTGACGCCCGCAGTTTCCAATTTGATCAGAGAGGGCAAGAATTTCCAGATTGCTACGCTGATGCAGACTGGAAAAGGGATCGGTATGCAAATGATCAATTCCCACCTGGCGGAACACGTGGAAAAAGGCTTGGTAAATGCCGCCGAGGCAATTGAAAAAGCTATTGACAAAGAAGCATTGCGTACGCTGCTCAAAGGTAAAGGGCTCCTGCCCAACAATTAATACTTAACAATTAACAAGGAACAATTCACAATTCACAATTAACAATTACCAATCAATCTTCCAGCCGTCAGTGTCGGCTTTCGCGGCTTTTTATTTCAGCGATGATCGCTGCCCCCTCCGGTGATTTCAAAAAAGCAAGAGTCGACGCAGGCAGGTACTTTTCCAGGCAGCCTTTATCCGGTTCAGCAGATTTTAAGGCCTCGCGAACTTTAGATGCGCTGATGAAATTGGCGTCGGCGGTTTTGCGGGGAACCTCAATCAATTCGATTCCCGCCTGGGGCAGGAGTCGTTTCATGGCTTCGTTGTAAGCAGCGGTGGTGCTGCAATAGTTTTCCGTACCGACGTAACGTTTGCTAATGCCCAGTTCCGGTGCAATGTGTTTAATAAAAATAGCCAGGTCCAATTCCGTCTGTTTGCGGGCAATGTGGTCCAATGCTTCGTTTTTCAGAAAATAGGCCGGGAAAGTGGCGCCGGAAACAACGTAATTGCCGCCTTTGACCAACACCACGTTGTTCAGGTGGGCGGTTCCTTGTTGGACCAATAGAAAGCGTTTTTCAAACGGAAAAACGGAACGGTCTTCTTCCACAACCAGCACGTAGACGCAGTCGTTTTCAGCAGCGGCTTTTTCGATCAAATAGAGGTGGCCGTTGGTAAAAGGGTTGCAATTGACCACAACGGCGGCGGCTGTTTCTTTGCCGGTGAGACGTACGCTGTGCAAATAGGCTTTGTAGTTGCGGATGGTATAATAACCTACTTCCAGCAGAGCATATAGCGGTTCCACCCGTGCGATTTCCTCGAAACCGAGGCCCTGGAATTTGATGGAATTCTCCGGCAGAGTAAAGACCAGTACGGTTTTTTCACCCAGGTTGAGCAGGCGGTCGTTGAGATGGGTGACTACCTGGGCAAATGCGGCGGTTTCCCTGAATTGGGGCGCGACGCTGACGTATTTGAGCACGTTCTTTAAATAGGAGCCGGAAGCGATGATCTGGTTGTTGAGGTTGTACAAGATCATGGTGTAATCAACGCCGGACCGATCGTAAACAAAACCGGAGGCGGCTAAAAATTCCGTTATTAATGTGACGTCGTAGGGGTTGTCGGTATCGAGGCCCTGTATTCTGAAATCGGCTGTTTCAAATCCCATTGTATTCCTTTCGGATCCAGTACAACAACAGCGTTACCGCCAATAAATCCGCGGCTCCTCCAGGGGATATTTTTTCGCTGATGCAATAATCGATCAATTGGTTGTATTTTTGTTCCATAAGTTCACCGGATTCGGCTTCCAGGGCTTCACGGGCCATTTGTTTTACTTGTGCCAATCGGTGGGGGCCGCCTCGATAGAGTATTGTGGTATCCTCGCCGGCGCTCATTAAAGCTAGGAGGGTTCTAAGCAAAGGGGTTTTGATATGTTCTTCCCGATGGAGTTGTGTTGTTTCCTGCAACTCTTTTTCCAGTACGGGCAGGCCGTGATTGAATACGGTGGGCAGCCCTTGTTCAACTTCGTAACGGATGCCGCCGCCGGGTTTGAGTCCGTATTTGCGGGCGCAGATTTCGCCGTGGGTGGCACTGTGCGGTAAGGGCTGCTCCAACTCTTTCGTGGTTAAGGGACCGGCATACTCTTTGAGGCGTTGAATGAATTGCCGGGTGTCGAAGCTGCCGGTTTCATTGATAAGTGCGGCTGCGGTAAATAACGTCAGACTGATCAGGAAAATAATGCCTTTCTGGGTATTCACGCCGTCTGTGTCGGCGTACATGCGTTCTTCCATGCGCAAGCCTGTGTTGCGGATGATGGGCAGTGCCCGGGCTGCGTCCCCTTTAAAAAAAATGCCGGCGGCGACTTGATCACGGAAATGGACGGATATGGCGGCACTGGAATTGAGGAAGGTGAAATAATCCATGTCGGTATGGCTGCCGTTGCTCATGCGGTCTACGGCTCCGGGCTTGGGGCTGAGGGAGATTTCGTATAGGACGGCTCGGAGGGCTAATGCGGCTAAGTTGTCTGTTAGGTTGCGTTGTTTATGTGCCGTGATTGTCTGCGCGACGGCTTCGAAGACGGTACTGCGTAATTGCTGGTGACTGTGTCGTTGTAAGCGCATGCATGCCAATGCGGAACTGTCGGGGCAGATGAAACAGGCTTTGGCTTTGCCGGAGGTGACGGGTTCTCCGTCGGGGTTGCAGACGTCTACGTCGATCACGCGGCTCGCAGGGCCGGCGTACTCTGATTCGAATGTTTCACATAGTGTCTTGATTTGTTGTGCTGATAGGGGAGAGCTTACACTTACGATGAAAAAATCTCCGGCATCGTCTTGGCGGGTGACGGCTTCGGTTACGGCAGGTTGTACGCGGTGCGCTTCCAGATATCGCAACAGATCCTTTATTAGGATCTGGAAAAATAGTTCAAGTTGCCGATGGGATTTTGGGAATCCCGGAATGTTTAAGCTCAAGCTGACACTTATTCGTTTCGAAGCGGCGAAGGTCTTTCTTAAATTGCTGCGTTCATCCCTGGCGGCCAGGACGCGGCGCAATAGCTGATTGCTCATGACGGACCGATTCGACTGAAATCTATTTGACCTGCTTGATCAAATCTATTACTGTTCCGTCGCGGTACTGGATCACGCCGACAGTTTTGTCTTGGTAACGGATGGGTTCGGGAGTGCCGGTAATCTGATCGATCTCTTTTTCCAGATCGTTAATATCTTTTACATTCAACCCGGCTTTGCGCAGTCGTTCGTCCAGGCCTTTATGGGCCGGGTTGACGCATATGCCCCGTTCCGTCACGACGACATCTACTGATTCTCCCGGTGTTACCACGTTGAGCACTTTCTTTTTGATAATAGGAATGCGGCCTCGAAACGAGGGGCAAACCACCACCGTCAATTTCGCACCGGAAGCCGTATCGCAGTGGCCGCCGGAGGCGCCGCGAATCATGCCGTCGGAACCGGTGATGACGTTGACGTTGAAATCGACGTCCAGTTCCAATGCGCCTAGAACAACGACGTCTAATTTATTGGTGATGCAGCCGCAATTGAAGGGATTGGCATACAAGCCGGAGCTGATGGCGATATGGCGTTTATTATTAAATATGGACGAGGCTACTTTGGCATCGAAAGATTGGACGTCGAAGACTGTTTTGAACAATCCTTCGTTCAACATATCGATAACATAGGAGGTCACGCCGCCCAACATGAAACTTCCTACAATGCCTTTTTGCTTCATAATATTACGCACGAATTTAGCTACTGCCAAGGAAGCGCCGCCGGCTCCTACTTGGAAAGAAAATTCAGGAGCTAGGAAACCGGAATGTTCGATCACTTCGGCTGCCAATTGTGCGATGCGCAAATCCATGGGGGAACGGGTAATTCGCGTCGTACCGGTGGCAATTTTGGCGGGGTCGCCGATGGAGTCTACTTTTACGACGTAATCGACAAAGGATTGTCTGATGGAAATGGGGATACAGGGGTATTCGACGATATTATCCGTGACCACGATCACATTGCGGGCATAATCGGAATCCGGTACGGCATAACCCAGCGACCCAAAAGCCGACGGCCCATGAGTCCCGGTGGCATTGCCTTCGGTATCAGCGGCTGAGGCGGCAATGATTGCTAAATCGATTTTGATTTTGCCGGTTTTTATGGCGCGCACCCGTCCGCCGTGGGAATGAATCACTACCGGTATGTCCAGTACTCCGTTGGAAATAGCTTCGCCGACGGTGCCGCGTATGCCGGAGGTCCAGATGCGTGAAATGGTGCCGTCTTTTAAATAGGGCAGGATGGGCTCGTGGGCGGTGGTAAGGGATGACGAGGCCAAGGTGATGTCGCGTATGCCCATTTTATGCAATATTTCCAGCGTCTTGACCAAGATTTGGTCACCGGCTCGTAAGTGGTGATGAAATGAGATGGTCATGCCGCTGAGGAAGCCGACTTTGTCGATCGCTTCTTCCAGCGAATTGCAAAGTTTGTCCAGATGGGCTGTTTTGGCTTTAACCGGCGGCGGGTAGGCGCCTTCTTCCATCCAACCGGCTTCCAATTTGGTCCAAGCTCCCATGAAGGGTTCGGTGGGACCGTATCCTTCGATGAATTGAGGAATTTCTATACCAAGTGCGTTTTTCATATAAGGTATCCGTTCTCTTTAGATTTCAATATCCGCCAGGCTCAAAATACGTTGGGCGCGGGCCACGATTGGGGCGTCCACCATTTTGCCGTCCAGAGCAAAAACGCCCAGACCTTTTTCGCGGTTGAGCCTGTACTCTTTGACGATGCGAATGGCTTTGCGGATTTCTTCTGCTCCGGGATTGAAGACTTCATGAATGACCTGGATCTGTCGTGGATTGATCACGGCTTTTCCAGTGAAGCCGATTTTTTTAGCGTATTCGGTTTCTTGGCGCAGTCCGTCTTCATCTTCCAGGTCGGCGAAGACGGTATCCAGGGCATCGATTTTAAATGCTTTGGCGGCCATAACGATACGACGTCGTGCATAATCAACGCCGATGCCGTCTTTGGAATAGATGATGCCCATGTCGGCGGTTAAATCCTGGCCGCCGATGGTGACGGCATCGATGCGTTTGGATGCACCGGCGATTTCAAATACGTTTTCTACGCCCAATGCTGTTTCGATCATGGGATGGACGCGCATTTTTTTGTCGATGATGCCGGCTTTTTGTTCTATTTTTTCGATCGTGTCGATGACGGCCAGAATTTCGTCTTTGGTTTCTATTTTTGGTACTCTTATTGCGTCCAGTCCCAGAGGAACCATGGCTTCCAGGTCCGCCATGCCGAAGGGGGTATCCAGGTGATTCACCCTGACGGTCAATTCGGTGCCGTAGAAATTAATGGTTTGGATCATATTCCTGACTAAGATGCGTGCCGCGTCTTTTTGTTCCGGTGCGACGGAATCTTCCAGGTCCAATAAGAGGCTGTCGGCACCGTAGACGCCGCCTTGTTGAATCATGGCGGGATTATTGCCGGGTATGTAAAGCATGGAGCGGCGTTTTTTAATTTTAGCGGTTAACATAGGAGGTTCCTATTTGGGTGCCGGAGGCACGGAATATTGCGGTTTCCACCCGTGCGGCGATGGTGGCGTTTAATGCGCCTTTGTCTTTGGCGATGATATGAATGCCGTCGATTGCATAACGGTCCAACACCTTGTCGATTTCTTGGCGGATGGACGTTTCAAATTGCTGGAGCACGGAGGAATCCAACTGGATGATTCGTTTGCCCGGGTTGGGCTGTACCATCACCAGGATGTCGCTGGATTCGAATGTCCCTGCCTGTGCGGAGGATGTAATTTTCATCTTAATTTCCTTTATTCTTAAAATATTTAAAAACAAGGTTTGGATTGTATCAGAATAACCGAAAGATTTCAAATGCTGGGGCTGTGTTTGTTTAAATATTCGGGACTGTTTCCCATGGCCGTTGCTGTGCAGCAATCCGGAAAGATAGAACGCATCGGGAAAGCAGACAGGTCAATCACGCGGCCATGGGATGTCGATTATTTAATTAATCAATTGATCAGTTGATCAGTTGATCATGACTATCTATGACTATCTAGAACGTCCTCCCAAGATTCGCGCCGGTAATGTGATGACCGCTCTGATCAATTCGAATACGCCGTCTACTGCGATGCCTAATAAGCGAAAGGGCAGCATCAACAACCATACGATGGGATACAGTACCATTGCCATTAAAGCGATGGGCCAGCACAAAATAAATAATATCAACCAGAGTAACAAATTCATATTCTTTCCTCCTTCTTATGGGGCTGCGTTTTTGGGAATTATTCCAATCCTTCCTTTACGCCCCTCTAATATCCTTTTAACGTAAGCAAAGGGGGAAAGGTTCTGTTTTATTTCATTTTCAGCCGTGAAAAAAACGACTATCTTTCTGTTAAAAAGTCGAATCCCTCTTTGTCCACAGTGATTTACCGGAAACACCTGATCGAGACCTTATTCAGAAAACCCTTGTTGACATTCGCAGCCGTTTTTAAGCGTGTGCCTTAATCGTAAATGTGATATAATAGAATATGCGTAAAGAAACAAAAAAAAATAAACACTCAATCGCCCGTTGTCGGGTCATGTTCAAAGGCATCGTCCAGGGCGTGGGTTTTCGACCCTACCTGTACCGTTGTGCCAAAGAGTTCAATCTTACCGGCTTTGTGAAAAATACGTCCGCCGGCGTTATTCTGGAAGTAGAGGGTTTCAACCTGGACGCCTTTATTAAACGCACCTTTGCCGATTTGCCGCCGCTGTCCAGAGTGGTGGAGCATTTTATTGAAAACATTGACGTTCAAGGTTCCCAACTATTTGAAATCCACGCCAGCGAAAGTACCGCCAAAAGCGACGTGCTGGTCTCTCCGGATATCGCTGTGTGCGACAATTGCCGACGGGAACTGACCGACCCCGCTGATCGACGTTTTGAATACCCTTTTATTAATTGTACCGACTGCGGACCACGACTGACGATTATCCGTGACTTACCTTACGATCGCCCTCTTACCACTATGGCCGGGTTTCCCTTGTGCCCCGACTGTCAAAAAGAATATTCCGACCCCATGGACCGACGGTACCACGCCCAGCCTGTTGCTTGTCCCATGTGCGGACCCCGCTTGACTCTGTATGATCCTCGTGAACCGGATACCCTCATTGACAATCCCTTACAGACTCTTTGCGACAACCTATCGGCCGGCAAGATTGCCGCGATTAAGGGACTGGGTGGTTTTCATCTGGCTTGTTTGGCTTCTTCGGATGACGCAGTGTTGGAACTACGTAAACGAAAAACGCGGCCAAGGAAACCTTTTGCCTTAATGGGCACGACGGCTATGATCCAACAGCATTGTTTCGTCAGCGACGCCGAAGCCGCCATCCTTTCAGATCCGGCCGCGCCCATTTTGTTGTTGAAACGCAAAGCAAGCAGCGGCATATCCTTGCATGCGGCTCCCGGTCAGAACACCATCGGTTTCATGCTGCCTTATACGCCGATTCATGTGCTGCTGCTGGACAGAATCGGCGAACCTCTGCTGATGACCAGCGCTAATTTTACCGATGAACCGATTATCTATCAAAACAATGCCCCCCAACTGGTCAAGCTGGCGGACCTGGTTTTAAGCAATAACAGAGACATTCATCTCTTTGCCGATGATTCAGTGGCGCGCGTCGTCGAAGACAAGATGTACATGATTCGACGCAGTAGGGGATACATCCCTTTTCCCCTGACCATGCCCTTGAAGACGGATCAAACCGTACTGGCACTGGGTCCCATGTTAAAAACCACTTTTACCTTTTGGCGCGGGGACAAAGCGATATCCAGTCCATACATCGGCACCACCGACACTCCCGCGGCTATTGAAACCCAACGTTTTGCACTGCAACATTACATGAAACTCTTCGCCTTCCAGCCGGAAATAATCGCGATGGACAAACACCCGGAATATCCCAATCGATTGTTGGCCAATGATTTCAAAGGGGCGAAACAGGTTGAAGTCCAGCACCATCGCGCTCATGTGGCGTCCTTGTTGGCGGAGCATGGGGAAAGCGGGAAAATCATCGGTATTGCGCTGGACGGAACCGGATACGGCGATGACGGCAAAATTTGGGGCGGAGAATTTTTTACCGGCGATTACCGCAACCTGGAACGGTTCGGCCATTTAAAATATCTCTTCCTGCCGGCAGGCGACAAATCCGTTAAAGAACCCTGGCGTTTTGCTCTTTCAGTATTAAATGAAATCGACGATGCAAAAGCCGACCGTCTGGCTGAATCCATGGGCACTCACGGACATCAACAATTGGAAATCATCAAGAAACGCATGGGCGGTATCCTGACCTCTTCCAGCGGACGGATTTTTGATGCGGCTTCCGTGATGTTGGGAATCGGGCGTTTAAATTATTTCGACGGTGATTTGCCCTCACAGCTTCAAACCATCGCCGAACAGTACAACGGGAAAGATGACCATTATAACTATTCCATTGAAACCCAGGACCAATCAACCCAGTTGAACCTGCTGCCGCTTTTCCACGACCTGTTGCAGGACAAAGAGAGCACACCGCAGCAGAAAGCGTATGCGTTCCACAACACCTTTGCCCGAGGTATCGCCGACATGGCCGTGCAGGCTCGAGAGTCAACCGGCATCACTACCGTCGGCCTGACCGGCGGCGTTTTTCAGAATACCTTGTTGTTGCGATTAGCGATGACGCACATGCGTCGGGC
>Ga0210347_1259648_pt1 | contig 10239 bp, 3 predicted proteins | sample S456metaT_FD_159705 | JGI IMG/M metagenome (GOLD analysis project Ga0210347, IMG submission 159705) | Metatranscriptome of estuarine sediment microbial communities from the Columbia River estuary, Washington, United States - S.456... | ecosystem: Environmental > Aquatic > Marine > Intertidal zone...
ATCGTTTTTGGTCGTTGATAGGGGAGACTTATGCATAAAAATAAAAAACCGACATCTCTTTTTGATGTGACGGTCGAGCCCGCCGGAGAAGACGGCGTGTTCCGCGTTACCTGGAATAATACGGATACCGGGACGTCGCACGACATTCTCAGTACGGCGGACATTTCAGAGGAAGAAGCACTGCGTTCGTGGCGGTTCGCCCGACTCCAATTACCCATCGGCCGGAAATTGTTTCGCTTTCTGGACGGTGAGGACGGTTGTTTTATACAGGCGCTGGACCATGCCGCCAAGAATCGGCAGGTGCTGTCTTTGCGCTTACGGACCTGTGACGACGCGGCCGACTGGCCTTTTGAACTGATGGCCGACGGGGATTCATTCTTGGCCAATCGACGCATCCACCTGGTACGACGCCTCTCCGACCGGGGCAAAGATAAAGTCATAGAACCTGCGAACCGGTCGCTGAAACTCCTGTTCATGGCCTCTTCCGTAATGGGGTCGGTACTTGATTTCGAGCTGGAGGAAGAAACCATCTACAGCATCACGCAACCGTTGCCTATTGATGTGGATGTGGAGGACTCCGGTTCACTGGAAGGTTTGCGACGCCGACTTGAACGGGACGATTATGATGTGGTCCACCTCTCCGGTCATACCGGTTTTTCGAACAGCGGTAATCCCTATTTAGTTATGGAAGATGAAACCGGTACCAAAGAGATTATCTACCCGGATCAGCTGTGGAATGATGCGTTGATCGAGAACCCGCCGGCCCTGTTGGTTATTTCCGGTTCCAGTGTCGGCGATACTGCCGAGTTTCCTTCGGGTGCTGAAACCGCTCCCTTTGCGCGGGAATTGATACGGGAACATCGCTTGCCCTGCGTGTTGGCCTGGGCTCAGTCGGTGAAAGATCATCAGGCGATCCCGGCAAATACAACGATTTATCAACAGTTGAGTCGCGGCCGCTCTGTCCTGACGGCGGTCCAGCAGGCACGGGACGTGCTTATGGAAACCATCCGGGATGTCGAAAAACCGGCCTGGCCCATGCTGCAATTGTTCGCCGACGGAGCCCTGCTCACCCCTATTGTAGCGACGCATCAAAAGCAGAGGCCCCAATTGCGCCGCATGAAATATGCCTACCTGGAAAACAGCCGGGTCAAAGTGCTGGCTGAAGGATTTATCGGTCGCAGACGATTGGTGCAACAAAGCTTGCATACCTTGAAAAAAAATCGCGATAAATCAGGCGTGCTGCTGCTGGGATCCGGCGGTCTGGGAAAATCCTGCCTGGCGGGTAAAATTTGCGAACGGTTCACCGATCATACGCTGATCATCGTCCACGGCAGGTTAAATGCCGTTACCCTGGAAGACGCACTGGACATTGCCTTCAAAAAAAAACAGGATGAAGCGGGTCTCCGCATCCTGGGCCAGGAAGAGGAGATGACCAAAAAGGCGGCAAGCTTGTGCGCGTCCGTTTTCAAGGAGAAAAACTATTTACTGCTGCTGGATGATTTCGAGCAAAACCTGGAAGGTGCCCAACAAGGTGAACCCGGTCCTCTGATTGCGGAAGCGGAGCAATTGCTGCGGGTGTTCCTGCGTTATCTACCGGCCACCGGGAAAATGACCCAGATGATCATCACCTGCCGCTACGCGTTTTCTCTTTCCCATAACGGTGATGATCAGGTCGCCCGCCACATGGAAAATATCTGGTTGACCAGTTTCCGTAAAACGGATCAGTATAAAAAATTGCGCATGCTGCCTCATATCGCCCAATACGGCGGTCCGGTTCCGGCTGAAGAATTGTTGAACGCGGGAAAAGGGAATCCCCGCCTGATGGAGTGGCTGGATATCCTGGTTCGCAACATGGGAAGCCCTGAATTTTCAACGTTGTTGGAAGCCGTCAAAGAAAAACAGGAAACGTTTGTGCGCACTCATTTAATCCGGGAATTGCTGCATTATTGCGGTAAGCCGCAGTCCCTGTTTTTACACCGTGTCAGTGTGTACCGGCAACCGGTTTTCCAGCGAGGTATCGAATCGTTGGCCGATCATACGCAATTAACCGGTTGGCAACAAAACCTTCAAGAAACCGTGAAACTTGGATTGGTGGAACATAACCGGTTCTACAAAAGTTTCATGGTCTCTCCCCTGCTGCGGGATGAATTAAAAAATACCCCGGATGATGAGCGATTGTGCCATGAAGGCGCTGCCGAGTATTATACATTATTGTGCGGTACACGGAAAACAAAGGAACCGCTGCTCTGGGAAGAGTGGGTATATCACTCGCTGAAATGCGGGGCGGAAACAGCGGCAAGCATGCAGGGTGCGATATTGGTGGATGAATTAAAAAAACGATTGGCGTTTAAAGAAGTTGTCCGGGTAGGGAACTGGATACGGGAGGAGAAGAAACGGCCCTTTGCCGAACATGAAGATGCTGCTTTCTTAAACAACCTGGGCAGTGCTTTTTCAAAAATGGGAGACAGTAAACAAGCCGTTCAACTTTATGAAGAATCCCTGACCATTGAAAAACGAGTTCACGGCGAAAGCAGCCCGGCTGTAGTCGTCGTCCTGGAAAACCTGGCTGAATCATGGCGTAAACTGGGCCAACCTCAAAAAGCCTTAAACTATTCGAGGCAGGCTCGGAAACTTGGCCTACCAGTCAAAAATATAAAAAAAGATAAAGATGCGTTTAACCTGAATCAACAAGGGGGAGCCTTGCTGGACCTGGGCCGGAATGAAGAAGCTATCGATTGTTTCAGGCGTTGTATTAAAATTTGCCGGTCCTTGGGTGATAATATGCGGCATTTGATGGTAAACGCACTCAGTCATTTGGGGACCGGATTGATGGAAATCGCTCAATTCGATAAAGCACTTGAATGTCACCAGGAAGCGATTCAAGTCGCTCGCGGAATATTTCCCGAAAATGACCCTGAATTGGCGCATAAAATGATCAACCTGGGCTTGCTCTATCAAACCATGGGTGACCACTCGCAATCACTCAATTGGTATCAGCAAGCCCTGTTCATTTTGCGCAAAGCGTATGGAGAAATTCATCCTGATGTGTCGATAACGCTGAATAATGTCGGCATGGCCTTTTTTCATCTGGGGAATTCAAAAGACGCAGAGGAATACGTGCAAAAAGCCCTCTCTATTGAAAAGGAACTCTATGGCGACACCTATCACCCCCATACGGCGCGGGATCTAACCAACCTGGGAAGTATCTTCCGGGAATCAGGCCGCTACGAAGAATCAGAACGCTTCCTGAACCAGGCCCTGGATATCTATAAAACGGTATTTGATCCGCCCCACCACTCCGTCGCCATTACTTTGGCCAACATCGGACTGTTGATGTTCGACCAACAACTGCCGATAAAATCCTTGACCGCATATCATCATGCATTAAAACTATTTTTGGAAACCGTGGGGGAGAAACATCCCAATACGGCGGAATGTTTCGAAAAAATCGGTACAATCCTGATGATGGCCGAACGGCCAGTGCAAGCAAATCGTTATTTACAGTGTGCCCTGGATATAAAGCAGGAGATCTTCGGCAAAAACCATCCGGATTTAGTGGGCATCTTAATAAGTCTCGCCCATACCTGGAGCGAAACGGGAAATAAAAAAAAAGCGGTCTCCTTCTATCAAAAAACGCTTGCACTGGTACGGACGTGTGAACCGGATGACATTCCTGAATCTACAGACATATTTATCCGGCTGGGAGATTTATTCATGGAAATGGAAGACTTCGAGAACTCCGTAAATCACTTTGAACAGGCACTGACCCTGGCGGGAAATTTTTTTAAGGACGATGAACCTTTAATGGAATCACTCCTTGAAAAATTAACGGCGGCTTATGACTCCCTGGGCGACATCCCGCGATTCATCAATTTCCGGGAACGGGTGCTGGCGATTAAAAAACACACCCATGGCAATGAAGCTCCTGAGGTCGCTGTTTGGTTGCTCGGCCTGGGGTCGTTGTGGTTGAACCTGGAAAAATATGAAACCGCTGCCGATTATTTTGAACGGACATTGCGTATTTTGGAAAAAGCGTCCGGGGATTGCCTGGAGACTGTGATTGTTTTAAACCTGTTGGGTGAGACCCGGAGTTCTTTAAATGAGCATGATACGGCGGTCAACTGTTTTGAAAAGGCGCTGGAGATCTGTGAGGCCCTGGATGAAGAAGATAAATATTATTTGCTGGAAACCTTGATCAATCTCAATACGGAGTTTTTTATTATACAAGATTTCTACGGAGCCTATATGACCCATAAACGAATTTTAGAGATTGAGCAGGCGGTTTATGGAGACGATAGTGGTGAAGTCGCCGAAAGAAAAAAGGAATTGAGACAGTTTGAAGCACATCCACAATTCAAAGAACTGGTTGCCGCACAACCTGGAGACGCCAATGCCGGTAATTTATGATGTAACCATTGTTCCCTCAGATCAAGAGCACATCGTAACCTGGACGAATTTGGAATCCGGTAATGCTGTCTCTTTTAATAGCTCCGGCGGTTTATCGGAAGAGGAAGCACTACGATTGTGGCGGTTGGCGAAATTCCAATTACCTATCGGCCGAAAACTTTTTCGTTTTCTGGACGGTGAGCAAGGCCTGTTCCGGGAAGCACTGGACCATGCCGCCACCCAACGGGAAGTCCTGCATATCCACTTACGGATCAACAGTCCTCATTCTACAAAGATACCGGGCCAAACGCAGCAACCTATATCGGAAACCTTCAAGGTTCTACAAAAGGATCCCCTCGCAGAGGGGTGGCCCTTTGAGTTGTTGAGTGCGGACAACGGGGGTTCCTTCCTGCTGCCCCGACGCGCGCATTTGATTCGACGCCTCTCCGATTGGGGCAAAGATAAAACGTTGTCTCCCGAAAACCGCCCGCTGAAACTGTTGTTCATGGCCTCCTCCGTTATGGGAAAGGAGCCCGTATTGGATTTCGAGCTGGAGGAGGAAACCATCTACAACATCACGCATCCGCTGCCGATGGAGGTGGACGTGGAAGATTCCGGTTCCCTGGAAGGCTTGCGCCGCCGCCTGGAACGGGAATACTACGACGTGGTCCATCTTTCCGGTCACACCGGTTTTTCGCGAAACGGCAATCCCTACATCGTCATGGAAAACGAAATCGGCGAAAAAGAAACCATCTACCCCCATTTGTTGTGGAATGAAGCCTTAATCGAGAACCCGCCGGGTTTGTTGTTTATTTCCGGTTGCAGTGCCGGAGATACGGCTGCGTTTCCTTCGGGAGCGGAGACCGCGCCCTTTGCCCGGCAACTGATTCGAAAATACCGCCTGCCCCATGTACTGGCCTGGGCCCAGTCGGTGAAAGATCAACAGGCCGTGCTGGCGGCAAAAACGATTTATCAACAGTTGTGCCGGGGCCGGTCAATCCTGACCGCGGTCCAACAGGCACGGGCAACAGTCATGGAATCCTTCCGGGATATAGAAAAACCCGTCTGGCCGATGTTGCAATTGTTCGGCAGCGGTATTCGGCCGGTTCCCATGGTGACGGCCGATCAAAAGCAGCGGCCCCAATTACGGCGCATGAAATATTCCTACCTGGAAAACAGCCGGGTCAAAGTTCTGGCTGAAGGGTTTATCGGACGCCGCCGGCAATTACAGCAAAGTTTGCGTGCCCTGAAAAAGGATCTCCTTAAGGTGGGTGCCTTGCTCCTGGGTACGGGCGGTCTGGGAAAATCCTGTCTGGCGGGGAAAATTTGTGAACGGTTCACCGATCATACCTTGATCATTGTCCACGGTAGGTTAAATACGATGACCCTGGAAACGGCCCTGGAAAATGCCTTCATCAAAAATAAAGATGAAACGGGACGCAGCATCCTGAGGAAAAAAGAACCAATGACCAGGAAGTTGGCAACTCTGTGCGCGTCGGTCTTTAAAGAGAAAAACTATTTGCTGCTGCTGGACGATTTCGAACAAAACATGGACGGTGCGGAAAAAGGCAATCCCGGTTCACTGCTGGCGGAAGCGGAAGAGTTGCTGCGGGAACTTTTGCGTTACCTCCCAGCCACCGGGAAAATGACACAGATGATCATAACCTGCCGCTATGATTTCCCCCTTTCCCATGACGGCACTGATCTGGTATCCAACCGGTTGGAAAAAGTCCGGTTGACCGGTTTCCGCAAGGCTGAGCAGTATAAAAAACGTCGCATGTTGCCGCATATCTCCCAATACAGTGGTTCGGTCCAGGCAGAAGAATTATTGGCCGCCGGCAAAGGCAATCCGCGCTTGATGGAGTGGCTGGATGTCTTAACCGGTCAAATGCAGGATTCGGAACGACTGGAAATGATGGATGCAATACGGGACAAACAGGAAGAATTCATCCGCAGTCATTTGCTGCGACGATTGTTGAAGCGGGAAGGCAAACGCTTTGAACTGTTCATGAAATTATTCAGCATCTACCGTCAGCCGGTTCAACCCGACGGGGTAGCCCTGGTAATGGAAACCTCGGGCCTTCCCAAATGGCAGGCGGCATTAAAAGCCGGGATCCGTTTGGGTTTGGTGGAATACGACGCCCTTCGGGATAGTTACCAGGTAACGCCGCTGTTGAAAGAAGAATTGGCTGCTGAAAATAGAAGCCTCGATTCCGCTCACCGAGCTGCGTATCGCTATTATAAAAAACAGTGCGATGCACGGGGTGCGATAGAAAATGTCAAGGTTGGTAATTATAAAGAAATGATGGCGGTGCGTGACGCTATTGATCCGGTTCTGGGCGAAGAGTTGATTTACCACGCCCTGGCTTGCGGTCAATACGTGCAGGCTGCACGTATGGGCGGACTGTTGGTTTTTAAACTGCTGGACGGCACGGCGTTGCAGGAAGCACGGCGCATCGGGCTGTGGATCCTGTCTAAAAAAAAAGGGGATGCCCGCTGTCTTGAAGACGCCCTGGTTATGATAGGAACTTCCGCAGCTCTCCAGGCACTGGGAGATATTGCCGAAGCAACCCGGTTGTCCCGGCAGATCCCTTTACTATTGAGGGAACTGTATGACGGCAACCCCCTGGTTGAAGCTCTGGCCTTGAATGCCGAAGGCATAGACCTTTCGATTCCGGGAAATTTTGAAGCCGCGGCTGAACGGTTCCAACAAGCTCTCCCTCTTGTGGAAGACAGCATGGGCGACAAAGACTTAAACGCCGTCATGACATTGAACAACCTGGGCCGGGTACTGGCGGAAAAGGGCGAACATCACAAAGCTCTTGAAACGTTGCAAAAAGCGCTGAAAATGGTTGAAGAGGAATATGAAGACATGCCTATCATGAAATTCGCCACCTTGAATAATATTGCGGGGGTGTATGAGTCACTGGGACAGTTTTCCCTGTCCATCGATTACTACCAGGAATCTTTGAAAACCGCCAGGAGCAATCTTAAAGAAAACCATCCTCAAATATCGTTGATTTTGAACAACATCGGCTCCCTTTACAATGCCGTCGGTGACCACGCCAAAGCGGTGCAATACCTGGAACAAGCATTGTCGGCCGACCGCGCCCTGTACGAAGAAGACAACCCGGCCATGGCTTTTAAATATCATAACCTGGGCAACGCTTGTCTGTCCATGGGTGATTATGACCGGTCCATTCAATATCATCAACAAGCGTATGATCTGTGGAAAAAGGGATTCGGCAAAGACTATCCTAAATTGGCTTCCCCGTTGAATAATATCGGTGAAGCCAAACGGAGTCAAGGCGACTTGAAGCAGGCTGTCCGGTGTTTTCGCGAAGCGTTGACCATCACGGAAGCAGCACGAGGAAAAGATCACTCCGACAGTGTCGCGACACTGAACAACCTGGGCATTTGTTATATTCAGCAAGGGAATTTCAGCGAGGCTATTCAGACTTACAACCGGGTACTGACCATTTGCGGCAAAACATACGGCGATCAACACCCGCTGATCGCCACTGCCCTGGGCAACCTGGGGGAAGCATACCGCGAGGATAATCAATTGGAAAAGGCCGGCCATTATTTCCAGGCGTCGTTGAAAATGAGTAACGACCTTTTCGGCGCGGACCATCATGATGGGGCTTCCGTATTGAATAACCTCGGTTCCCTTAACCGGGACATGAACCATTACGAAAAGGCATTGGATTATTATCATCAAGCCCTGGCTTTGTGGCGCAAGGCCTACGGTGAGGTTCACCTTGAAACCGCCAATACACTTTTCAATATCGGCCTTACCCATGAATACGCCGAACAATTCGAGTCGGCCCTGGATTTCTATTTGCAATCGTTGGCCGGCCTGGAAAAAATCCATAAGAACAAACACACCACCATCGCCGTCACACTGGACAAAATCGCCGTTGTTTATTTTGCGTTGGAGGAGTATGAGCAAATGATTCCATTTTCTCAAGCAGCGGTTGACATGAACCTGCAACTGCTGGGCGAAAAGAATGGACAAACCGCAACCAGTTTGATCAATCTCGGACTGGGGCATCGTTTCTTGAACAACTACGCTGAGGCAGTGGACTGTTTAAGCCGCGGCCTGGAATTCGCCCGGCAACTCCAGGGCGACGAACACCCGGATACGGCAACAATCATGGGCCACCTAGGTATGTCCTACCTGGGCATGGGCGATGCACAAACTGCCGAAGCATTTTTGGAAAAAGCCGTCGGCATTGTTAACCGACTCCCTAAAGATGCCGCACCAAAATCAATTGAATTATACGCTGCCCTAGCTTTGTGCCGGGAGGCCTTAACGGCATAAATCGCGACTTCTTATTGCAGTCTACGACATCGATAGACTATTTTGAAAACTCTGTGGACGCATTTGAGATCTCTGGAAAAAAATATTCGTTATGCAGTTCCCAATGCTGCGAAGTGGAGGAGTACAATGATAACTATATCACTGTTCTGAGATGGAGTAGATGATCGGGATCCACAATTTTGAGTGTTTACATCTTTTTCCTGTTGTAGTATTATAAATGATATAGAAAATCTAATTGATTGCTGCAAGGAGTGTGACAATGAGGTTTCGGAAAAAATCGCCGTATGAATTTTCACCTGTTGAATTGGATAACGAATTGATTGCTCGGGGATTGAAGACCCCGGAAGAGCTGCGGTTCAATTTTGACGACACCGAAGGGACGCCTATACGCGATGAAATGATGGAAAATGTCAAACTTTTTTATCGCTCGCAAAATAAGTCCGACCCGAACCCGGAACTGGAACATATTGGCGATGATGAATTGGTTGAGGTGCTGCTGGAAATGAGCGAAGAGCTTTCCTGCAACGGAATCAGAGGTATATGGGGCGACGACGACCGTAAGGATCTTTACCGCGTTGAGGATGAAGGGATTATCAAAAACGCTGCCTTCACGGCTGCGGTTTGCGGTGCCGATGCCTTTACTAAAGAAACCGGCGGGGGATTGGCTTTTAAGACGAAAAACTACGGCAAATCGTTTCATCTCTGTGATAACGAACCTTTTAACGATCAACCCATTGTTGACGGTAGAATCGCTACCGGATTCATGGTGGCCCCGGATGTGCTTGCTACTGCGGGTCATGTTTGGGATTTGGTGGGGTTGGAAAACTTTAGGGCTGTTTTTGGATACCGCATGGAGGACGATGGAACTCCGGTTACGCGGTTTCCGTCGGAAAATATTTATCGGGCCAAGGAGTTGTTGGATAGAAAATACGACCCTATGGACAGTGGTTCCGATTGGGCGTTGGTCCGGTTGGACAGGGCGGCGGGGGATGATTTTATTCGGTTTTCACAGATGGAAGTATCATTCAATCGTGGTGTTTATGTGTTGGGATACCCGCTGGGCTTGCCCATAAAGTTTTGCGGCGGGGCGGAGGTTCGTGGGATTAAACCTGCTTTTTTTGATTCGGACCTGGATATCTACGGCGGCAACAGCGGGTCGCCTGTTTTTTGCCGTGAAACCCATGAGTGTCTGGGAATTGTTGTTCGAGGCGATATGAGCGATTTTAGGTGGACCGGTTCAGGGTACGTTTCCCTGCATTTCCAAAATGAGAAACCGGTGCATGAAATTCGCGATATAGGAGGTTTGATGACGTCCAAGGGAAAACCATTGCAAATCACATCGTCTCTGGGCTCCCAGTGTACCAATTTCCTTGAATTTCTACCTGCTCTGACTCGCCTGTCTTAAAAAACCTGAAAACCTTCTAATGACTTGCCTTTTTCTGCTTTTCAAAGCTGTTAATCCGCCTAAAATCCATCTTATAGGCGCGTCGAATAAATTTCTATTCACCTCAAATAAATTTTTATTCCGG
>Ga0210347_1337847_pt1 | contig 10096 bp, 12 predicted proteins | sample S456metaT_FD_159705 | JGI IMG/M metagenome (GOLD analysis project Ga0210347, IMG submission 159705) | Metatranscriptome of estuarine sediment microbial communities from the Columbia River estuary, Washington, United States - S.456... | ecosystem: Environmental > Aquatic > Marine > Intertidal...
ACAACCGCTGGGACAAAACGATTATACTCAATACAATATAGGAGGGCTTAATGTCTGACGCACTAGGAATGATTGAAACCAGAGGATTTGTCGCAATGGTGGAAGCTTCGGATGCAATGGTCAAAGCTGCCAAAGTAGAATTGGTAGGATACGAAAAGATCGGCGGCGGTTACACTACTGCCGTAGTCAGAGGCGATGTCGCCGCTGTTAAAGCTGCTGTGGAAGCCGGCGTACGTGCTGCTGAAAAAGTGGGTGAATTGGTCTCCGTTCATGTTATCCCCAGACCGCACGAGAATGTTGATCTTACTCTCCCGCTGGGACGGAATTCGAAGAAAGACGATTCGAAAAAAGAAAAATAACCATCAATAATAACCCCGCTTACGTCGTCCGGTCCGTTCAAGGAGTTCGGTCGGCGTGCGCGTTTATTGGAGCTGACGATGCAGTTGGGAAAAATTGTAGGTACGGTGGTAGCTACACACAAAGATGAAAAATTGGTAGGCATGAAATTCCACATTGTCAAAAACATCGATGTGGACGGCAAACCTTGCGGCGGTATGGTGGTAACTGTGGATTCGGTTGGCGCCGGCGTCGGCGAATGGGTCTTGTACGCCTCCGGCAGCGCTGCCAGACAAACCAACGAGACCCAGGGCAAACCTGTGGACGCGGTGATTATGGCTATTGTGGATGTTGTGGAAACGGACGGCAAGATCCGCTATAAAAAATAACGTCCCTGACGCGAGGCTGCGATGAATGTAAACGAAAATCAGATCAATGCCATTGTGGACCGGGTGGTGGAACAACTGGCCGGTTCCGGCTCGCCGGGCGCTGCTGTTAAGGCTCCGACACCCCCTCCCGTGGTGACTTCGTCCGGTAATGTGGCTGGTAGACGCGGCTGTTTCCCGGATATCGATTCGGCTGTTGCTGCGGCTCATATTGCCTTTCAAGAATTCAAGTCGGTGTCGCTGGCTCAACGGAAACGGATTGTTAAAGCGATTCGTGAAATTTGCCTGGACCATTTGAAAGAACTGGCTCAAATTGCTGTGGATGAGACCGGTCTGGGGCGTTATGAAGATAAGATTCTTAAAAACCGGCTGGCTGTGGTCAAAACCCCGGGCGTCGAAGATGTGGAACCTAAAGCTTTTACCGGCGACGACGGCTTGAGTGTGGAAGAACGCGCGCCTTTTGGTGTGATTGGCAGTATTACTCCCTGTACTAATCCGTCGGAGACTATTATTTGTAATGGTATCGGCATGATCGCCGGGGGTAACGCGGTTACTTTCAATCCGCACCCATCGGCTAAGAAAACGTCTATTTTCACCATCAACTTGATGAACACTGCGGTCATGTCCGAAGACGGGCCGCCCAACTTGTTTACTACGGTAGAGAATCCGACTATCCAAACGGCCCAAGCTTTAATGGCGCATCGAGGGATTCGCTTGTTAGTGGTTACCGGCGGTCCGGCGGTGGTGAAAGCTGCTATGCAGTCGGGCAAACGTGTTATTGCTGCCGGTCCGGGCAATCCTCCGGTGGTGGTGGACGATACGGCTGATCTGGACAAGGCGGCGAAAGATATTGTCACCAGCGCTAGTTGCGATAATAATATTATCTGTGTGGTGGAAAAAGAAATCATTGTTACTAAAGGCGCGGCTGATGGTTTGAAAAAAGCCCTTATTAAACACGGGGCGGTTGAACTGGGCGCTTATCAGGCCAAACGACTGGAACAGGTAATTCTGACTCCCGACGGTCATGCGGACAAAAAATGGGTGGGCAAGGATATTCAATTGATTCTGGCCCAGATCGGCATGGATGTGCCTAAAAACAAACGCATGGCGTTTGTGGAAACTAGGCCGGACCATCCTTTTGCTGTGGAAGAATTGTTGATGCCGGTACTGCCGCTTATCAGAGTGAAGGATTTCGAAGACGCTGTTGAACTTGCCTACCAATTGGAAGGCGGTTGTTTTCATACGGCGGTGATCCATTCAAAAAACATCGACCACATGCATCGCATGGCGGTTAAGATGAATACATCCATTCTGGTCAAAAACGGCATGGCGCTGGCCGGCTTGGGTATGGGCGGTGAAGGTCCGACATCTTTTACCATCGCGTCCCCTACCGGCGAAGGTTTGACATCGGCTCGTCACTTTACCCGGACGCGCCGCTGTGTGTTAAGCGGTTACTTCAGGATAGTATAGGTCTTATCCGTTCTATTGCTCCTATGGGACCTATCAGACCAATAGGCCCCGTAAGGCCTATAAAGGAAAAAATATGAGCGTTAGTGTAAACGATATCGTCCGGTTGGTACGGCAAGCCGGTGTAGTGGGTGCCGGCGGGGGAGGATTCCCTGCTTATATCAAACTGGATACGCAGGTGGATACCGTCATTGCCAACGGCAGCGAATGTGAACCGTTGCTGGCTTCGGACAAAACCCTGCTGCGGGAACGACCGAGACTGGTGGTGGAAGGCGTCAAAATTGTCATGCGGGCCGTTTCCGCCCAAAAAGGTTATATTGCCGTCAAAGGTCATTACGCTGATGCGGTGGCTGCTGTAGAAGCCGAGCTGCCGGATGACGGTAGTATCGAAGTCTTTAAATTGGAAAATTACTATCCTGCCGGCGATGAATTTTTGACTGTGTACGACGTCACTGGTCGAGTTATTCCCGAAGGCGGCTTGCCGCTGCATGTCGGCGTCTTGGTCTGCAACGTACTGTCCTTGGCTCAAATCGCCGACGCTGTAAACGGTAAACCGGTGACTGAACGTCTGGTTACTATTGCCGGTGCGGTAGATCAGCCGCAAGTGGTCAACGTTCCTATCGGCACTACTTATCGCGACCTAATTACTCTGGCCGGCGGAACTTCGGATGAATCTGTCGTGCTGATGGACGGCGGACCCATGATGGGCCTGACGGTTGACGATTGGGACGTGGGCATTGCCCGTACCAGCAGCGGCGTGACGGTATTGCCGCAGGATCATTTTGTCATCCAAATGAACCAGGTGACTATATCGCAAATGGTAAAGAAATCAAAGGCTGCCTGCTGCCAGTGTTTTCGCTGTACGGATTTGTGCCCCCGGTTTCTTGTAGGTCATGCACTTTATCCCCATATGACGATGCGTACGATTGATTATAATTTATCCGAACCCAGTGATCACATTACGTCGGCATTCCTGTGCAGTCAATGCGGCGTCTGCGAATTAATCGCCTGCGATTTCATGCTGTTGTCGCCCCGTAAAATCTATGCTGAATACAAAAAACTTCTCAGCGCCAAAGGAGTCAGGAATCCCCACCATAACACGGTATCCGCCCGCGAGGAGCTGGAGTATCGCAAAGTGCCGCTGCCCACGGTGCTAAAAAAACTGGGCCTGTCCGGATTTGTTTCTCCGACTCCCTACATGGGGTTTAAGGAATTTGATCGGGTTCGTGTTCCTTTGAACCGTCACGCAGGCGCACCGGCATTGCCCAAAGTAGTAACGGGTGAAAACGTGAAGAAGGGCGACGTCATCGCTGCGACGCCGCTGGATAAACCGGGGGCCTTTTGTCATGCCTCTATTGCCGGTAAAATTACTGAAGTATGTACCGATTGGATTGAAATAAGTAAGTTGTAATGATGTATTCGTTGTAATGATGTATTATAGTGAGCAAAAATGAGCAATAATAATGGAGTCTTTTTATGAAAGAGCCGGCATTGGGAATGATTGAGTACAAATCGGTAGCTAAGGGAATCTACTCTTGCGACGCTATGCTGAAAAAAGCAGCGGTGCGCATCATCGAAACCCACGCTGTCTGTCCCGGTAAATATGTGACCATCATCTGCGGGGAAGTGGCGGAAGTAGAGGAAGCAATGAAGGCCGGTCTGGAAAGCGGTAAAGATATGGTGGTGGCGGATCTTTTTCTCCCTTACGTCCACCGCGACATCATCCCGGCTATTGCCGGCACTACTAAAATAAAAGCTTTCGGGGCAATCGGCGTGATTGAAACTTTTGCTGTGGCTGATTGTGTTCGGGCTGCGGATATTGCTGCTAAAGCCACACCGGTGGAACTGGTGGAAATTCGACTGGCCAACGGTCTGGGCGGTAAGGGGTATTTTGTGATGACTGGTGAATTGGCGGATGTGGAAGAATCTCTGGCTGCTGCGGCTGCTTTTGTTAAAAAACAAGGCATGTTGGCTGCCTGCGAATTAATCGCGGCACCCCATCCCCAATTGCTGGAAAAAGGACTTTATTGGTAATGAGGAGTCAGCGATGAAATTGGCAAAAGTGATCGGCACTGTGGTGTGTACGCAGAAAGTGGACAGCATTCAAGACCAGAAAATTTTAATGATTCAGCCCCTCAACGAAAAGTTGGAACACGCCGGCGGTACTGTTGCCGCGATTGATACCGTGCAGGCTGGCTACGGCGATCTGGTTTACTATACATTGTCGCGGGAAGCCTCATTGGCTTTGCCTCAACCTTTCTCGCCGGTGGACGCGGCTATTACCGGGATTGTGGATCTGGCCAACCTGGAAGATAAGGGTATTTTTAATAGAGACAAAATTTTCGAGAAACAATAGGCACAGAAACTATAGGAACAGTCATATGAAATTATGTAGAGTCATCGGCAACGTGGTCGCCGCAGCGAAGGTTCCGGCCTTTAAGGGTCATAAGTTTATGATGGTTCAACCCATCGACGAATTGGGCAACGATGAGTCGCATTCTTTTTTGTCCTGCGATACGGTGAATGCCGGACCGGGCGATGTGGTGTTGGTTCAACAGGAAGGCAACACCGCCCGCGAACTGCTGGGCACCATGGATGATCCGTTTCATTCGGTCATCGTAGCCGTGGTTGATCGGGTGACTGCCGTTGCCGACAAAAAGAAGCAATGAATTATTAGAGGTGAGTGAATTGATTTCAGAACTGGAGGAAAAGTAAAATGGCCAATGGACACGGTTTGGATAACCGGAATTTAGATGAAATGGTGGAAGTAATCACCCGCCGGGTCGCAGAAAAGTTACTGAACATGGGCGTCATGTCCGGCAGCGTAACAGCGCCGGTAACTGTAACCGACGTTTGCGGCACGCCTTCGTCCACCTGCGGCGATTGCGGTCATTGTGCGGCCAGGAAGCCGGAGGCGACAAAAAACATCGTTGCTGTGGGCGCTGCCCGTATTGGTACCAACAGCGGCATCAACGGATTTAAAGTAGACAGCAAAATGGCCGCTATGATCGATCATACGTTGCTGAAACCTGATGCGTCGCGAGAAGAATTAATGAAAGTCTGCGAGGAAGCAAAGAAATTTAATTTCGCTACGGTTTGCGTCAATTCCGCCAACATCCCGTTGACCGCACGGTTGTTGCAGGGTTCTTCGGTAAAACCGATTGCCGTGGTAGGTTTCCCTCTGGGGGCCGCCACCAGTCAAGCCAAAGCATTTGAATCCAGAGAAGCCATTCGCTCCGGTGCCCAGGAAATCGATATGGTGATTAATATCGGCGCACTTAAATCCAAAGACTACAAGACAGTATATGAAGATATCAAAGCCGTTACCGACGCATCCCGGCCCTGTAAAGTAAAAGTGATTATCGAAACCGCCCAGTTGAACGATGAAGAAAAAGTAATCGCTTGCGCCCTGTCTAAGACCGCTGGAGCGGCCTTCGTCAAGACCTCCACCGGATTCGGCGGCGGCGGGGCTTCTGTGGAAGATATTCAACTGATGCGTCGCGTCGTAGGTGCCGACATGGAGGTCAAAGCTTCCGGCGGCATTCGCACTCGCGAAGATGCTGAAAAAATGATTAAAGCCGGTGCTGATCGCATCGGCGCGTCGGCTAGTGTGGTAATTGTTACCGGCGGCAAAGCTGCTAAAGGAAATTACTGACGGGAAGCGATGGGAATTATGAAACGCTTGTAAAAGAAAAAATTATCAGGAGGATGACATAAATGGCTACAGAAAATTTTGAATTAAGGACGTTGACTTTTATTGATAGTTTACAACCGCAGTTGGCGCAGTATATCGCCAAAGACAATCGGGTCTACGATCCGGCTGAATTGGATGCGGCGTTATTGATCGAAATCGCGCCGGCGATGGAAATTCATACTATGATTGATATCGCTCTGAAAGCTACCTCCGTTCGGTTGGGGTCGGTGGTCACGGAACGTCATTTCGGCTTGATGATGGTGCATCACCGCGACCAGGGCGAAGTCATGGAAGCAGGCAGCGCAGTGCTGAGAGAAACCAACCTGAAAGAAAACGACAGGGCCGAAGTGGCTATTCTGACTGAAAAGATCATCCGCAGTGTGGAGCAAGATCATGCCATAATGTTTACCGGTATGGCTAAAGGCAATATGGTCTTGGCCGGCGAATCGGTGTTCATTCTAGAAGCTACGCCGGCTGCCTATTTGATGGTGGCTTGCAATGAAGCATTAAAAACGGCCAACGTTAAATTGATCGACCTCAAACCATTTGGTGCCAGCGGACGTCTGACCATGAGCGGTTCCGAATCGGAAATCGATTCCGCTGCTGAAGCGGCAACGCGGATCTTGAACCAGTTGAATCAAATGAAAACGTCCGGTTCAGGTCACCAATTGAGCTGAATTTTTTGCGGCAATCTGAAACACAGGAGTTTTTATGGGAAATCGTCGAGACTATTTAATCGAAGCCCTGACTGCCGTTTGTCATAAAATGGCGCAAGAGGGCTGGGTAGCCAACCACGACGGCAACGTTAGTTTGAAACTGGACGGCAATCTGCTCTGCACACCTACGGCTATTGCCAAAGCGGACATGGTTCCGGCATTGATTCTGGACCTGGACATGGACGGCAAGAAATTGGCCGGTGTGGGCAATCCTTTTTCAGAAATCAAATTGCATCTGGCCGCTTACCGCTGCCGGGAAGACATCAATGCCGTGGTGCATGCGCATCCGCCGCTGGCGACGGCTTGGGGTTTGGTGGGCGGCGATTTCGACGTGCGCTTGCCTGAAGCGGTGGTCTCTATTGGAGACCGTATCCCCACTGCTCCTTACGCTATGCCCGGGGCTGCGGGGAACGACGGTATCGCGGCTGCCGCATTGGCGCGTTGCGACGTGTTTATGATGGCCGGCAACGGCGTGTTGGCTGTGGGTCGTGACGTGAATGAAGCTTTCTTGCGGATTCAATTGCTGGAACACCTCCTGAAAATCGACTACTACGCCCGAACGATGGGCACGCCGATGACGCTGCCGGCTCAGGATAAACAAGAACTGTTGAACAAACGTGCGGCACTGGGACTGGGACCAAAAGATACGACGGCTTTCCAGGCCGATTCGGCTTCCTCTGTCGGTTCCCCGTTAGGGTTTACCGCCCCTTCCGGTTCGGCTGCAAGTAACGACGTCATAAAAGAACTTATCGCTCAGGAACTGAAAAACCTGTTGACCAATAAATAAGCCCATGAAACGAATCCCGGTGGTAGCCGGCAACTGGAAAATGAACCTTAGCGGTACCGACGCGCTGAAATTGACGGAGGAGATTCGTTTCGGCCTACCGTTTCCCGGGGAGATCGAAGTAATCGTAGCACCTCCGTTTTTATGTTTAGCGGAGACAGCCCGGCATTTAAAAAAGTCCTATATCGGCATAGCTGCTCAGAACATGCATTTTGAAACCAAGGGCGCCTATACTGGAGAATGTTCCGCCGGCCAAGTGCGGGATGCCGGAGCGGATTATGTAATTATCGGCCATTCGGAACGGCGGCAATATTTCGCTGAAACGGATGAAACCGTCAACAAAAAAATCAAAGCCGCCTTCACCCATGATCTGATACCAATCGTTTGTGTAGGAGAGACCCTGGAGCAACGTGAAGGGGGTGACTTCGCAGTGGCCATCAGGAATCAAACCGCAGGGGCTTTTTCAGAACTAAGCGGCCATGAGGCGCAACGGGCCATAATAGCTTACGAGCCCGTCTGGGCCATCGGCACCGGCAAAACGGCAACGCCGGAACAAGTGGAAGAGGTTCACCGCCTCATCCGGGATTTTTTTTGCGTTGCCTACGGTGAAACCGTATCCCAGACCATGCGCATCCTATACGGAGGATCAGTGAAGCCTGAAAACAGCGACCGGTTAATGGCATTGCCCAACGTAGACGGCGCACTGGCCGGCGGTGCGTCCCTCAATGCCGAAGATTTTATTGCGATTATAAAGAGTGCAAGCGGAGCTAAAACCGGCGCTTAAATTTATACGTCGATGATGACGGTACCGCTGATGATTTTGCATTGACACATGAGACGGTGACCCTCTTCAAGATCCATCTCTATTTCTTCATCAGTGGGGTCTTCCAAATTTTGCATGCCTGCAATTACCTGCACTTCACATGCGCCGCAGGAGCCTGCACCGCAACCAAAGGGTACGCCCAATTCTTCTGCTGCATCAAAGAGTTCGGAACCGTCTTCTACTTCTACTTCTTGATCGTCTAATTTCAATAGTGCCATATTTATGTCCTCCACTAGAATTTGATATGCTAAAAATATTCTGCAATCCAAAACCAGGTCTTTTTGAAAGACGGAACTGCTTTGAATTGAGGTGTAGAATAGCACAAGCCCGTATAAAAGTCAATCCCTCCAATTTGTCCAAATTTGTCCAAATTGTCCACAGTAGGGAACGGTCGCGACCGTTCCCTACACAGATATACGATAAATCCTTTTGTAATCGCCTATTGCGCAATTTCAGCTGTCTGTTGTCGAGGCTGAGTAGCCTTCCCGACCAGGTGAGTAGCCTTCCCGATCAGGTGAGTAGCCTTTCCGACCAGGTGAGTAGTCTTCCCGACCAAGTGAGTAGTCTTCCCGACCAGGTGAGTAGCCTTCCCGACCAGGTGAGTAGTCTTCCCGACCAGGTGAGTAACCATGGATTCCGTTGAAGTTGCCTTAAATTCCTAGTGACTTGCCTTGCTTTTGGGAACGTTTGGGCCGACGTTTGAAACCTGACCTTTGAATTTTACGACACACCTTCTGCAATTTCAAGCGCATGTACGGAAAAAGGAGACAAAAAGGAGAACAACGCCCCGGTGGGCATAGGGCGTCGTTTTATGCCTGATTTATTCCCTATTAAAAAAGCGCGAACTTTTATAATATTTAATCAGTTCATTGACATGGACTTTGAAACCGGCAGCTGCGGGAATAGCCACCAATAATCCCCAGAAACCGAAAAAATGTCCGAAAAAGACGATCGAGAACATTACCCAGACAAAATGAAGCCCCACTTCCCTGCCCACGATCTTCGGATAAAAAAACCAGTTTTCAAGTCCCTTAACCAACACAAAAACAAAGAAGATCAGCAATATCCGTTCTACCGACGGGTAGTGTGCGAATCCCACTACCAACGACAGCAGGAAACCGACTACCGTACCGAAATAAGGGATGATATCGCCGAATCCCGCCAGCACGCCGATCAATACGGAAAACGGCAGACCTATGATGGACAGACCGGTTGAATACAGAATCGCCAGGATCAGAACCACAATGGCCTGACCACGAATAAACGACGACAGAATGATGTCCATCTGTTCCAACCGCTCGATCACCGGTGCTTTGTAGCGGGTGGGTATCAAACCGAAAAAGCTCCGCTGTATTTTGCGGGCGTCTTTGATGAAATAATAAGAAATCAACGGAATGAATACCAAATACAGCAGGGTCAACAATACACCGTAAATACTGGAAAATGCCGCCATCAACAACGTCGACAGGTCGGTCAATACATTATTCAACATCTTCTCGATTTTTCCCATCAAATCGATATTGCCGACGTATTGGGAAAAATTATTGGTGATGTAGTTACTGAGGGTTTTCATTTTTGCTGAAAATCGCTCCAGAGTCTCCGGGAATTTATCTGCTGCTTGTTTTATCTGGTCTACCACATAGGGCAACAAGTTAATCAGCATAAAAACTAAAAGAAACACCAATGTGACCATTAGAACCCCGGCGGCAAACCCTCGGGAAAACCGAGTCTTCTTTTCAACGTAATTGCACAACGGATTGAACAAATAGGCAATAACAAAAGAAAAAAACACTGGTGCGGCCAATAATGTTATGTACTTAAGAGAAAGTATGACCACCAGCACGGTCACTATATAACCCAACATCGATCCTACCGGGGACGGTATTAAAA